>Ga0272445_1001953_pt1 | contig 14932 bp, 12 predicted proteins | sample YNPCB0031_FD_194404 | JGI IMG/M metagenome (GOLD analysis project Ga0272445, IMG submission 194404) | Hot spring sediment microbial communities from Yellowstone National Park, WY, United States - YNP-CB-003-1 | ecosystem: Environmental > Aquatic > Thermal springs > Hot (42-90C) > Sediment... | reverse complement strand
GAGAGGAGGGTCTGGTTATGGGAGGTGAGGGAGAGAAGGTAGAGGCCGGGGGGCAAGGGGGGGAAGTGTATGGTTTCGGGGATGTGGGGGCTAAGGGAGAGGGTCTGAGTGTGAAGGGCTTGTCCGAGGCAGTTGGAGAGGGTGAGGGTGCCTTGAAGGGCTGTTTTGGCCATAAGGGTGAGTAAAGGCGGGCAGTATTGGACGGTTATGAGGGGCTCGGAAAAACTCTGGAGGGCGGTGGGATCGCTCCAGACGGCGATGTGGTTGAGAGGCTGGCCCGCCCCATCCTGCGTGAAGTTGCCCCCGGCATACAGGAAGCCATTATGGAGGGCCAAAGCTTTGACAGTCCAAGGCCCAATACCGGCTCCCAGAGCCGACCAGGTTTCATTGGCCGAGAGTAAGGCCACCCGATTGACCGTTTGTCCCCCCACACTGGTAAAATTACCCCCTACATATAGCCCATTCGTCGTAGGAAGAAGAACCTCTATGAGGCCCGAGGTGGGAGAACCAGACACAGCCTGATAAGTCGTTCCATTCAGGGCCGCCAATCGTGGAGAAACCACCCCGCCTATCGTCTGAAACTCGCCCCCGATATAAAGTTTATTATTCCACACGGCCAGAGCATACACGGGGTTGTCTGGCCCTTGACTCACAGGATACGCAGGGAGAATCCGCTGAGTCGCCTTATCCCAGATAGCGAGGTAGGCCCTGTCCGTCTGGTTGTAATAAGCGGCATAGAAGAGCCCCCCTATGTAAAGTTTGCCATTATACTCAGCAAAGGCTAGAGGGGTACCCATTAGAGCATAACTGGGATTGAGAGGGTCTGGAGCCTTCCAGGTGGTGCCATCCCATCGAGCAAACGCAGCAATAGGCTGATCCTGAGGTGGGGAACCCACTCGAGTAAAATTGCCCCCCACTAGTAGCTCCCCGTCATATACATACAGGGCTAAAACCTCCCCATTCACGCCGCCGCCTACAGGGGACCAGGTATGGGTAACGGGATCATAAGCGGCAATATTATTGGCGTTAGTCCCGCCGATCCCGGTAAATTCTCCTCCCACAATGATTTTCCCTCTATAAACGGTCATGACGTGAATTTTTCCAGCGCCTCCGGCACCGGGAGTGGCGATAGATTGCCAGCCATTTGCTGTCCATCGGGCAATACCTTGCGCTTGAAGTGCCGTCCCTCCTACGGTTGTAAAGCGCCCTCCCACATACAGATGCCCACCCCAGCTTAGAAGCGCATGTACAGGGAAGTCCGTCCCTCCGCCTACACTTTGCCAGCTCTGGGCAAAAACCAACGAGTCTATAATGACAACTGCCCATCGCATATCCAAAGACAAAAAACGAAGAGGGGTAGAAGAGAGTACTTCTACCCCTCTGTTTTCAGGAGGTTAGCCGAATATCAGGCGCCTTTGGCGCAGCAAGCCTTAGAGCCTTCTTTACAGCAGCCTCTCTTTTTGCTTTTGTGCTTGACGGGAGTGGCGGGAGTAGCAGCTTCGGAGTGTTCGTGAGAGTGGTCCTTGTCTTTGCAGGCAGGGACTTCTTCATTGGAGACGAGCACATATTTCACGCCGGCACTTTGGAGGGCGCTATGAATGCGACTACAACAGCCCAGCGTCGGCTTATCGTACAAAATGACTAAATGCCCGCTCCCTTCATCGTAGGAGACTTTTTGTACGCCTTTGAGGGAAGCGAGGGCTTTCTGAGCCACTTCCACCTGGTCTTTTTCTACTTTGAGTACCATCTTAGAGGATTGGCCGTCGTGAGCCAGTCCAAGGCCTACCCATAAAAGGGTAGCCACTGCAAGGTTTGCAAGGGTTCGCATGCCACAAAGATACGGATTTCCGGAGATATGCAAGAGCGGGCTGGTACCTAAGCCCACCACAACCTCCCCTCTCGCGATTCGGTACTTTGAAGAGGGGCCTGTACGAGAATCTAAAAGCGAGGGAAGGGTTGGGCCGCCCGCCCCCAAAAAATATTCACCTCCGGTACCTGCCACTCCGACCTGGCCTCTTTCCTGCTTAGAGGAACTTCTAAAGAATCGCTTCCCGCTGAGCTTCATAAATGAACCCGCATTGGATGCGGAGAGTCCGCCCGAAAATAAGAAAAAAGAGCACCTCGTTTCGGGTGTGCTCATGAGCCCCTACAGGGCTTATACCAATTTGATGCAAGGAGTTTTTGAATGCGATTCGGTGGTATTTTTTGGGGCCGCCGCCCGCCGAAGGCGGGCGGCGGCCCTATGCTAAGGCGGCGCCCCGCCCGCGGGGCGGCCCGCCGCCAAAACCTCTCTCTCCATTCAGAAGGTTTTTGATTGCAAATGATATTAGCCTGCTAAATCGCCCGACCTAAAAATCGTCGTTTCCCACGATTGCCATTTCGGTTTCATCGGCAGTTCTGGCCACTGCCCTCACAATAGAGCCAAGCTCCTCCGCAGGGGCCTCCGCAGAAAGATGAACGATGAAAACTAATAAGTAGGAGCCGCTTCTGAGCTTTTTGTATTGATAGCTACCAATTTTGAAGGTGCCATGTTTCTCAAGAAGCTCCAGGGAGAGATCGCAGGGGGGGGTGGAGGCAAACTTAGCGATAGGCGACCAGACTTCACGGATTTCCATCTTACCAAGGGTCTCGGTAGTAGAATTGATAAAGGCCACTTGCGTACGGTTACCTTCTACGGCGAAGACGAGTTTGAAGTCGCCATCTTCATCCACTTCGTATTTCAGGCCGAGCTTTTTGAGGGCCCTTTCTACGCGGGGATCGGGATTGCGGACGGTCTTGCCTTCTTCTGGTAAGGATGAAAATCCTTTGGCTTGCATGCGGGCTTTTGGTGTAAAGCCCGGGACAGCTGTCGCAAAGAGAACAGCCATCCAGATAAGGGGGAGAGTGTTCATTCTGCGAAGTTACGGTTTTTGACCAGATCAAGAGATGCCCCGAATAGATGCGTATGTCCAATCGGCATTCCGGGTGCGAAGCTCTCGTTTTGCCCGGGGAAAGAGTAAACCGCCGAAAGATTTTGGTTATCCAGAGGCCCAGCTTTTATCTGCATGGATGGAGGGCGTGATGGTGCCTGAATTCTTGCTGGGGTTTTGGAGCCACCCTGCTAAAAGTCGTCGGTTCCCATGATCTCTTTTTCGGCTTCGTCGGCGGTTTGGGCGACGGCTAAGATAACGGCGCCTAAGTCCCGTGGAGGTAGGTCAGCGGGTATGCGGGCGGAGAAGATCACGACATAGGAGCCGTCATTGCGCTTTTGGTAACAGAAGCTACCGATTTTGAAGAGGGTATTTTTTTCTAAGAGGGTGCGGGAGATTTTTTCGGAGGGGATGTAAGGGAAGTAAGCTACGATGGACCAGACTTCTCGGATTTCAAGAGGGCCAAGTAGATGAGTGTGGGAGCCTATCCAGATGCGCTGGGTTCGGTCGTCGTGTAGTCTCCAGTCTAAGACGAAGTCACCATCGTCGTCGATGTGGTAGGAGAGGTGGAGCTTTTGGAGGGCCCCCTCTACCCGCAGATCGTGGGAAAGCATAAGCAAAAATAAGCATAGTGCTCGGCATAGGTTGATTTACTTTGGGGCATGGGCTCATGGGGTTGGGTAGGGCTGTTGGTGGTTTTGTGGGACAGGTGGGGTGGGCCGTATGGGCGGGTAGGGCCCGGGGCTTATTTGGTGGAGGGGCCACAGGGGGAGGTATACTTGGGGGAGGGGCGGCATCTTTGGCGCTTTGTGAGCGGTAGATGGGAGATAGCGGGGCTCCTTCCTGGCGAAGGTCGGGCCGGCGCTATAGACGCTGAAGGTTCTCTTTGGGTGGTGGGGCTCAATAGTGTCTATCTACGCGTGGGCGAGCATACCCGCACATTGGTGCTTCCTCAGGCGGGCTGGGGCGAAGCCATTTGGGCGGTACCCGCTGGTATGGCTATTCGGGGGGCTACGCAGAGTTTTTGGATACCCCGAGCTCAGCCGCTCAAAGCCTATCCATTGCCTGGCCTCCTCATTGGGGCCGACCCGCAAGGGCTGTGGATACAACGCGCCGATACCATCCTAAGGGGTTATCCCGACCAGTGGCAGGTGGCCTTTCTCTGCCCAGCTCCCCTTCAAAAGTTCGTCTGGACCGGTAAGGAAGGCTGGGCCCTCACGCGCCGGGGCGAACTCTATCGGGCTACGGCAGGGGGACTCTTCAAAATACAAGAGGGCGTCCGATTGCTCACCGGTAGGTACTTCATCCGGGGAAATCAAGTATATGCCGTAGGGGACTCCGTACCCATTTGGAAAAGCGAAGAGGACCTATACGCCCTCCATGAGTCCCAAAGTGGAGAGCTGGTTTGGGTGCTTACAGCAAAAGGCGTAATCGGATTGTATCCTAAACTGGGTGCCCACTGGCGATACGTCTTTCCAGGGGTTTTTACGAACTGGGAAAGAATGGGGGAGCAGTGGGTAGTCTGGCAAGGAGAGACGGCTTACTTTCCGGGGGACAAGGTGGCACGACGTTATCCTGTCACCTTAGTAGGGGCCGCTTATGTGCGAGGTCCTCGGGCAAACTTCTGGGTTTGGGCCACCCCGAAGGGCCTCATGGATGAAGAGGGGCGCTTTATAGCTGAGGCGGGTTATTACGTAAAGGCAGTTGCCGCTCAGGGCGAAAAGCTTGCATGGGCTATTGGTCGGGCCGTCACCATTCAAAGGACAGCCAGTGAAAAGCGCCAATACACCTTTCCCATGGTCGTGCAAGGATTGGCCTGGACAGGCGAAGACCTATGGGTATGGGGCAGCGAATATGTGTATCGTCAAAAGAAAGATCAGTGGCAAGGCGAAAAGGTAGGTGGCTATATTGAGGAAGGGCGGGTATGGAAGGAGCGACTCTGTGTGCGGGTGGGGATGGTGTGGTTGTGGAGGCGGGAGTCGGGGTGGGATACGGTTTCGCAGGCGCCCTGGGTGGAAGAGGCTTTGCCCATAAGTCCCAGCTGGGGCAATCTTCTGGCTTCTTGGCGCACCAAGGGGAAGCGCTACCTTCTTCTGTCGCACGGACTAATAGAAGTAGATAGCTCCCTTCACCTGCCTCCGCTTCACTTACGGGTTACCTTGAAAGGCACAGGTTTGAGAATAACCGACTCCAATCGGTACGAAATCCCAGCGGAGAAGTCGTTTCTTTCTTTGAGCTGGGAGGTGGTGGTGCCGTTTTTACCGGGGCATGGGGTGGTGTATTACCAGGTGGGGGAGCAGGCGCCGCTCTTAGCGTCGGGCAGGGAAGTGCTTCTGAATCTGCCCTCCGAGGGGGAAGTGCCGATTCGGCTCTTGGTGTCGCACCCATGGTATGCGCGGCCGCGCAGGTACGAGTGGGTCGTGCGGGTCATCCCCCCTTGGTATAAGACGATTTATGCGCGGGTAGGGGGGGCGGTGCTGGTATTACTCCTGGTGGTGGGGGGTGTAGCCTTGCGGGAGTGGTATCATCAGCAGCTTCGGCGGCGGCTGGCGGCAGAGCGAGCCGCCTTAGCCGAGCAGGTAAAACGTCAGCAAACCCAAATCCTGCAAAACGAACGTATGGCTAACCTCGGCGTCATGGCCGCCCACATCGCCCACGAAATCAACACCCCCCTCGGCATCATCCACTCGGCTCTCTCCGAAGTGGAGCGCCGACTCTCTATCCTTCGGCCTTCGCTGGTTTTTCCCGAGCGGCCCCCCCAAACCCCCACCGAGAGACGCCTCCTGTACGAAGCCTGGCAAAACGCCCATCCCGACCTACCCGCCTTTCTTATCCAGCAGCTGGCCACCCTGGGTTACACCCCCCCCCAATGGCCCGACCTCGCCCCTTACCTCCACCAGCCCCAAACCCTCCAAACCTGGCTCACCTGGATAGAAATAGGCACCTACTTAGCCCAGATTCGCACCGCCGCCGAAAAGCTCCAAAATCGCGTCCAACGTATCCGAACCTATGTGCGAGAAATCCGAGAAAGCACCGAAACCACTCGCCTGATTCTGCAAGAAAGTCTACTACGAACCATAGAGTTTTACAAGCCGCTCTTACGACGTGTGCAGGTAGAGACGCATTGGCCTCCAGACCCCCTCTGGATAGAGGGAGACCCCGCCCGCTTAGACCAAGTCTGGGCCAACCTCATCCAAAACGCCATCCAAGCGATGCCGCCCGACCAAGGCCTGCTGCGCATAGAAATTCGCGAAGAAGAGCCCCATCACGCCCTCATCCTCATTCAAGACAATGGCCATGGCATTCCGCCCGAGATACGGGAACGTATCTTTGAGCCGCTCTTTACGACTAAGGCCCCGGGCGAAGGCACAGGCCTCGGCCTCCCCATTTGCCGCCAAATCATAGAGATGCATGGCGGTACGATCAAATTGCTACATAGCGAGCCGGGCTATACGCTCTTTGGCGTGTGGCTACCCCTCTCCACCCCACCAGAAAGCCAAAAAACCTAAGAACTCTGCCCCAACCTATCCAAAATGCCAACAAAATACGCACATATTCCGCCCTGCGCCGAGATTTTTACAGGTCTATTATCCATACCGTTACATCATCTACCTGAGGCATTCGCCCTTTGTGTAGAGACCATTCGGTTTTTAAGTGAGTCAAGGCTTGGTCGGGTGGTAAGGTCGCCGTCTCTAAAACAAGCTCTCTAAGCTGTTTCAGTGGCCACTTGCGTCCATTTTCTCCTAACTGATCGCGCAGCCCATCTGAGAAGAGGACCAAGCGTCCGCCCTTTCCTAACTCTATCTCTCGCTCTTCCCAGGCTTGGGCAGTTCCTATGATATCATGTCCCAGTCCGGGTCCAGACTTGGTCAGTTCTACTATCTGGTGATGGCTGAGGAAAAAGCCGCGCACACTTCCGCCGGCATTGACATACTTTAAGCGGTTTTGGTGGGGGCGAATCAGCATAAAAAGGGCTTCTATGCCATCTTTTACGCCGCTACTTTCGTCGGAATGCAAATAAAGGGCAAGTCTATGGCTGAGAGCGGCTGCAACGCCTTCTAAGTCGGTTACGCCTTCTTCCCAGATGCTTTCCAGGAGAGAGATACCGAGAACCGTCATAAAACCGCCGGGCACCCCATGTCCTGTGCCGTCTCCCAAGACCAGCATGTATTCTTGGGGTTCTCTGGTGAAACGTACCCAGTAGAAATCGCCGCCCACTTCCTGTTGGGGCTGGTACCACAAGGCCGAAGGGTAGGGAAGGGAACGTAGAACTTCTTCAGAGGGCAAAAGGGCCTTTTGAATGCGCTGGGCATAGCGGAGGCTTCGGCGGAGCTCGTCGTGCTGCTCTTGAATGATATGGTAGGCTTCTTCTATTTTTTGCTTTTGCTGGGTAATGATGTCGCGCTGGATTTGAGTTTGGCGATAGAGTTTTTGGAAGAGCCAGGCGGCTATAATGGCCCCTAAGGCTAAAAGGCCCGCACAAAGGAGGGCAATCTGGAGACGTTTGCGGCGCTCTTCTTCTTGGAGGCGCTCCTGAAAGAGTGCTTTTTCTCGCTGCTGCCACTCATATAAGTAGCGCGACTCAATCGCCCTTTGCTGAGCCTTGCGATTGAATAGGCTGTCCCGGTATAAGATATGGGTTTTGTAAGCCTCTAAGGCCTTAGCATGGTCCCGGAGGCCGGAATATACTTTGTATAGAATCAGGTAGTAGTTACGAAGGGCATCAATCTCCTTTATGAAGGGGAGGAGGGGGGCGGCTTTCTGGTTCCATTGGAGAGCTTGGAGGTATAGTAGGGTAGGGTTAGAGGTATGCTCAGCCTGTTTCTCATAAAAGTGCATGAGGCTCACATAAGCTCGGAAACGTTCGGCTTCGGGGGCCTGGGCCCGTAGCTGGAGAAGGTCCGAAAGATAGGTGTAGGCTTTATCCCATTCTTTTCTATGCATGTAGATGCGGGCGAGGTTAGAGAGGGCTAAGGCTTGCACATTGGCGCTCCGGCTTTGGCGAGCGAGAGCAAGAGCCTGATGAAGGAGCGCCAAAGCGGAATCGGTCTGGCCTAACTCCTCGTAGTAAGCGCCTAAGTTAGATAAGCTCGCGGCTGCTCCTATGGTGTCTCTATTGCGCAGACGAAGTTCCACAGACATCCGACCATAGTGCAGCGCCTCCCGATAGAGCCGCTGGTCATAGTAAATGCGAGCTAAATTATTCAGCACGGTGCCTACAAGGTTGGGGTCTTTTAGCGCCTCTGCGTAATGAAGCGCCCGCAAGTAAAAACGAATAGCGCTATCCTGAAGGCCAATCTCATGAAAAATCCCAGCAATGTTGTTCATGGTGTAGAAGAGCAGCTTAGTATCTTGGAGCGCAGCAGCCCGGTCCCATACTTTGTAATGCGCGTCAATAGCTTGAGTAACCTGGCCTTTCTGGTGATAATAATAGGCTAAGTTGCCTAAAGCCCCGGCAGCTTCCCGGATATATCCATTCTTTTCCAAAAGCCGAAAGGCAGAGTCGGAATAAACGAGAGCAGAGTCTAACTTTTGCTCAAAGTACAGGACATAGGCATAAAGGTCCAAGACTTGTGGGAAGTACTTTTGACAAAGGGTATCTCGTGGGGCTTCCTGACAAGCGGCCCGAGCCAGCGGTAATGCTTCTTCCACGATAGCCCGTACTTCTTTGGGGGCGGCCTCTTCGGCCCTCTGGATAAGGGCTATGAGCCGTTCGGTACCACTGGATGGCTGCGCATAGACCGAAAAAATCCATAAGAGAAGAGCCCCAAATTTTCTCATCTAGGCAAAAATACGAAAGCAGGAACGGCGTCCTTATGGATTAGGGCAGCTCTTAGGGGCGCGGCGAGCTGTTTTACCGGTCTTCTGGTACGAACGGGTTTCCTTCGCTAAACGAGAAGCCTGCTGCTGCCGCACATATTCCTCGTGCTTGGGGTGGTTGCAGTTCGCCCGGGGGTCCCGAAACCAACTACATCCCCCCAAAAGAAAAACTATAAAGAGGAAGTATCGCATCTTAGTCCTGCGAGTCTTGGAGGTTCTCTTCGGTTTCTGGGCCTTTTTCCATTTGGAAGCTCCCCTCTTCTGCCAAGAAGGTGCGTAGGCGTTCTATCTTTCCTGGCAAATCTGGAGGACACCCCGTCCGACAGGTGATGCGCTTTTCTCGGCCATCCAGCCGGTAAGTGAGAATCAAACTGGGCAGGTCCGAAATTCCGGGATTATCATACAGGGTGTCGTACTTTTCAAAAGCACTTTCTCGGAGAATGGACTCTAACTTACTCAGCTCCTGTGCAGATAACTGGCGTGTATAGGTACCCAAGCGTGGCACGAATCTTTCTCCAACATAACGCACCCTTCCATCCCCAAAAGCCTCCACTTTATCAATCGGGCAGCGCCCATAACAGGGCGTACGTTCAATACGCACATACAAGTCTTTGGCAGACTTCGTAGGAGGAGGCGACGACGCCTGGGTACGATTACAATCCCGCATCCCCACCGCTATCAGCCCCCACACCAGAAAAAACTTGTTCATGCTCCAAATATAAGGCAATATTCTCAATCAAGCCCTACGAAGGGGGGCTTCTGAAATGCATTTTCCCTTCGGACGGCGGGGAGGGGATGGTCGGGGAAGTGCTGGCTATTTGGTTTTATACTTTCTGCCGCGCCACTGGAATTCCCCTTTCCATAGGAGAATCCCCAAGGCTACGACATATACGGGGTACCACAACTGGGCGAGTCCGTACCAGGCCCATAAAGTCGCTGGTAGTTTCATAGCCCGTCTTCCTGCTTCTATTATGCTGGCCTGTAAGAGGCCGGTTACTATCAGATGGGCTATGGCCCAGGTAGGAGAGCAGAAGAGAAGTCCCCAGAAAAGTAGGTGGGTCAGGCCCAATAGGAGAAGGCCGGCTTGGGTGCGGGAGAGGGGGGCGTAGCGCTCTTTGCTGAGCCAGCGGCGTCGCTGATGCCAGAATTCGCTCCAGCTGAGGGCCGGGCGGGTTTCTGCCCTTGCCCCCGAAAATACCAGCGCTGCTGCCCCATAACGTTGATAGATGCGCCGCATGAGAAACTCATCGTCACCGCCCGGATGAGGAGCCGAGCCCCAACCCCCCACCGCCTCAAACGTTTCTCGCCTGTAAGCTAAAAAAGCGCCATTGACCGTGAGGGGCTCGCCTCGCTGCCAACTGCCCGCCGTCAAAGCTAAAATACCCGCCATTTCCAGCGCCTGAAACGCTAAGAGAAACTGCCGCCAAAAGTCTCCCTGACTATAGGCAGCCCCATCCCAAAATCGCACATAGGCCCCACTCATCTGCACAGCTGGATTCCAAAAGGGCCGCACCAGCCTCTCCAAAGCCCCTCTCTCCGGCACCGTATCCGCATCCAACGTCACGATGATCTCTCCCCGAGCCGCCCGCAAACCCGTCAAAAGCGCCGCCTTCTTGCCTATGCCCGCATTCTCTAAATAGTACATTGGAAAACGCATCCGCCCCCGCCACGCTTCAATCACCTGCGCCGTCCCATCTGTACTATGATCGTCTATTATTAGCACTTCTAAAATCGGAAAAGACTCTTTCTCCAACGTCTCTAAGAGCCGAGACAATCCTCCGGCCTCGTTTCGCACAGGAATGAGTATAGAAACCGATAGAGTCCGCTCCGCAAAATCCTCCGTATGGAAATAGCCTTCCGTAGCTTCTTTTGGAGCAGGCGCTTCCTTGCAAGCCTCCCTGGGCCGCCAGCGCCAAAGAAAGTACCCATACACTATCCACCAGAGAACCACCCACCACACCCGCCAAAGTTTTGCAAAAGCTACTTTTGCGGCTATGTTTTGGCTTTTGCGCTTTCGGGGGGAAACAATATGGGATACCTTAGCACTCTGGATCAATGCTATCGTGTGGCAAATTCGGAAGTTCCTCTACAAACTCTCCCATCCCTCCGCTACGAAACGAGACTTTATTAACCATGTACTCTCGCAAAAACAGCACTTACACTGGACAGTTTTTCCCATTGATTTGGGAGAAAAACATTATTACGATCGCATGCTTAGGATATGGATGGATGCAGTTGGGATAACGTGGATTTACTTTACCCATCCTTCGGAACATCCTGCCCACTGGCTGGATGGTATGGGTTCAGGACAGATAGGTTTTGACATAGGGGCGCATCGGGGGTATTGGACTATTCTTTATCAGAATAGAGTCTTACCAGGGGGGATTATTTTTGCGTGGGAGCCGAATAGCAAAAACTACCGATTACTGATTCAAAATCTAGCTAAAAATAAGATTTCTCATGTTATTCCTCTCCGATTGGCCGCCTGGCGAGAAGGCACGGTGATTTTTGTTGAGGAAGTTTCGGACAAAGAGATTTCTTCTTTCCTTTCTAAAGTGAGCGGTACTAAGCGGGGAGATACCTTAGCCACCTCCATAGATAATCTGGTGGAGGCATTGGCCTTACCGAGGCTAGATTGGATCAAAGTGGACATTGAAGGCGCTGAAGTGGAAGCTCTGAAAGGTGCCAGGCAGACTCTTCAGCGCTATAAACCTACTTTGTGGATTGAGTTCCACGATACACTCGGAGAAATAAAGGGCTTATTAGCGGAGGCGGATTACGAGGTTAAGGGGGAGGTTCATCATGGGCCGACTCCCTTTTATCGGGAAGTGGGTTATCTTTGGGCTGTCCCCAAGGGGTCGGCTCCGTAAGACCTGCCGCTCTTTGTACCTTTGAATGCGATGGGCCGAGTGGAAATGGAAGTGGTGAGTGTCCAGCGAGACCTTTATGGGTCCGAGGCTGCCTTTGCCCTTATTTTAGACGAGAAAAAGGGCCATCGTCGCTTGAAGATCATCATTGCGCAGGCCGAAGCTCAGGCTATTTCCATGGAGTTGGAGCGATATACCTTTCGACGCCCTTTGACCCATGACCTCTTAGTCAGCATCATCCATGCTCTTGATGCCAAAGTCTTGGAGCTAAATATCCATAAGCTGGAAGATAACACCTTTTTTGCCTATTTGCTTTTAGAATCAGCTGCTGGGCAAGTCTTAGAAATAGATTGTCGTCCCAGCGACGGCGTGGCTATTGCGCTCAAAACCCAAGCGCCCATCTATTGCGAAGAGCACCTTTTAGAGATAGCGGGCGTCCCCGTGGAAGAAGACCAAGAAGAGCCAGAGCCTTCGGGGCCTAAGGGCGCCACAGGCCCAGCAACCTCCTCTCGTCCCCCCGCCATTCTCCAGCAGTTCATAGACATGCTTCTCAAAGGCGGTCCTCCTTCCATAGACGCCCTTTTAGAAAAACTCACGCTCCTTCCTCCCGAGCGCAAACAAGAACTCGTGACGCTCCTCTCTAAGCTCATGGACGAGGCCATCCAGAAAGAGAACTACGAGCTGGCAGCACAGCTCCGAGATATCATCCAGCGCCTCAATAAGTCTTAGGGGTCCGCATGCAGGCTCTTCTTGGCATCCCCGTTTTTCTCCTGATAGCTTATCTTTTAGCCGAACGGCGCCGCCCCTTCATGGCTCGAGTCGTCCTGGGAGGCCTCCTCCTCCAAGTAGCCTTCGGCCTCCTCGTCCTAAAAGTAGAATATGTCCGAAAGATGTTTGAATTTCTCAGCCGAGCTTTTGTAAAGACGCTCAGCTATAGTCATCAGGGCTCCCTCTTTCTCTTTGGAAATCTTGTTAGGCCAGAATACAGCTCTACTTTTGGCTACATATTTGTGCTTCAGGTTTTGCCGACGGTGATATTTTTTGCGGCTTTGACGGCGGGGCTGTACTACTTAGGGATTCTTCAGCGGGTGGTTCAGGGTGTGGCGTGGGTGATGCGGCGATCGCTGGGTACTTCTGGGCCTGAGAGTTTATGCGTGGCTTCTAACATTTTTTTGGGTCAGACGGAGGCGCCGTTGCTGATTAGACCTTTTCTTTCTCAGATGTCGCGTTCGGAGCTTTTGGCGGTGATGACGGGGGGTATGGCCACCATGGCTGGGGGTGTATTAGCTGCGTATGTGGGCTTTTTAGGAGGGAATGACCCCGTAGCTCAGCAGAAGTTTGCTCTCCACCTTATGACGGCTTCCATCATGAATGCGCCGGCTGCGCTCGTTTTTACCAAGCTGCTAGTTCCAGAGACCGATCCTGAAGCGGCGCGCCGGCCTTTGCGGCTGCCTCCTACGGAGCGCGCGGCCAACCTCATTGAGGCTTTGGCCCAAGGCGCTGCCGATGGCCTGCGCCTCGCCGCCAATATCGCGGCTATGCTCCTCGCATTTATTGCTGTATTGGCCCTTCTAAATGACCTCCTTCTCAAACTTGGCGACCTCCTTCACCTCAATAGCTGGATTCAACAAACTTCCCAAGGGCTTTACGCGGGCCTCTCCCTGCAGTGGATACTGGGATGGATTTTTCGTCCTATTGCTTTTCTTATGGGGGTTAGCTGGGAGGAAAGTCTGGCGGTGGGCGCCCTCCTCGGCCAAAAGCTCGTCTTGAATGAGTTTATCGCTTATACCCAGCTTCCTACGTTGCCTCTGTCCGAAAAAGCGCGGGTGCTTTCTACCTATGCGCTGTGTGGGTTTGCGAATTTCAGCTCTATTGCTATTCAGCTGGGGGGTATTGGGAGTCTTATTCCGCAGCGGCGCGGGGAATTGGCCAGCTTAGGCCTGCGGGCCGTATTGGGCGGTTCCTTAGCGGCCATCCTTTCTGCGGCGTGGGTGAGCCTGCTGTTGTGAGCTAAAACACGCCCCCTTGGCATAACTTTCGTCTCAAGAAGGAGAGCGTTTACGACACGGCCCAGTTTGTAGGGGGGCAGAGGCGTAGGAGGCGACAGGTGGATGGGCTGGGGAATATGGGCAGGAGGTTGGTTTTACGAGAGGGCCATGAAGTGGCTCATGCGGATGAGGGCTTTTTTGCGGGCTTGGATTTCAGCTGGGGTGGCTTCTAAGAGGGCCGTGGGGCCGAAACGTTCTACGCAGAGGCTGGCGAGGACGGTGCCGTGTATAATGGCTTCTTGGAGGGTTTGGAGGGTGAGGCGGCCGACTTGGGCCAAATAGCCCATAATGCCCCCTGCAAAAGTATCTCCTGCGCCTGTAGGGTCAAAAATATCCTCCAAGGGATAAGCAGGAAAAAAGAAGATCTCGCCTTCTTTTGTGAAGAGGAGGGAGCCATTTTCACCTTTTTTGATGAGGAGGTAGTGGGGGCCTTTATCCAGGATTACGCGGGCGCATCGGCGCAGGGAGTAATGGCCGACCAGCTCGCGGGCCTCCTCATCGTTGATAGAGACGATGGTGGCGATGGAGAGTGCTTCTTCTAAGGCATCCCGGCGGTTTTGAATCCAGTAGTTCATCGTATCCAGCATGACGATTTGGGGGCGGGGGTTCATCTGCTGGTAGATGCGCAGTTGGAGGAAGGGGTCTAAGTTCCCCAGCAGGAGGAAGGGGGCAGAACGGTAAGCAGGGGGGATGGTGTCGGGAAACTCGGTAAGGACATTGAGCTGGGTCTCTAAGGTGTCGCGGCTCTGCATGTCGGCTTTGTAGCGACCTGCCCAGAAAAAGGAAGGCTTAGAGAGGTGGCGAACCACGCCCTGCAGGTCTATGCCGCGCTTTTCTAATTCTGTGAGCATTTCGGTGGGAAAGTCGGTGCCGATGATGGAGACGATGCCGACGGGTTGGGTAAGAGAGGCGGCAGCAAGGGCGATGTAAGTAGCGGCCCCCCCTACAATGCGCTCAGCCCGGCCATAAGGGGTCTCAATCGTATCCAGAGCCATAGTGCCCGCCACGACAAGCTTCATGCAGGCAAAGATGCGGTAAAATTGGGTAGGCCTTTTTCGGCGAGTTTTTTCTGGAAGAGGCAGACTCGGAAACCCTTTTTTGGCGCCGAGCGCGAAGATTAGGAGGGTGTTTTAGCCGATGGCGTCGTGGAGTCCATAACCCCACCTTAGTCTTATAAGCCAAGCGAAAGACATCTCAAGCCTTACTTAGTGCGAGTCGGTGGTATTTTGGGGGCCCGCCGCCCGCCTTCGGCGGGCGGCGGGCCCGTGCTAAAGCGGCGGCCAGCCCT
>Ga0272445_1001952_pt1 | contig 14934 bp, 12 predicted proteins | sample YNPCB0031_FD_194404 | JGI IMG/M metagenome (GOLD analysis project Ga0272445, IMG submission 194404) | Hot spring sediment microbial communities from Yellowstone National Park, WY, United States - YNP-CB-003-1 | ecosystem: Environmental > Aquatic > Thermal springs > Hot (42-90C) > Sediment... | reverse complement strand
ATCAACAATAATCATTTTTGCATGTAGCTGTCCCTTGTCATAGAGCCTAACCTCAATGCTATTGCCAAGCTCTTGGAACAGCTTTTTCAGGCTATTTATGGCCGAGTTATAGGCATTATCATCGCTAAATATGCCTCTTCCAAGCAATAGCCTAATCTTAGCACCGCTGCTACAAGCCTTCTTTAACGCTTTGATAAGATCACTAAGCCCATCTATCGATAGAACCCATGTAATTATATTGATACTGGACCTTGCAGTCTCAATCCATTCAATAATAGGCTTTCTCAATGGCCTCTCGAGACTCATCTGAGAAACTCCATCAGCTATAGGCTTGACAATTACACAACTTACAGAGAATGGCTGAGTAAATGGTCCTGAGATGCAGCCCTCTTCAATGAAGTAGTAGTTTATTGTGCCATCAAACTCGCTGAATGTTGTCATGAACTTATCTATAACCTTATTGAAGTGCTCTTTCAGCCTACCAGGAATTATATGGGCTAAGCACCTGTTTATGGTATAGCTATGTGGTGTCACATTACTTATGCTATAGAGAGACTCTATGTTCTTTATGAGCATCTCGAGCTGGTGCTGAATAGAGTCCAATCTCTGAATATCCTGTGACGGTAGAGATGAAGTCTGTCTTAAGCTGGCAACAGTTGCTGAGACAATGTTGCGAAGCATTGACAGAGTATTAGCGTCTAATGGAACAACACATTGGTTAGGTTGCAAAACATTGTGGAAAATATTGCTTATAATGCTGTAGAGAATCTCCCTATGCTCAGCCAAATACTTGAGGAAACCATAGCCTCCAGAAGCTGCTTCAAAGACCCAGATATCGTAAGACTCATCCCTAGGCAGTATAACATAGCTTAACTCATCACCTGAAAGCCCTAGGTGAGACCAGAGCCCAAGTATAATCATGTGAGCAAGTGTGTGAACGACTATGAACTTCATGGCCTTTCTCATGATGGTAGGATCGCCATTGAGTATCTTTTCTATAGCATTTCTCCTAGCATTGTCAGAGATTTTGTGACATAGCAGGTGCTCAAGTCGAGTCCATGGTAGTAGAGGAGCGTGCTTGTCCTCTTCAGGCAACGCCTTAGCTATAGCGAGTAGACCCGACTTGAACCCTAGCCAGCTCCAAGCCAGGGAATTCTTCATCAGGTCTTGCAATAGCTCTTCGAGAGCCTTATCACTGAGCTTTATCCTCAGAGCTGAGGTCATGTAGAGCCTTATACCAAGGGTCTTGTCAAACCTTATCCTCAGCATCCTATCAACAAACTTCTTAGGCAAGAAGTTCACAGCATTATAGTAGGCAAGAACATTAACTGGGTCAACAAATAACACTTCAAGAAATGGCTTTCCCTTATATGGCAAAATAAGCAGTGTCTTCAAGACCTTGACCTTACTCCCGGTAAACTGTCTAAGCCTTATCTTTACATCAGCTACAACCTTGTATAGACCAGCATAACTCTCTTTGGTATTACTCCAGGTTACAAAGTATGGACAGCGACTACCACCTCTAGATGGTCGCCTAGGGCACACATTAATCAATGGACATGACTGCCTATGTGTTAGAAGTACAATGCCAAGGCGGCAGAAGTTCGGTCTATTAACACTTTCATAGCTGAACTCCGCTAGAACAAAGGAGCTCCTCTTATAGGAATTTTCTATAGCCTCTCTAGCTTTATCCTCGGATACCTTGCCCTTCAAATACTCTAGAAATGTTCTATTAATTATGATTACATACTTCTTGTCTTGTGAAGAGAACCTAATTGCTGGAAACTCCCTGTATATGTAAATCTTGTCACCTATCTTCTCACGTAGTGGAACTCTCCACAACTCCCTAAAATGCTTGCACTTCCCATCACTAACAATTTTCTGAACAGGTTTAGAGAGGAGCTGGGCATCAGCATTTTCGCAGAAGAACCCTATCGTCCCCTTTGGGTACCAGAAGGTCATAATAGTTGCATCTCCAACACTCTGTACAGAAGGTGAGGTAAAGATTATCTTAAATGGTGTGAATGCGTAGAGAGCTGCTAAACCTTGACGTGAATAGTAGCTGTAAACAGTGCTCATAATTTAGTCACCTAATGCTAAGCTCTATACTATCAGCTTCATAGTACGGAACCATACCAATAAGAACCCTAATAAGCTCAAGAACATACTCTCTCAAACCCTCAAAATGCCACACGATCTCAAAACTATTCTGTGTAACATTGATTTGTGTGGATTTTCTTGGCCAGCGTCTGTGCAGCACTACTATGAAAGGCCTTAAATCATTTACTTTTTGCAGGAATTCAAGAAGCGACTCAATGCTCTTTATCAATTCATCAATAAGGTTTTTAAAAGCTTCAATGCTGCCTTTACACATGTTGACATCTCGAATTTTTGACAAATCGATTGCTGGCCGTAATTGAGACTCCTCTGAAGCTGGTAACAAAAATGCTATATTATTACCAATAAAGAAAGTCTGAGGTTTCTTACTGATCCACTCACTAATTTTCTGCATAAACATCTTTAGCTGTTCTTTGGCTTCATCAGGAGTTAGAAGCGCTAAACCTACTCCAAGTTCTGCATACTCATCAAATATGTTTCTCAACTCTTTAATCCAATCCTTGATGTATCTACTTATGATCTCTGCTGATGTAGAACCAATTACAGCACCTCTAGGCTTACAAGCATTAAGTAATGACTTTGCTTTCTCTATTACATTCCTTTCTACACTCTTAACATTTCTGATGATATTTCTTATTTGCTTCATGATTTTACGATCAAGAAGTGCGAAGACCCCATACTTTCCACTCAAGATAGTAATTATATTACTTAAAGCGGCATTTAGAAGCTGTTGTAAGGTTATAGATCCAGATACTACTACGCTTTCAAAGAGCCTCCGCTTTATATCATACTCTAAGTTCTCAACATTGAATAGCCTGTGAACGATTGCTGGGTGAGGAAGTAGTATCGTTGGTGACGATAGACTTGAGGGTGAAGCAACTTGCTTTGAGGTTAGTGCCTGAATTAGCATGGGAGTATATGTTGGTATGTAGAATGCCATAGCTATTCTGAATGATTCATCCTTTCTACCTGCTCTGCCAACTCTTTGAATAAGTGCTTCATCAGATATAGGTTCCTTGTACTGAACAATAAATGTTACATCATCAAAGTTGACACCTAGGTCAAGAGTTGAAGTAGCTAGTAATATCTTGTAGAGCCCTTTTGCAAATCCTTGTTCTACGGTTCTTCTTACATCATCACTTAAAGCCCCATGATGTTCCTTAATGGTATCAGCTGCTCTCTGTATGGTGCTTAGTAAATTATTTACATACTTATTGAGCAGAGCTGCTACAGGGGCTAGGTGACTCCAGCTATAATCATCATAGGTATTAGGTCTCGTATCTAAAGATGACCTGACTAGGTTAGAGCTTATTGTGACGCCTTTACTGTTCATGCAACTAACATTGAGTATGTGATCACATATCTCTACGCCTTCTCTATGATGGAATATAGTGTCGATATACTTCCTAAGTGTTGAAACCTCTGAGATACTATCAACGAATACAATAGCCTTTAGATGTCTAGACATCAATGCTGTTGCAAGAACTTGTATTACGCCTTGTACAAGAGTTTCAATGGATAATCTATAGGGTAGAAGGGTTACAATAATCTTCAATACCTTGCTTGGATTATCAGGCTCAAGCTTATCGTAATCAAGTAGCGAGACCTTGTTAAGGTCTATGTCATAGGATGAGCAATTAGAGTCTTTGCAGAGACCGAGTACCCACCGAACCAACCCTCTCTTGTCTCTTAAAGGTATCGTTGCTGAGGACAGAACGAACCTTATTCTATCCCCTACTCTAGAAAACAATACGTTCCTGTATAGCTTGAGAGCGGCTACAAGGTCAAGATAGTTAATGTTTATATATACATGAGCCTCATCAAACACTATAAATCGTCTTCCAATATATGCATCTTGAAATTCAGACTTTGTGCTCTTAATCCTCTCTCTAATTGTCCATGGATTAGTTATTAGAATGTCTGGCCTCTGAGACAAGATGTATTCGCGATCCTGAAAATGCAGAACCATTCCTTTGAAATAAGGCAACGAAGTTCTCTGACCATTGCCTAGATCCAGAAAAGTCTCTAACTTTACGTACCTAGAGTCTCCCACCTTAGTGCGAACCTGTATTAGCTTACCATGTAAACCATTACCCAGATCGATATCTGCAATCTCCTTCTCACTATATTCCTGCTCTTCTGTAGCCCCTTTATCAATTGCAACAGATAACTCTACCTTTAGCTTCTGACTAAGGTGATCATTCACATGGTGCAAAATCTTTAGGAGTATTTCTAACTGTTGTTTTTGAAGGGATTTCCGTGGATAAACAAGTAGCGAGCTGCTGTTAAGAGCCTCAGCAATGGTTCTATGTACGTAATGCAACTTTTTTACGAGTGCATAAGCTATTGCTGGGATCATGAATACTAGGGTTTTGCCTGTTGCTGTAGGAGCGTCAACGACGTAGTAATCTTCTGCCCCTAGAAGTATGCTCTCAATGGCCTTGTACTGCCATACTGCTAATGACCTAAACCCCGCCTTTTCTAAGCCCTCAACTATAGCCTCGGCAGCAGTAACAGACTTGCTGTGATCTACACCCTGTCGGTCAAAGAACATTACTAGCAACTCCTTTAACTTCTCCAGTTTAACAGCATTAAAATTTGGTAGCCTGGACTCCTCATACTCAACGATGTAGTGCCCCACCCACCTACCATCTAAGTAGTCTTCATAAGCGCGACCACGTATAACCCTAAACACCACATCTCCGTGAAGCGTAGTGTAGAGGGTTGTACCATTGATTTTGCCAAGCTCTATTAGCACGCCCTTAGATATTAGCCCTTGCAATACATCTACACAGCTCGAGAGCTCATGATCCTTTGCAATATCGTAAATTGTATACTTGTAGCCCAGACTCGTCTTAGATATATCTGTAAGTGCTGTGCTAGGGGAGTTAAGGGTGTAGACAAGGTGTTCAATAATATTGTTATTTTGAGGAGTTCTAAAGTATTCAAGCTGCTTCTTTACAAGAAGCTGATAACACCTAATCTCCTTAGGTGATGGCGGCAAGCCAACACCAAGTAATACTCTTCTTAAAGTCTTTAAAAGTGTTAAAAATAATTGATGTATGCACTTCGCGTATTGTAGTGCAGCTTCGTACCTTAACTGCTATAAATTATTGTGTATTCTCTACTTCCTCTAGGCCCTATGTTCCTCTGCTCCTCTATATCAATGACATCAACCCTTATGCTGCTCCATACATTCTTTGCTAGCTCAATTATTTTCTCTATTATCCTCCTATCCTCTTCATGTAGTATTAGAACCTTCTTTTTCAGTATAGCTGTCCTTCTCATGAACGCCTCTAGGTCGTTTAAGTATGAATTGAGTGTTTTGCTTCTCTTCTCATTTACTATAACTTCTTTTGACATGTAGAGTCTTGGTGTTTTTCCTGATAGACTTTTAACGAGTTGTGGAAACCTCGATGTTTTTAGCCATGCCCAGTAGAAGTATGATAGCTCTGTATACTGTATCTCATCAGCGTGTGGAGGGTCTGTGATCAACGTCCAGTCACCTCTGTACCTAATTGTCAGTGCGTTACAGAGGAGAATTCTCATATCTGCATCGCATGTTGGTGTGTAGCACACGCTATAGAATTTCCTAGACTTGAAAAACGCATAGAACCTCTTAACTGCTTTTTCAAAAGCTTCTAAAGCGTCCTCAGGGCATCTTTTCTCTGGTGCCCAGTAGCTTGGTACTCCCCAGCTTCCAGCACCACACCTCTTCATGTATGACGCTGGAAATAGGGCTGCACAAAACGTTAGGTATAGCGCTAGCTTTGTCCTTGGGCTAGCCTCTACAGAATCTATGGATGATAGAATTGCTCTGAGCTTCCTCCTATTCTCTAAAGAGAAGAACTCACTCACTCTCTCAAAATTTCTCTTCTTAAGGAATGGAATTCCACGATAGTAAAGGTAATCATTTGGAAGCTTAGCAGAGCTCGTAAACACCAAAGCCCTAGAAGCACTATCAAGAACCTTAAGAGCCGTAGAGAGGAACTCATCAGCATCAGCACCAGCTATGTGAACGTGTGCAACAAGCCATGCATAGGGGTTTATATCGGAGTAAACAACCTTCTTATCCATTTCAAGAGCTGCTAGAACAATGGAACCAGAGCCACCAAAAGGATCGACAATCGTGGAGTCTGAAGAATCAATAAGCTTTTTAGCAATGGAGTAGGGTTTCCTACCCCAAAACCTAATAAGCATTCTATGATTCATAATTTCAAGAGCCCCACAACTTATAAAACTTTTTAAATAAGGTTAGCAATAAATTCTTTTCTACCTCTTCACAACACCTACAAATACCTTACACCAGTACTCCACAAACATCATCATAACGTGCATTTAGGCTATTGCTAAACCTTATTACCTCTCACACTGTTACTACAGCTAACTGGGTATGGGAGATGGTTGAGCGCTACGGTTTGAAATTTAACCCGTTTCCTAGAGCTGAAGCTGAGCAGTATCGTAATGAACCAGAGAAGCTAGATGTTATCCTGTTCGATTATGAGAAGAGGAGGTTAGAGGAGTATGCTAAGGCTATTCACAATGTTACTGTTAGTTTTGCTGTTGTTGGTCCTTGGGGTACGGGCAAGACACTGTTCCTTCTATACTTCTTCAAGCTGTTGAGGCAGTTGTATGGTGTTGACAAGACCAGGTTTGTATACATTAAGGCGCCTTCAAATAATGAAGATCTCGTTAAAAGGCTTTGTAATGAGCTGGGAGTGCCAGTCTCTAGTAGGAAATTAGCTGATTTGATTGAAGCTGTGAGGCAGAGGGTTAGAAACCTTGTTGACAATGGCTACATTGTCTATATAGCTTTAGACCAGCTTGAAGAGACTTACAGGAATATTAGCCATGATGAAGCGCAAATCCACGAATTTGTCGAGATTTTGAGAGGCAAGCTCTCAGCAATGATTGAAAAGCGCTATGCACTAGGCATCTCAGTTGTGGAGCCTGCTTGGGGTGAAATTATAGCTAAGTGGCCTTCTATGACAGGTATAGAGAGTATAAGGCTTACAGCTCTAAAGCCTGAAGATGTAGGGGTGTTTATTGCAAAGTACCTTGAGAAGGCCCGTGATCCAGAGCTTGTAAAGAGGTATGGCATTGAGGAGGAGGTTAAGGCGAATCCAACGTACCCATTCACAGACGATGCCATAGTTGAAATTCATAGGCTGTCTGGCGGTATTCAGAGAAATGTCTGTTCCTGGGCATATGAATTACTTGAGAAGAGTAAGGATAGATTTGAAAGAATTGACTCATTTATTGTGAGGCTCGTAATAGATAAAAAGCTCTATCTATGGCAAAGAAGCTTAGAGGAGATACTACCTTATCACCCAATGAGAGCTCCTATGGTGATTAGGGAGATTCTGTCATATATATGGAATAAGCATGGTTCAAAGTATAACATTATGTGGGTTGGACCCATAGACCGAAACGCTCTCCTCATGAATGTAGGCGGTAAGAACGCCATTCTATATGTTGTCGCTAAGCAGACTATCACAGCAGAAGACCTGCAGCCTATTGCAAAGTACTTGCAGGAGGGGGTAACAATAGACAGCGAGAAGCTTGAAATACACAATGTAATAGTCTTGCACTTCACCTCTCAGAACACCCCATATAGCAAACTTGTTGAGCCCAGAGCCTCAATATGGTTTATGAAGCTTGGTGAAAAACTGAAGCGTAAAATTGTATTTGGAGACTCTGTGAGAGAGTGGGGAAGGCTTGCAGCATTCTACTTGTACATAAGAAATGAGCTTCTCTCCTATATCACTTCAGAAGATGAAGAGGATTCAGAGATAAGGGGGATCCTAAAGATTCTCAACCTTGTGTAAAGAGTGGCTCTAATATGCTATTGCTTAGTGTGAAAGGAATTGAGCTTAAGGTCTGAACATGTTCTTCAGCAAAGGGTTGCCAAGGCTCTTTATAAAGCTTATGGGGGCTGTACTGATGGGTTCATAGGGTTTACATACATTGCCATAACTCTCTACACACCTGACATTGTAATGCTATCTCAGGAGCAAATATGTAAAGATCTACACACGGTTACAATATTTGAAGTTAAGGTAACTCTTAAGTGGGAGTCTCTGGGTCAGTTATATAGATACAGCCTTTACGCACCAACATATGTTGTTATGCCTATAAATGAAGTTGAAAAGCTTAGGAAGAGAGAATATACATTGTTCCAAACGCTAAAGGGTTTAGGTGTAGGCGTAGCAGCTGTTGATGTGGATAAGGAGGATTTGAGCATAGTCCTTGAGTCAGGCAAAAGTTTGGCAATAGCAGAACACACGCTCTATGATGCCATAGTGTGGCAAGCGTTTAGAGATTTATTGAGTACTCCACCCCCAACATTCTTAAGAATCTATACTATACTAGTGGAATTTCTATATAGAGGGCGTAGACGCATTGTAAATATAGATGAAGTGCCTGTCTTGAGCAATGAAGATAGGCGTATAATTAGAGCACTTGTTAATGCATTATCACTACAGAAGAAGACCTTGCCCTTAGCAGAAAACCCTCTCACTGTAGAGCTTCTAGACCCTAATGTACTTAAGCTTTCACCAAAAGAATTCATGAAGCAAACTCTCTTATCAAAGCCCTTTGCCGGGGTAGTAGACTTTATATCGAAAATGATGAGAAATCTTGATGAGGTCAAAAACCCACAGCAATGCTACATACCTGTGTCGTTAATGCTACTCTATACAAAGGGGCTACCTATTCAACTAATTGGAATGCCGTACGATGTTCTGTGCCAGAGGATTTATGGAGATCTTAGCAACTGCTATAAGAACATGGTGTTCTACTTAGGTAGAGAATAATAAGTTATGCGCTTTCTAAGGTTAGTAGTAATGCAGCCCACAACTTTATTAAACAAGATATAAAAGACATATTACGTAGAGGGATGCAGAGAAATGAGTGTTGATGTTTACATAGCTAGAGGGTCTGAAAGAAATATTAGTAGAAGTGTTGTTGGCGGTGTTGAGAAGAGTCTTGTTGAGAGTATTTTAGGTGTTTCAGTACCTAAAGAGTCTATTGATGATCGTGGCTATGTCCATTTATGGGGTGTGCCGAGGAGTGGTGCTGAGAAGTATTGGAGAAGTATAAAGAGAGGAGACATAATCATAATTCTGCCGGTGAGAAAATCTAAGAAGGAGCTTGGTGAGTGCTATGTAACCATAGTTGTTGATAAGTACCCCGTGAATGTGACTCAAGAAGAGATTGAGAGGAGTGAGAAGTTGTCAAGAGTTATTTGGGAGCCGTATAGGAGGAGGCAGGGGGTTGCAGAGTCATATCCATACATAGTGTTTCTAGATAGTAGAGTGAGTATTGAAAGCATTGATGACGTTTTCAAGATTCTAGGCAAAGACGTGAGGTCTCTAGCTGGGTATAGGGAGAGTATTCAGAGAATAAGGGGTGTGCCTGAACATGCACTACAGGAACTGGCCCAAAGAGGGTATCGCGTTCCAGACACCTCAACAATACTATCACTACTTGAAGAGGTTTACCTAGAGCTCTCAACAAAGCTCGGCTGGAACCCCGTTAATTGTTACCACTATTCAATAAAGTATGGCGTTTGCTATGGAGCACCAATACCGCTTGGAAACAAGGAGGTTTGGGGCAGGGAAGGACTGTTTGAAGAACTAAATAAAAGGCTCTTAGAGAAGAGGTATAGGCCAATAACGTGGGAGCTGCTCAAGCAGCTAATAAAGGAAATAACTAGGCCTGGAGTCATATGGGCATCGTGGTTCTCATCAGTATACACAAAGCAGGTAGAACCACATGACATAACAATTATGGAACCCTCATTCATCAAAGAATAGAACAATATTTTAGATGTAAACATCTATTAGATCGAGAAACACTACTTCTAATCATAATAAAGAACAACAGTCATACTAAGAAATTCAGTAATATTCAATACAATTCAATGCATACTAACTCTCTGTCGTGGTCTCAAGAATTCTATTTATTGTTACAAACATTTCACGATACTTCTTTTTATCTTTAAGCCTATGTAAGTTATTTAAAACGTCATTTATGTCGTAAACCTCAACGATACATTTGATACCCTCGTTCTTCATTTTCGTTTCAATAATGTTTTTAATTTTATTCTGCACATCGTTGTTAATACTATAGAGTGTTGCTATAGCTGCTTCTCTACATATGCATTCAGAGGTCTTTATCTCCTTGCACCAGTAAGCGACTTGCACTATGTTTTTAGGGTCTTTGAGTGCTCGAGCTGCTCTAATCAATTGTTTGCTGGCGTCCTCGATGAAGCTTGTCAGCTCACTCACGTCTCTGCTCTTTAGCTTTTTTGATATCTTGACCTCTGCTATGGCATATCCACACCCTTCTCTACTACACTGGATGGATACTACGTCTATCTCAGTGTTAGCTACCGTAACAGGTCCTCTCGCGTTTACCCAATAACTCTTATTACTTTGAGTACTTAGTGATCTTGAGAACCACCACATGAATAGTGGCTCGCCTAAAACAGTTCTTGCATAGCCAGGATTTGTAGAGATAAAGTCTATAATTGCTCGTATAGCATCTGGTTTGAGTTCTTTGAAAAGCTCGCTAAGAGCCGCTCTATAGTCCCTAAAGTCCTCAATAAACATGCCTATAAGCTCATCAACTTCACGAAGAGTCTTAGCTATGTCCTTAGCCTTTGGCACAATAAAGCCAGGCCTAATAGATGGTAAGCGCTCTAAAAATCCGGCAATTCCATTCGCATGTTCTCTAGGATGAATTGGGAAAAGAAAATCCGGTAAGCTATTAACTATGTTTCTCCATTTCGAAAGCCTTTCAAGTAGAGCAGAATTCTCAGCTTTATCACCTAACCTAAACCTTAAAAACACTTCAACACTATTAATGAAGTTTAGTAGATCCTCGCGGTACAAACCCTTCTCATGAAGCTTAGCAAAATACTCAGCTATGGGCTTGAGTTTCTCAATTACTTCACAAAATCTTTTAAGCAAAGTAATATCATTGCTCTTTTCAGATATAAACACTTCACAAATACTCTTAGAGCTTAAGATATTAAAATAATTTCATTAAAACTTATATACACTATCCCTTCCCAGAGCTAGTTCCCCATTCCAGCTCCATGCATGAATCAGAGCTCAAGAGAGCCTAGTAGACCATTGCCTAGCATTACTAGCAGAAATAGAGTAAAAAAGCTTCGAAATCTTTACAAGCCTAACAGTATTACTAAATACTTATCACACTTGCTTTATACAGTCTGCTTTACTAATCCCTGAGGTGCTTGTATATTGAGTACAGCTATACTGCTACTTAGGTTTGGCATAGAGGTTGTATTCTACATCTTTTACACTTCTCATGACCATGTGCAGACACTGAATGTCATGCCTTGTGCAAATATCTTTGACGAAGTCTTTCCATTTGCTTTCCCACACCTCTACAGAATGCCTCCTTGCGTCTTCCCAAGGGGGCAATCTATTCACAACATTTACTATAATTATGAAGCTTATCTTTAGCTGTTCTACTAAGTGTTCTATTCTATGTCTTGGAGATATCCATGGCCCTGAAAGCTCCGTGGAAGGTAAAATGCCATGAATTTCATCAGGTGTGAATACCTCTCCAACACCAATAACATTTGAGTTCTTTAAGTACGCTACATCAACTCTTGTGAACCAAATTCTCCTACCTTTCTTCCCTTCAAATCTTTTATCAATATTAACCTTGTCTATGGGAACCCTAAACCTAATTTTATACTCCGGCAAGGGCACTACACCTAAATCCTCAATTCTTATTAAGCAGTACAGAAGAATGCTATGAACGTCACTCTTATCGTAATTCCACAGCTTTTCATCATCTAAAAGCCCCTTACTAACAACAAATTCTATATTACGTCTAATAACATCACGAAGAATTTCAACATACATAAAACCGCTACCTAAAATCTTTTAGTAAAAATCTTAAATATAAGTCTTGGTGTAGGTAATTTCAGAAAGCGCAATACATTAAACATTGAAGTATTTGCAGGGCAAGTCTATTTTAAGGAGCTTAGCTATGGGTGCGAGATGAAAGTTTAACGTTCTGTACTATGAAAGTGCTTAGGAGTGCTCTTTGTCTGACCTGGCTATACATAGAAAAGTTTATGAGTTGCTAGGCTTTGGCGTTGCTGTGTGCAGTGAGGCTGATAGGCTTGTTGATGTTGAGCCTCCTGTGGCTGAGAAGGTTGAGTCTGGGTGGCGTGGTGAGGAGAGGCTTTGTAGGAGGTTTGGTTTAGAAAGCGTTTAAGTGTCTAGCAGCTAATTTTGTGCTGGATTATGTGGAGAGGCTACTGTACAAAGGGTTTGATGTTGAGATGCTTAGGGGTGAGGTTAAAGCCTCATCTTTAGCTATATCGATGAATGTGAGATTCAGATGGAAGAGGTCTTTAGTGATGCTGGCAACTCCTTGTCTCAGGTCTTAGAGGAATTGATAGATAGATTTAGTGATGTAGTTCAGACTATTAAGAGTGAAGCTGACCTCAAGACTCTACCTGTAGACATAATTGTTAACGCTTCATCAGATCTTGTAGGTATCGCACTTCGAGGAACTCTTATAGCTAAGGGCTATAAGGGTAAGAGAGGATTTACAGCAAGCAACTCTATACACAATAAAAATACATGCATTTCTACAACAAAACCAAGCAATTGCGAGACAAAGACTTAGCGAGGCTCTGATGAACCGTGAGATAGGAGATTTTTAGAAACTCCTAGAATCAATAAACAGTATCAAGAGGAGAGCAACTGAAGTCAAAACAATAAGTAACATAGTGCAAGCAGTTAAAGAGGAAAGCAACAGGAACCCTGATTTTCATAAGCTATTAGAAATGATTAAGCAGTGCACTGAAGAAGTTATTAAATCCTTACAGCTCTAAACCCTCTATAGCAACACCTTCCTGCGCGAATACTGTGAAGAAGTATGTATTTACATGTAGACACTGTGGCAAAACTTATACATCTATAGATCACGAAGAGGTTAAGAGGTTGGGTAGAGAGCATTTGAAGCAAGCTCATGTGAATGACGTTATGGTGTTTGTGAATAGATTTAAAGAAAAGAAGCCTCACAAAGCTAAGGCTATTAAAAACATTGTTAACTGGGCTGCAGGCTGGTTGGCCGCAATGATGATAAGAGAAATTGATGCATCTCAGGCACTGTCAACGAAAGACAGGAGCGATCATGATGCGCTTCCTGAAGAGGTGTTTATGGCTGGAGATACGGGTAAAGGGGGTAGCCAGCTGGTGTACAGAGGTAGCCCGCCAATGCACTTAACTGTATTATGTGTTGTACAGCAGCTACTGTTGTATTGGTTAGTTGTTTACGCTTTGGGATGTATCTGAAATGAGGGAGATGCATAGTGGTACTCATCAACACTTCAATTCTTATAGAGCTCTCTAAACATGTAGAGCGCAAACCTAGCTTATGCTAAGAGCCCTTGATCTAATACATCATGTGCTACGGCATAAACATTCTCATTAGCACTTGTGCTGCTAGTGTTGCTAATACAGATAGTGTTAGTGCCCACGAAACCTTAGTCACATAATCAATCCTCTTATCCAAAGAATCAATTCTTCTATTCAATGCGTCTATCCTCTTATCCAAAGCATCTATTCTTTTATCCAGGTCACCAATTCTTTCAACTAGTTGTGTAAAGGCTCCCTCAAGCTTTGATACCCTCTCCCTGAGTTCTGATATCTGTGTATACATTTCTTTTCTAAAAGTCTCGATATCTTCTTTTGTAGCTATTCTAATCTTCTCAATTTCTTCTCTAAGCTTTGCAACATCACTTTTGGTAGCAACATCCCTAAGAACAGCATTTATGATTGCAAGCCTTAGCTCTGGCTCTGAAATAGCTTCAGGTACTAAAATCTTTGCAAGCCTCTTCCTAACCCTCTCATTAGCCTCAAGCTCTTCAACAAGCTTCTCAGCCAAAGACAACCGAATCACTCCACAAATCTAACCAACTAATAAAAAGTATAAATCTTTTATTGCTAGTACCCTCTCAACAACACTACCGCTTAACACTTTTTGAGAAATATAATCAGCTTGCGCCTTGAACTACGTGTTTAATCTCATAGCTCTATTTATCGAACCTGGTACTGCTAAGAAGTGGTGTAATTGGAGGATGTATATGTTTAAGCTCTTTCAATTCAAATCTTAATCTGAATCCTAATTTGTTAAAGCATTTACTGTTTGTACATAAGGTATTTAAGGGGGTGTCTAACTGCATAGCCATACCAATAAACTACTGTAACTACTGTGGCTGGAGTTGTTGATGAATACATTGCAACAGTTTTTGTTATAGCAGTAGTAAACTGCGTAGAACGGAGATTGGTAGATGCATAGCTGTATACACCTAATGTCGCTAAAACCAATATCGCCAAGGGTACTAAGGTCTTTAATCCAGCTCTACCAATATACTTAGCATTGAAACCCTTTTGTACCACCAAGTATAGCTATTTTTATTACCTAACGAAAAAGACGCTGGTGTCATCTTGATAATGATAAGCATTACTAGAGTAGACACAGCTTCACATGGTGTGCAATTCTCTGCAATATCCTCATTGAATAGGGATCAGAATCCCTAAGACCGTATTACGAGCCTCTAATACATTACACTAGGTAGTTAGGGGTGGCGGAGAGCTCTTTCCATCTTATTATAAGCCTTTGTTACACTATTGCAACAGCAAACCCTTCTATTGGATTTTGCTGTTAAGTCCACTCTCAATGCATAGTTACTGAAATCTCTCTTATCAAGACCTCAACACTATGGATATGTAATTAGGCTTAATTATGTTCAATTCCAAT
>Ga0272445_1001950_pt1 | contig 14947 bp, 5 predicted proteins | sample YNPCB0031_FD_194404 | JGI IMG/M metagenome (GOLD analysis project Ga0272445, IMG submission 194404) | Hot spring sediment microbial communities from Yellowstone National Park, WY, United States - YNP-CB-003-1 | ecosystem: Environmental > Aquatic > Thermal springs > Hot (42-90C) > Sediment... | reverse complement strand
TGAGCGCATAGAAGCGAAGAAGGCGGCGGTGGAGGCGGCGCTATGACGGTGGGAAGCCGAGGGGAAGGTCTCATCGCTGGTAAGGTGGCGCTATGTCCGTCAAGCTTTGAGTGCCCTGCCCTCATGAAGAAGCTGGGATGGTATTACCGAAGCAACGTTATCGTGCCAGCCTTCCGGACTTTTTCGCCATCAAAGCGCTCCAGCTCAATCAAGTACGTATACACCCCTTCTGGGCAAACTTGGGCGCCCTTGGTGCCATCCCAGACGATAGGCAGACCTTCACCGCGAAATACCTCCATCCCCCAGCGATCATACAGAATCCACCGTGCATTTTTTACGCCGGTTACGAAGGGGTTCCAGAGATCATTGACACCATCCCCATTGGGGGAGAAGGCATTCGGGATAAATATGGAGGTGAGGATATTGACGACGATGCGGACCGCTGCTGTATCTATGCAGCCTTCGGGGGATTGGGCTATCACAATAGCCAGATAAGTCCCGGGCGTCTGATAGATATGTGTAAGTGGCGAGGAGGCCGTACTGGTGGTACCATCGCCTAAGTTCCAAGTGTAGGTGAGATTAGAAAGCGGAGGCGTGGCAGTAGCTGTGAGGGTGGTGCTTTGACCGGGCTCTATGGTATCGGGAAAAGCGGTCAGCGTGAGGCTAAAGCCGGACGCCGAGAAGGCCCAGTTAGGCGTTTGGAAGTTGGAGACATTGCGGACTTGCCAGCTATTAGGGTAGGGGCCAGCGACAGCACCCGTAGGCTCCCAACGGGGTGTTGGGGGGCGCCATTGGGCCAGAGGGCCTTTGATCGGGTCAGTGGGGTCATACACACAGGTCAGATTCGCAGCGTCTGTCCCCGATAGCCGGTCTATATAGTGGTAGTAAAGGGGATTGACCTCGCAGATGTCTGGATGACGCTGGGTACGGGGGAGGTTTTCGTTATTGGGGTCTGTATTAGCGAGGCGAACTGCCCAGCGGTGAGGCACGCTGGTAGTGGGGGTTACATAGACAGGCCGATAGCGGAGCGGCGTGTGTCCCCCGACCGGAAAGAGATAATCGGCCGTGCTATTCGTAGCTCTTTCCAGGTAGCCACCTTGGTCGCTACTGACAAAGCCACTAACCCGCCCAATCGCCGCCGGCGCAGGATTCCGCACCGCCGCAAAAGTCGTCCCCGTGCGCAGCTCCGCATCCCCCAGCTCTAAAAGCTCATCCACATAAAGAGGTGTTTGAAGGATTTTCGGAGCCGTATTGAGAAGCCGTATCGTGTCCGTACGGATGGGGTGCTGGCCTGAAAGAACCTGCTGACTCCCATTGAGGATAAGCGTGCCCGGTTGTGCAGCCGGTAGAAAGAACTGCCCGGGGTCATCATTCCGGATGTCCCCAGAGATATAGACGGTACCGCTATTAGTGAACGTACCGCCAGGAAGATTCTGCCAGCCGCCCTCACACCAGACAATCCCGCCCGGCTCTAAGGTGAGCGCAACGCCTGAATTGGTCGCTAGAGGGGCTTGGGCATAGAGCCCTAAAAGGCCCCCAAAAACCTTAACGGCGGAAACGATTGCCCCCCTCATAGGTCTTAAGATTGCGAGAATCAGGCTTTTGGGTGTGGGCTTCTTTGTAGGCCCGGATCTCTTCCAGGGTGTGGCCCCGACGATAGGCTGCTCTCTGGCTGCGCGGCGCCCCATACAGCTCAGGATGGAGGTACTTGCCTATGTTATCCGGTTCTTTGGGGATTTCCACAAGGTGCTCTTCGGGGCGGGCTTGCCAATAGGGGTCGTTTCGCCGGGCAATCACCAACCAGGAAACCTCCATGCCGGGCTTCCCACCCGCTATCACGAAGCGATTGCCTTGGATTTTCTGCTTGATGTAGACCGGCGCATAATCGCCAACGCAAGTAAGATGATAAGAAAAGTCGGCATTTAGCGCCTCAAAGTAGCTGGGTAGCTCCACGATGGCTTCGCCTTGAGCATTTAGGGTAACCGTGCCACGGTACAGGGTATTCGGCTCAGGCCCTTCCGCACAGAAGTGGCGCAGGTAATGAGTGGCGGGCTTCTGCGGATGGTCTATGAGGAAAGACTTTGATGCGGCGGTCATAGTCCCCCCAATGTCCACATCCCAGTCAAAAAGCCCAGCCACCCCCCCGAATAGAGCTGCATCCCCTACACTTCCAAACACCCCCACATCTGTATATCCGGCGGGTGGGGAATATATATTGCCCAGGCCGGCAAGCATCCAGGCCTGCCCATGCACGCCGACCCCTTCATAGGAATATTGTCCCAGCACGCCGATCTGTCCAGTAGGGTTACCCGGCGCGAAGGCGCCAGCCGTCCCGAAGATTCCTGCCTTAGCGGCAGTTCCGCCTTCCGAGGCATCCCCCCAGATGCCTGTCCACCGCCCCACGGCATCGATAGCCTCTCCTACAGTGCCCAGACCAAGAATAGCTGTCGGCGTAGTGATAGCCCCGCCAATCGCAATAAGACCGGCCCCCTGGTTATGGCTGTGGGTAGCCACCACGCCTACCCCATTAGAAGGAGTGGTGTGATTGGCGATGCCGTAGACACCATGACCTTGACTGGTATTGATGCCATAGACGCCGAAGCCCCGACCCGTGCTTTGCCCGAAGACCCCGGCGCTACTTGTACTGCTGCTGCTCACCGTCCCAGCCACCCCATACACCCCTCCTGTGGTATTCAGATGCTCACCCCGAATAGCCGCTGTCCCCGTCGTAGAACTATTCGTGAAAACGGAAAGCCCGTGCGTGGCGCCAGCATTCTGCTGCTCGATGAGGACGCCGGGACCACCGGTGATATCGGTATTCCGGATGTGAACCTTGGAGGTGGCACTAGGGCTTGTCAGGCCGATGCCTACCTGCCCATTGCCGCTGACGGTCAACACATAGCCTGCCAGATTGATGTCGGTGTTTTTGATGAGGGAACCGCCCAGTTCTATGGCCGGAGTAGGCGTGAGGACGAAAGAGAGGCCATTGCGCACGGCTGGCGTGCTTGTCGTCCAGGCCGTGCCTGTCCAGATGAGAATTTGCCCAGGTGTCGTGCCCGGCTGAAGGGTTATGGGACTCCCAGCTGTCCCGTTACCTTGGATAGGCCCGGATGTGACGGCTGTTTGGGTACCCCAGTTGTCGCCGGGTGCTGTCCCAAGCGTCCATGCTGTGCCATTCCACACCCATGTTTGTCCGGCCGCTGTGCCCGGCTGAAAGGTTATGGGACTCCCAGCCGTCCCGTTACCCTGGATAGGCCCGGATGTGACGGCTGTCTGGGTGCCCCAGTTGTCGCCGGGTGCTATCCCAAGTGTCCATGCCGTGCCATTCCACACCCATGTTTGTCCGGCCGCTGTGCCCGGCTGAAAGGTTATGGGATTCCCAGCCGTCCCGTTACCTTGGATAGGACCAGCCGTAACAGCCGTCTGGCTGCCCCAGTTGTCCCCAGAGACGGAGATGGTGGTGGGCACCCATGCCGAGCCGTTCCATTGCAGAACTTCGCCGGGGTTATTGCCGGAAAGGGTACCAAAAACGCCATTGGGGTCTACGGTGGCGAGCCTTGTGCCGGTGCCGCTATACGCGCGTACCCGCAAGCGCCCACCTTCTACATCCAGCCGCTCCGTCGGTGTGGTTGTGCCAATACCGAAGTTACCTTGTGCCCAGAGGAAATGTAACCCAGCAAGCCATAGCCAGGAAAAGGGAGTGCGACTTCGCATATTGCAAATGTATAACATAATCTGCACATTCACCCGCCCGGAAAGATTGCCCGTAAGTAAAACTTCTGTTCGCCGATCCAAGCGGCTTTTCCCTATCAAAAGCATTTTTTCAGGCATCCTGATGTAAAGTAGCATTCGCTATCGGATGGCGGTCGCGTCCCGTTTTGAGCGGAGAAAATCAAGAGGAGAATGGGATTTTTAGGGTGTGGCATGGGGAATAAAGTAAAATTGCCTTTGTGGAAAAGAGCAGCATAAAACGATACCGTTCGCCGGCTTCATTGTGGCGGGTCATACGTCAGTTACCGGAAGGCGTGGTGCGAGTCGTGCGACGGCGACTGAAAGAGACGCGGTTAGGATGGCTATTTGAAGCGCTACGAGAGATGGATGCATATGATATGGCAAAGCTGGAAGAGCTTTTCCGGAAAGACTTTCCAGAAACAAAGGCAAGTATCTTGCGAGTATATAAAAAGCAGTTGTGGGAGCTGATAGAAGAGGTCCTAGCGGAAAAGGTGGAATCGCACGAGGGAGGCTGGCGGCCATACAGGCGAATGCTGGCGTCTTTTCAGCTGTGGCTGATGGGCGAATATGAGACGGCCTTTGTGCTCTGGCACCAAGCCATGGCAGAGGCTATTGAAGCGGAAGCGTATGAAATAGCCCTGCGGGGCCTTCTGTGGTTAGAACTTTACATGCGAGACTTGCACTGGATATCCCACCGATCGGATGCTATTTCAGAATGGATGAGGGCAATCCTGAAGATTTTAGAACACAGATACCAGGCTCTTACACAAAAAATAGCGGCCTTGGAGAGCTACGTTCCTACTCGCAAAAAACGAAGCGGCCTGGACATGCCGCCCCTACCCACAGAAGACCGCTGGAGTGTATACCTCAGCTCCTATGCCCAGCTATTGTCTCGGGCTGCGCAATCCAATTTTCTGGAGGCACTTGAGTCAAATATCCGGATGCTCAACGCAATATTATCCAGTGGAATACGCACAATGTATGACAATTTTCAGTTTTACGTAAGCTATCTAAACCTGCTAATAATCCTACTGAACTACCGGGAGCGGTCGTGGTTTGACGTATTTTATGAGCTGTGGGAGGAAGCGAGGCAAAAGGGGCTGTACCCAGAAGAGCCGCGGTTTGAGGCGCTGGGGCGGCTCGTACTGGCCGTTCGCCTGGCTCGCCATATTCAGGAGGGCAAATGGTCGCCGGCCTACGAGTTTTTACAGAAGCATGAGTCTGATCTGCAGCAGGTGGTCTTTCACAGTTTGGAAAATATCGGGCTTCGCCTGGGTGTGGGCGTGAGTATTTGCTGGCTGGCATTCCAATACGGCGACAAGAAGCGCTACCAGGCATGGATGGCAAGATTGGAAGAGTGGATACGACAAGAAGGCCTGGTAAAAGAAACCGAATGCCTCTGGTACGAACTGCTCCTATGGTACATGGCGCACGCGGAAGGCTATGTGCGCATCACCCGCTATCAAGCCTATCGCCTCCGAACCCTCTGGAAAACCTACCATGCCCATGACGAACGTTGGCGCAAACTACTCATTATCATAAAGCTCATAACAGAGGGCAAAACTCAAAGAGCCTCACACCTGGCACGAATCTTATTAGAAAAATATGAGGCCCTATGGCAAGCCGATGAGTCCACTTTCCCGATTCTATCTTTTTTGGAAGCCGTGAAACGAGGGACTCGCCTTTACCCCCTCTCGCCGCGACCAGTCACTAACCAGGACCTCCCCAATCCCCTTCAAGCAGAACTCAAAAACTTAGCCCATGCCTTCAAACTATACATAAGAAGCCAAGCAGATAAAAACACTAAGCCGTCAGAACCATAGAAACCCGATTTTGATTTTTTACATGCTCATTCCAAAGCCTATGTCTGGCCTATCTAATCTAGACTAACTTTGTCTTGATGCGGTTCTGGAAGTTTTTTGGGCTGCTGCTTCTGGGAAGCTGGGTACAAGCGCAATGCGAATACAGTAGGGATGGGTGTGCGGGTATCACACCGGGGTTTCTGGTAGGGCCCCCTTCGCCCCAGTGTAGTAACGCCCTCCCGCTAACTGTCACATTATCCAGCACCGCAAGCGGGGGAGGCATTAGCGGGATCGCCTATTATGTGCGCCCGAATAGTGGAGGCCCCTGGAATAGCATTAGCAATCCCGGTAGCAATCAGCATACCTTCACCACTGCGGGCGTCTATCAGATTCTCCAGATTGTAACGGGGCCCGGCGGGTGCCGAGATAGTCTTGTCCAGTGTTATACCATTAGCCGGCCCCGTACACCTACCTTCGTCGTCAATCCTGCCAGCCCACAATGTGAACGCAATCTACCTATCACGCTCAACCTCAATAATACCACCACCACAGACCCCGGACAAAGTTATGCCTGGTACGTCAATGGCTCCCTTATCGCTACGACTTCCAACACGACCTACGCGCTAACGGCCCCCGGTACGTATACCATTAAGTTGGTGATTACCGATAGCGTGGGGTGTCGGGATAGCGCCTCACAGACCTATGTAGTGTATTCTAAGCCCACAGCCAGCTTTACGGTAAGCATGACAAACCCCTGCCGAGGCAGGCAAGTTTGCTTCACCAATACAAGTACGGGCATAGGACCGGGGACGACCTACTACTGGAACTTTGGGGATGGGAATACAAGTACGCAGAGCAATCCCTGTCATCGTTATAATAACCCCGGCACCTACACCGTGACCCTGATCGTTCGGAATGGTGGCATGTGCCCGGACACTGCACAAGCAGTAGTCACCGTCCAGCCGGGCGGCCTCGCCGACATTTTAGGCAATGGGCTTCTTCAAGATACCGTAAAGTATTGCGTCATGCCGGGCGACCCGTCTACAACTTACACGGTGACTTTTACCAGTAATAGCGATTGTCCTGGGGGAGGTTGTACCTATACCTGGGATTTTGGAGATGGAACGCCCCCGGTCATTACCAACGCTGACACGCCTCAGGTTCATACTTACACGACTTTTGGCGAATGGTGGGCCTCGCTCACCGTCACCCACCCCGGCGGATGCACGCACAAAGACTCTATCTATGTAGTATTTCAGCCTATTGTGGTTAACGCTGTTTTTGATATTCCCGCTGGAAACTATGCAGGGTGCGCCCCTTATACAGTCAATATCCAGAATATCTCCTACACCAACGCCACGATATTTATCTGGGACTTTGGAGATGGCCAGCGGGATACCGTTTCCCCGCCTAATACCACCCCCTTCACGCATACCTATACCAGTACAGGTACTTATCAGATTAGGCTGACAGCGATGAATGCTTGCGGCTCCACCTATACCATCAAGGGGCCCATTGTGGTAGTAGGGAAGCCAAAAATCAACGCGGTTAATATCAATCCCAATCCCGGCTGTGCGCCACAACTGGTAAACTTTTCTATCAACGCCACTGGAGTAAATCCTCCTAATAACTACTCCTGGTACTTCGGGCCTCCAGGCGCCGAAGCACACAACGTATCCAGTACAAGTTATACCTATACCCAAGCGGGCATATATGACTTTATGGTGATTGCCCGAAATAGCTGCGGCGAAGATACCTTTAAGACAAGAATCTACATAGATACGTTGCCCGTTCCCCTCATTCAGGCTTCTCCTACGGAGGGCTGCCATGCCCTGACCGTCAACTTTCTCAATCTCACTCAGCCTGGGCTCTACTCTTCCGCGCCATTTTACGAGGAGCTGTGGATAGATAACGGGTTAGTATGCGGCCCTTGGTGGTGTACGGTGAACTGCCCAAACTATGGTAACTACAGCCCGGGGCTTGGATGCGGCTGCTGCGGGGGTACGACTACTATTCTCCCCGGCCGGCCCATGAATATCCCCGCCCTCACCTTCAGTAATCCCAGTGGGAATGCGATCCGGGTCTACAATGTGCGGTATAGGGCTTCTAACCATTGCGGAACACGCGACACGGTCATTCCCATCAAAGTCCATCCCCCTGTACGGGCAATCTTTTCTGCCACTCCTTCCTCCGCCTGTGTGGGAACCCCTATTACCTTCCAGAATACCAGCTGGGGGGATAGCCTGACCTTCATTTGGGATATGGGCGATGGCTCGCCCCTCCTCTATGACACCGCCCTGGCAGCCGCCACGCAAATGCCGCGCTCGCACACCCACACCTACACCACGCCTGGCACCTATACCGTGACCCTCTACGTCAATGGTTATTGCGGAAAGGACACCCTCAGACGCACGATAACAATCTACCCATATCCGACAGCCTCTTTCAATGTAGACGCTACTGAAAAATGCCAGGGTAGTGCCACATTTACTTTCACAAATACCAGTACAACTGGTGGAACGTATAGCTGGAGCTTCCCGGGCGGTACACCCAGCTCTTCCACAGCCTATAATCCACCACCTGTGACTTACAGCACGCCCGGCCCCAAAACCGTCACCCTCACTGTTACCAAAGATGGCTGTACCTCTACCACCTCCCAAACCATCAATGTAGCCCCGCTCCCTACCATCAGCTTCTCGGTTTCGCCTACCTCGGGCTGTCCGCCGCTGGCGGTGACCATCACCCAATCCAGCCCCAATCTACCCGGCTATACCTACATCTGGGATTACGGAAACGGCGTACGAGATACCAACTATACCCCTACCAGTCCCATTATTTACAACAACACCAGCACCACTTCCTCGCAGACTTACACCATCAAACTTATCGTTATCACAGACAAGGGCTGCAAGGATAGCCTTCAGCGCACGATCACCGTGCGGCCGCGGGTCATAGCGGGCTTTACGGCGCCCGCCCTGGTATGCGAAGGCGTATCCGTAACTTTCACCAATACCTCCTCCGGCGCCAATAGCTATCAATGGGACTTCGGCGACGGTAGCCCCACCAGTACAGCTACAAGCCCTACCTACACCTATTCGACCCCTGGCACCTATACCGTTCAACTGATAGCCATCAATACCACCACGGGCTGTCGGGATACTTTCCAGCAATCTATCAACGTCAATCCTATTCCCAATCCAACCTTTACCCGAGCGCCTGCAGGCGGTTGTGTACCCCTAACCGTGAATCTCACAAACACCACGCCGTTTGATCCTACCTACCTGTACATTTGGGATTACGGCAATGGTCAGCGGGATACCAGCTATACGCCGAATAATCCTACTTACACGAGTGCGGGGACGTACACGGTTAGCTTGGAGGTGGTGACGCCGGCGGGCTGTCGGCGAACCACTACTGCCTCGGTGACCGTTTCGCCCTTACCGACGGCGAACTTTTCGGCGCCGGCCTCTGCCTGTGCCCGGGCGCCCGTTACCTTCACCAATACCTCCACCGGCGCAACCAGCTACCAGTGGGACTTCGGCGATGGGGTGGGCACCAGCACCGCCACCAATCCCACCTATGCCTACACCACCGCAGGCACCTTCACTGTAACGCTCATTGCTACCAGCGGCGTAGGATGCCGAGATACCTTCACGCGCCCTATTACGATTTATCCCAAGCCAACGGCTGATTTCAGCTATACAATAGAATGCTTAGGGTCGCCCACCAGTTTTACAGATAACTCCATTGGGGCGGTGAGCTACCAGTGGAACTTCGGAGATGGCTCTCCTGTCAGCACCCTACCTAACCCCACCCACACGTATGCGGCAGCAGGGACCTATACCGTACAACTGATTGTTACCAGTGCGGATGGCTGTAAGGATACCGTTACGAAAAGCGTCCCCGTCAATGCCACACCCAATCCCGACTTCAGCTTCACAACGGCCTGTTTGGGGCAGGCGACAAGCTTCACGGATCTGACGCCAGGGACGCCCACAGGCTGGGAATGGGACTTCGGGGACGGCTCCCCGCGTAGTACTCTCCAAAATCCCACCCATACGTACGCGGCGCCCGGCACCTATTCCGTCAAGCTCATCGTGCGAGCCGGCACGGGCTGCGTGGATAGCATTACCAAGTCTGTCACAGTCCACCCAGTCCCCACAGCAGGCTTTACGGCCACCACCGCCTGCGCCGTAGATGAGGCGGTGACCTTCACGAATACCTCCAGTGGCGCCGTAGCCTATCAGTGGAACTTTGGAGATGGGAGTCCCATTTCTACCGCGCCAAATCCAACCCATGTGTATGCGAGTGGTGGCACCTATGCGGTCCAGCTTATTGCCATCAACGGGCCAGGCTGTCGGGATACTTTTACCCAAAATGTTCTCGTCTATCCCAAGCCTACCATTACTTTCAGCCATGACACCGTGTGTTTAGGGGGAACGACGAGTTTTACGGCTTCCTCGGATGTGCCAATCGGAAGTTACACCTGGGATTTTGGCGATGGGTCGCCGACGGCCAGTGGTAGCGCCGTAACCCATACTTACGGCGCGGCGGGAGTCTACACCGTGACGCTTATTGGCCAGACGGCGGATGGCTGTCGCGATACCTTCCAGAAGTCCGTCTGGGTAAAGCCCTTGCCCACGGCTGCTTTTACAGCTAATACGCCCTGCTTCGGCGAGCCGGTGGTCTTTACGGATAACTCCACCGGCGCCGTGGCCTGGCAATGGGACTTCGGCGATGGCGTCGGCACCAGCACGGCCTCTAACCCCACCTACACGTATAGCGCCCCCGGAACCTACCCTGTGACCCTCACCGTCTTCAATAATGTCGGATGTAGCCACACCATCACCCAGAATGTAACGGTTCGGCCCAAGCCCCAAGCCAACTTTAGCGCCGATACGGTATGCCATACCTTCGCCACTTCCTTTACAGACCAGTCTGTGGGTGCGGTAAGCTATCTGTGGGACTTTGGTGATGGATTCGGCTCCACCTTGCAAAATCCTACTCATATCTATGCTACGCCAGGCATTTACTCCGTTACCCTCATTGTGACCAATGCCCAAGGCTGTAAAGACACCATCCAGAAAGCGGTCGTGGTGCACCCACGTCCCACGGCGGGCTTTCAGTATGATACGGCCTGTGCGTATCGCCCTACCGTCTTCACAGATCAGTCCCAGGGGGTAGTCACCTTCTGGAGCTGGGACTTCGGGGACGGCTCGCCCACCAGCCCCCTCCAAAACCCCACCCATGTCTATATGCAAGGCGGTGTCTATCAGGTGACCCTCATCGTTGGAAATGGCGTGGGATGCACCGACCAGATTACTCAGAGTGTCGCGGTTTATACCATGCCTGCGGTAGACTTCGTTGCGGATACCGTGTGTGTGGGAAGGCCCACGCACTTTACTAACCTCACGCAGGATTCCGTCAGTGTGAGTTATGTCTGGCTCTTTGGCGATGGGAATGCTTCTTTCTCCACGCATCCCACCTATATTTATCAGGCACCTGGCACATACAATGTCACGCTCCTCGCTACAAACGCCTATGGCTGTGATACGTTTATCACGAAACCGGTGGTGGTAGCGCCGGTACCTCAGGCGGACTTTATAGCAGATACCGCCTGTGCCGGATATCTGACGACTTTCACCGATGCTACGCAGGGCTTGGTAGATACCTGGATTTGGAATTTCGGCGATGGAACAAGGGACACGGTACGCACGCCTACGGTGCAGCACCTCTATCCCGGTCCAGGCGTTTATGTCGTAACGATGACGGCCCTGATTGGTGGATGCTCCGATGCCGTCACAAAGGGCGTGGTCGTGGTAGACTCGGTGCATGCCGACATCCTGCTCTCGGATGCGGTGATATGCCCAGGCGAAGCCGTCACGGCAATTGATGCATCCACGGGCGGGGTGCGTTGGTGGCTGTGGGACATGGGCGATGGAACGACAGCGACAGGCCCCGCTGTGCCCAACCACGTTTATCCAGATTCCGGGCTTTATACGATTCGGCTAATCGTGGGGAATGGCCACTGCGTAGATACAGCTATCGCCCAGGTGTATGTGATTGGGCAGCCGCAGGCGCTTTTCAGCGTGGCGGATGTCTGTGAGGGGAGCCCGGTGCCCTTTACGAATGTGAGCTTCCCGAGCGCACTACCCGTGCAGTGGCTATGGGATTTTGGCAACGGAGATACCAGCCACGCCATGACGCCACTCTACGCATATTCCCGGCCTGGGACGTACACGATAACCCTTATCCTGCACAATGGTCGCTGCGGAGACACGCTCCAGCGCCCCATTACCATCTGGCCTAAACCACAGGCAGCGATTCTCGTACGGGACTCTATCACCCGCGTCCTGAAAGAAACCTACTTTGCCGACGTCACCCCCGGCACCATCGTTCAAAGACACTGGTCCCTGGGGGATGGCACTACCAGCACCGCCCAGGAGATTACGTACATGTATCGAGACACGGGCACCTACTGGGTAAGTCTGGTTGTCATCGACGACCACGGGTGCATGGATACCGCTTACCAAAGGGTAGTGGTATTAGGAGACTTCAAGATGTTTGTTCCGACGGCCTTTTCACCTAATGGCGACGGTATCAATGATTTCTTCTACCCCGGCGGGATATACTTTGATGCGACTGATTTCCTCATGCAGATATATGATCGGTGGGGGAAGCTCATCTGGGAGACCCGTACCCCCGGCCAAGGCTGGGATGGCCGTGACCAAAACACCGGCGAGATCGTCCCCGAAGACGCCTACGTATTCAGAGTCCGGGGTAAGGACTTCAAAGGCAAGTACCACGAGTACGTCGGCACCGTAACCGTCCTCAAATAACCACCCCTATGAGATCGTCCCTTCTCATCACCGTAGTAGGCTGGCTGTGGGCCCAATGCGGCTCCTGTATAGGTAGCAACTGCCTTAACTCCTCCCAGACCGGCTCCTGGACAGACTGCCGCACCTGGGCCAGCGGCTCTTTCTGTGGCGTCTGGAGTACCTTCCAGATGAATACCCGCTATCCTATCATCAATACCGGTCATACCGTCACTATAAGTGGAACCATCCCCACCAATCTCCAAAACTGCCTCAGTATTTACATTCGCAGTGGGGCCACCTTGAATATCCAAAGCCCCTATACCGGAAATACCTCCGGAAGTTACGTCCTGGATGTGTGTGGCACCCTTAACATCAACCTCACCGGGATGGCCGACTTCTCAAAATTTGACCTTATCGTTCATAATGGCGGGGTGGTCAATATCACCGCAGGCACCTTGCGGGTGTATCGGATTGTGATTGAGAGTGGAGGGGTCATCAATCTCAACGGGGGACGGCTGGAGCGTGAGTGTCTCTCTTCTACGACGCCGGGGCTGGACATCCAGGCAGGCGGCACCCTCAATATCAATAGCTCCTCCGCCCAGTTACAGGTCCATAGCTGCCTTGGCACCGCCTACACCCGCCTACATGGCACCATTGATTGTAAAAACAGCTGCACCGCTTCTTCGTACGGAAACTTCCAACTGGGGAAGGTCCTCGTGAACTCAGGCATTTCCACTGGGCTTATTCGCACACAGACGGCCTACGTGCCCCTCGCTGATTTGACCCGGGCCGCCGACAATAACTTCTGGGGGTGGAATAGCGACTATGGCGGGACGGTAGAATATTATGGAAGCACCGCCATCACGCTGGCCCTTAATTCCCGCTATGAGTACTATTCCCTCAAAGTGAGCTGCCCGCAGCTGACTCTGTATACGACGACGGATGTGGTGGGCGAGCTGGATCTTAGCGGGGGAAACCTGGCCCTGAATGGAAAGACGCTCCGCATTCGGGGGACCATCCGGTATGGGACAAGCCGCTATCTTATTGGCGATAACGCCGCCCGCCTGGAAGTAGTGGGGAAATTAGCCTCCCCCATCTCGCCGGGCTTGACGACCTACCTCATCTCTTCCCAGGGCGTGTCTGGGATAAACTGCCGAAATCTCTCCCTGCGCTTCGGGGGCGGGGCTTCTGGCCAGAGCCTCAAAACCCTCTGGCTTTACCGAGAAGATGCCGTACAGCTCCAGAGCCCCTTGGATATTTACGATACGCTCAACCTGCAGACGGGCATTTTGCGCACGTCAGCGACGAACCTCCTCACCGTTCGCAATCCAGCGCCGGGCGCTGTTTTACATCACACCACGGGATGGTTCACGGTGTACTACAGCTTTGTTTCGGGGCCGCTACGGCGCTATATCGGCAGTAGTGGGGTGTATGACTTTCCGGTGGGATATCCTAATCTGACCAGCTATTATGTAGGGTGGGACCCCCTTCAGCCGCAGGCGCTGCATCGGCGCCTCCGCCTGGAAATTCAGAACCAGACCGGCCTTAGCTGGATTCAGGCTGAGTTTGTTCCATCCGTCTCCGATGTTTGCAGCGGCCAGCTCAGCATCACCGAAGCGGACGGGACGCCGCACTTGCAGATTCACCCGGAGGGCTACTGGCGTATCCAGCCTAACACAAACACCTACACTATCGCTTACGATGTGAAGGCCTACACGTGGGGCTTTGCTGCGCCGCCCTTAGCAGATAACCGTTACGCGGTTATCAAGCGACCCGATGGCTCTACCTCCTGTAGCGACTGGACGCGAGCCAGCGGCCTTTGGCCACCAGCGGGCACGCTGGGACGCGTCATCAAAGTCGACGCGGGCGGTCGGGACACCAGCTATGCGCACAGGCTGGGATGGGATAGCTTTTCGGAGTTTGCGATTGGGATTACCGATGCCCCCCTGAGCCAGGTCGAGCCCCTTCAGCTACACATCTCCGCCCAAAAAGGCCCCACCTACCTCCTCACAGCAAAAGGCGCCATGCCCGGAGAACGTCTCTTCCTGAATGTTTTCTCCGGCGAGGTAGAAGCCATAGAAGAACAGCGAGAGGGCGAATTCCGGGTTCGGCTCCGCACCCCATCTGCGGTATATGTGGAAAGCAGTACCGGTCGTAGGAGTTCACCCCTCCTTCTGATGCCACCTAAGTGGTGGGTAGAAGGGGATAGGCTTATTTTGCGAGAGGGGGTTGTATGGGGTTGGGACCTGATGGGACGGCTGATTGGCTCGTGGGATAAACCCGGCACGTGGCCTTTGCCTGCAGGCCTGCTGTACCTCACAGATACCGAGGGACATAGCTTGAAGATACGATTAGAAGAGTAGTCCCCCTCTCGTCACCAGCGCCCCCCTGCTGGCGAAGCAGGGAAAGGGAAACTCCCCCCACAAAAGGTAAAAGCGCGATAAGGAGGCAGGCTGCCCGGCTGCCGGCTATTTCAGCGACCTCACAAGGGGTGTAGGTAGCACCCAAGAGGGCATTATATAATACCATTTGCAATCAAAAACCTTCTGAATGGGGGAGATGTTTTGGCCGCTCTGCCCCGAAGGGGCGGAGCGG
>Ga0272445_1001949_pt1 | contig 14949 bp, 18 predicted proteins | sample YNPCB0031_FD_194404 | JGI IMG/M metagenome (GOLD analysis project Ga0272445, IMG submission 194404) | Hot spring sediment microbial communities from Yellowstone National Park, WY, United States - YNP-CB-003-1 | ecosystem: Environmental > Aquatic > Thermal springs > Hot (42-90C) > Sediment... | reverse complement strand
TTTCCATTGGTTGGTAGAGAAAAAGAGTTTATAGTTATTGCTACAACAACTCCATGGACTCTTGTAAGCAATGTGGCAATAGCTGTAAAAGGTGATGACTATTATGTAAAGACTAAAGTTGGAGATGAAATTCTGATAATTTCGGAGAAAAGAGTAAGTATTCTTAAAGATTTTGGTCTTGAATATACTATAGAAGAAAGGCTCTTGGGCAAAGAGCTTGAAGGTTTAAAGTATGAGCCTGTTTTGGACGTACCAGTACAAGAAAATTTGAAGAAGAATGAAAAAGCTCATAGGATAATTCTTTCTATTCCAGTCTTGAAATCTAAATCTTACAAGCACGGTGTATTGGAAAAAGCAAAAGAAATGAAAGGGGAATTTTTCGATTTCGTCAATCCTGAAGAAGGTTCTGGTGCTGTTCATACAGCACCTGGACATGGGCCAGAAGATTATTATGTAGGTCAGCATTATCAGCTTCCTACAGTTTCTCCTGTAGATGAACAAGGAAAATTCACAGAAGATGCTGGAAAATTTTATGGTCTGTTTGTCAAGGATGCTGACAAGCTTGTGATAGAAGAGCTTAACCAAAAAGGGTATTTGCTTAAAGCTACTTGGATCGTTCACTCCTATCCTCTTTGCTGGCGTTGTAGATCGCCTCTCATCTACAGACTTACAAAACAATGGTTCCTATCTGTAGACGAAATTAAGGAAAAGATGTTAGAAGAAAATGAAAGAATAGTTTGGCTTCCTGAATTTGGAAGAGAGAAGTTTAGAAATTGGTTAAAGGATGCGACTGATTGGTGTATATCTCGTCAAAGATATTGGGGTATTCCAATGCCAATTTGGATTTGTGAAAAATGTAAACATTTTGAAGTTATTGGTTCTGTTGAAGAACTGAGAAAAAGATCTGTAGAAAAACTACCAGAAAGCTTGGACTTGCACAAGCATATTGTAGATAAGATTGAGCTTATATGTTCGAAATGTTCTGGAAAAATGAAAAGAATACCAGATATACTAGATGTTTGGTTCGATTCTGGAATAGCACCTTTTGCCTCTTTAGGCTATCCCTATAGAAACAAAGAACTTTTTGAAGCTCTTTGGCCTGTTGATTTGATAGATGAAAGTCAGGACCAAATAAGAGGTTGGTTTTACAGCTTAATGTTCTGTTCGGTAGCAATTTTTGGAAAATCGCCCTATGAAGCAGTAGCAATGAATGGTTGGGTGCTTGACGAAAAAGGAGAAAAAATGAGCAAGAGTCTTGGAAACATGATAACAGCGGAAGATGCGCTTGAGAAAACTGGTGCAGATGTGCTTAGGTTGTACTATTGCTGGGAAGTCCCACCATGGGAAATCCAAAAATTCAGCTTCAAGACTGCAGAAGAAATAAGAAAAGCTTTGAACATCTTCTGGAATTGCTATTTGTTCTTCAAGACTTATGAAACAGAAGGAATAAAAAAAGGTAAACTTAAAATTGAAGATAAATGGATTCTTTCCAAACTCAATTCTTTAATAAAAGAAGTTACTGCTCACTTAGAAAAATTTGAGTTCCACTATGCAGGAAGAAAACTGGTGAACTTTGTCTGTAACGAATTGAGCAGGACTTACATAAAATTGATTAGGGATAGAGTATCTGTTTCTGAAGGAGAAGACAAACTTTCTGCTCTTTGGACTTTGAAGGAAGTTTTGTTAACACTTGCAAAGCTTTTTGCACCAATTACTCCTTTCATCTCAGAAACCATATACCAAGGCTTAGCCACAGGGTCTGTTTTTGAAACTAGATGGCCAAAAGAGAAAAAAAGAATGATAAATAGAAAGCTAGAAGAAGAAATAGAGTGGGTGAAAGAAATAGTTGAAGCATGCTTTTTTGCAAGAGAGCAAGCAAAAATAAAGAAGAGATGGCCTGTAAAAAGAGTTATAGTAGTTTCTGCTGATGAAAAGATAAAAAGTACAATAAAAGATTGTAAACCAATCCTGCTTTCTCTTTGTAATAGCAAAGAGATTTCGGTCTTAGATAAAGAGCCTGAAGGGAATTTTGTTAAAGCTGAAAGAGATTTTGGTCTAGTTTTAGTTGAAAAGGAAATCACTGAAGATCTTCTAGAAGAGGCTTTGATTAGAGAGATTATAAGAAGTATACAGGAAATGAGAAAAAGGGAAAGGCTAAACGTTAAGGAAAGGATAAGGCTAAGCTTAAAATCTGAGGAAAAAATTGAGAAGATCCTAGAAAAGTTTAGCGAAGTTTTGAAAAGAGAAGTTGGGGCTGTTGAACTAATTTTAGGAAAAATAGAAGGTAAGTTTAAAGGAGAAGCAAAGTTTAAAGAAGCTAAAATAGAAATAGGTTTTGATAAAATTGAGTAGCTTTAGTTTTAATAATTTTCTAACATAAATTTTTATTATGGTAAGAGTTGATTCCACAGAGTTTGGCTCTATTGTTATAGATGGTAAAAAGTATGAACATGATGTAATCGTAGACTGGAATGGGAAAGTAGAGAAAGGGTGGCTAAAAACAAGGCACCTAGTAGATAAAGAAGAATTTGAAGAGTTTAGAAAAAGAAAGCCGGAAATAATTCTGATAGGAAGTGGGCAATACGGAGATTGCGAAGTTTCTGATAGCTTTGTTGAACTTGCTGAAAATGAAAATATAGAGGTTATAGTTAAAGATACACCAGAAGCAATCGAAAAGTTTAACGAGCTTGTAAAGGAGGGTAAAAAGGTTTTAGCCTATTTTCACGTGACTTGTTAAGTTTAAGTTTCCTTTTGCTCTATAGATTTCTATGGTCGAATGGGAAGAAATTGTAGAATTTTTCAAAATAGTTGGAGATTTAAAGAGAACTTATAGAAAAGGATGGCTTAGAGTTGGAATAAGACCAGAATCCGTAGCAGACCATGTTTACAGAACTACTTTTCTTGCCATGCTTTATGCTGACTTGAAAGGGTTGAATGTAGAAAAAGTCATGAGAATGGCCTTGCTTCATGATTTTCCAGAAGCAATAACAGGAGATTTAACGCCAGCAGAGAAAACAGCAGAATTAAAAGAAAAAGAGCATGCTGCAATTAGCAAAATTTTATCCTATTTGCCTGAAGAGTTAAGAAGAAAGTATGAAATAATTTGGAAAGAATTTGAGGAAGGAAAGTCGAAGGAAGCAAAAATAGTAAAAGATTTGGATAAACTTGAAATGATTTTACAAGCTCTAGAATATCAAAAAGAGGGTTACAATAAAGAAAAATTGAAGGAATTTTGGAAAGATGGTGAAAAGTCCATCAGGACTCCTGAAATTAAAAGAATTTACCGTATACTCAAGAAAAAACTTACCACTTAAGTGGTTAGAAAAATAGTATTCAATTCCCTGATATTTCTTAATCATGCTCAAGCCAAGCAAATTTCAAATAATATGCATCCTCTCCTCTATAATAGGCTTATCTTTAGTATATTTTATTGCTCTGAGCAAGAAGCCTGCTGAAGTTAGCATAAGCGAAGTAAATGAAGGTTTGGTTGGAAGAGCAGTAACTGTGAAAGGTTTTATATCTGACGTGAAGTTTCACAAAGATGGTCATATTTTCTTAACAGTTTCTGATAATGGTACAAAAATCCAAGTTCCACTCTTTTCCTCTTTCCTTTCTTCAACCAAGTTAGATATAAGTAAAATAAAGGTTGGTAAGAAAGTTCTTGTAAGCGGGGTTGTAGACACTTATAGAGGTCAAATCCAAATAATCCCGAAGAAGGCCGAAGATTTTAAAATTCTGGGTGCTTGAATGCTCCCAGAATTCCTTCTTTTCACTTTTCTTGGTAGCTTTGCAGGAATCATTCTAGGCTTAATACCTGGAATGCATATAAACAACATATTACCATTCATTCTAATGCTTTCTTTTATTACCCCTTCTTCCCTAGCAGTTTTTGTAGCTTCTCTTTCCATATCACAAATCTTTGTTGGTTATATTTCATCAGTTTTCTTAGGAGCACCAAACGAAGATACATCCTTATCCGTCTTACCCGGACATAAGCTCTTGTTAGAAGGTAGAGGATATGAAGCAATTAAACTTGTAGTTTTCGGTGGTATTTGCTCTGTTCTACTCAGCTTAGCAATTATTGCTATTGTTGCAAAATATTTTGTCTATCTTTACGAAATTTCTAGACCGTACATTCAATATCCTATACTGTTAGTAATAATTTTCATGATTCTATCTGAAAAGAGCTTGAAGAAAATCTTGCTTGCAACGCTAATTGTTCTTTCATCAGGTTTTCTAGGATTAGTAGTACTGAATTCTTCTTTAGTCTCGCAGCAAAATTGTATGTTTCCTCTACTTTCTGGCTTTTTCGGTCTTAGCACTTTAGTAATCAGCATAAGGGAAAAGTCAAGAATACCAAAACAACAAGAAGATGATAAGATTAATTTATCTGCGTTAAATTTTCTAAAATCCACGTTGCTTGGTTCTCTTGCAGGCATTGTTGTTGGTTTTCTTCCAGCTATAGGTGTTTCTCAAGCAGCCACTATAGCCCAATACTTAGGTGGTATGGGAGATCCTAGAAACTTTCTTGTTACCTTAAGCAGTATAAACACAGCAAACGAAGTCTTCTCCCTTTCTTCCCTCTATCTTGTAGGAAATCCAAGAAGCGGTTCAAGCGTTGCTATAAGTAGAATTTTACCAAACTTAGAGCTTGAAGAAGTCTTGATGTTAGTAGGATCTATCTGCATTGCAAGCAGTATTGCTAGCTTAGCTACACTTTATTTAGGCAAAAGAATACCAAGAATTCTGGTCAAAGTTAATTATACTTACTTATCGCTTGTTGTAATAGCTTACATGACTCTTGCAATTTTTGCATTCACCGGAATTTATGGTCTTTTAATAGCTTTTACTTCTGCTTCTATTGGTATTTTATGCGCTAATTTTGGTGTTAGGAGAAGTAATTGTATGGGTTGCTTGTTAATCCCCTCTTTACTGTTCTTTTCCGGATTAAGTCCTTTGGTTCTTTCAACTCTAAAACTCTAATTTTGTTTAGTCTTTAAAAAACAAAATTTAATTTTACAAGAGAATTAACTAATATGGCTAAGGAAGAGATACTTGAGCTTTTCAAAAAGAAGCCAGAAAGATTTTACAAAGTAAAACTTTTTGACGAACTAGGGTTTAAAAGGAAGCGGTGCAAAAATTGTGGGAAGTTTTTCTGGACTTTGACAGATCAGGAAATTTGCAACGACTCTACTTGTAGGCCATACGAGTTTATAGGAAATCCTCCAACCAAAAGGCCACTAGACTATTTCGAGACTTGGCAAACAATAGAAAAGTTTTTTGTTGAAAATGGTCATACACCATTAAAATCTTATCCAGTAGTTTGTAGATGGTTTCCTCTCTATTTTACTATTGCTGGGATAGTTGATTTCTACAGACTTACCGATGATAAGTTAGATTTCGAATTTCCTGCAAATCCTGTAATTCTTCCTCAAATTTGTCTTCGCTTTAACGATTTGGCCAATACAGGGGTTAACAGCAGGTCTTATACTTGCTTTGGAATGGTCCAACAAAGCTCTCTTTTTGACGGGAAGCAAGGTTATTGGAAGGATGAATGTATAGAGCTAGACTTTAGACTTTTGACAGAAGCCTTTGGTATAAAGCCTGAAGAAATAGTTTTTATAGAAGATGCATGGATTGGCCCTTCCGCTTTTGGTCCTTGTTTGGAATATCATGTTCAAGGTTTAGAGCTTGGTAATGCGGTTTTCACAGAATTTTTAGGAACTCCAGAAAATTTTGTAGAAATGGAAAAGAAAGTTGTAGACATGGGTGGTGGATGGGAAAGGTTTACATGGATTACACAAGGTACTCCAACAAGTTACGATTGTGTGTTTGGTCCTGTTGTAGAAAAACTGAAGAAGTTGTGCGGTTTAAAAGAAGATAAAAGTCTGGAAAATTACTGGAAACATGCTGGTCTGTTAAGTTTTGACGAAACTTCTGATCCAAACGCTATTAGAAGCTTAGTAGCAAAAAGGTTGAATATGTCTTTAGAAGATTTGGAAAGAAAAGTTTCAAGATTTGAAGCAATGTATGCTTTAGCAGACCATACTCGAGCCATCGTTTTTGCTATAAGTGACTTAGGAATTCCAAGTAATGTAGGAGGAGGGTATAACTTAAGAGTAATTTTAAGAAGAGCTTTCGATTTTATAGAAAAGCTTGGGTTAGAAGTTAAAGTAGAGGAAATAGCTTCTTGGCACATAGATTACCTGAAAAAAATGTTTCCAAACTTGGAAGATCGTCGTGAATGTATAGAAAAAATAATAAAGATAGAAGAAGAAAGATACAAAAAAACGAAGGAAAAATCTAGAAGACTTATAGAATCGTTAGCTGGCAAGAAGCTTAGTGAAGAAGAATTGATAAAAATTTATGAGAGTGAAGGAATAACACCAGAAAGCCTTGGAATAAAAGTCTCTCCACTTTTTTACACTAGATTAACTCAAAAACATGAAAAGCCTGTAGAAGCTGGAGAGAAGTTTCCATTTGATGTAAGTGCATTGCAACCTACAAAGGTCTTGTATTATCAGCCTGTTTATGAATTTGAAGCAACAGTAGTAAAAGCTTTTGATAACTTTGTAATTTTAGATCAAACTGCTTTCTATCCTACGTCAGGAGGACAAGTTCATGATACTGGTTTCATCAATGGTATGGAAATAAAAGAAGTTATAAAGGTTGGAAAGGTTGTTCTGCATAAAATAGAGGGAACTCTTAAAGAAGGTGAAAAAGTTTATTGCAAAGTTGATGAGAATAGGAGAAAAATTCTTAGGCAACACCATACTGCCACGCATATAATAAATGCTGTTGCAAGAAAAGTTTTAGGAGAGCATGTTTGGCAGCATTCTGCTTACAAGGATGTTGATAAGGCAAGGTTGGATATAACGCATTATGATGCTTTAAGTGAAGAAGAAGTAGAAAAAATAGAAGCTGAAGCTAATGAGATAGTAAAGGAGGATCTTCCGATTAGCATCGAAATTTTACCAAGAGGAGAAGCTGAAAGAAAATATGGCTTTAGAATTTATCAAGGTGGGGCGGTTCCCGAAAAAGAATTAAGGATTGTTTCTATTGGTGAGATAGATCATGAAGCATGCGGTGGATTGCATTGTAATTCTACTGGAGAAGTTGGTTGGATCACTATATTAAGAACTAAAAGGGTTCAAGATGGTGTTGTTCGACTAGAGTATTGTAGTGGAGATGTAGCGATTTCCTACCTGAAAGAAAAAGAAAAGATTTTAAGTGAGGTTGCAAAGAAGTTAGAAGTTACTGAAGAAAAGGTGCCAGAAGCTGTAGAAAAACTGTTTAAAGAGTGGAAGTCAAAAAGAAAAGAACTAAAGAAAAGAAAAATTGGTAAATAAGTGATTTTATGATTTCAGAGCAAGAATTTAAAGAGCTAAAGAAAAAAGAAAAACTGTTAAAGCAGGCTGCAGCCATTCTAAAAGTAGAAGAGAAGGATTTGCCAAGAGTGATAGAAAGGTTTAAGAGGGAATTGAAAGAAATGGAAGAAAAGCTCAAGCAATAGAAACTTTTGGTTTTTTAGCAACTATGAGAAAAACTTCATGTCCAATTTTTCTGCCTTCCTCCCAAGGAATTTTATACTTGAAACTCTTTTCTAGCTTTATTTTTGCCCCAAATTTTTCGCACACTTCAGCTAAACTCTTTCTAGTTTTTTCAGTTTTCTTATGGATGCTGTAAACATTTCTAGCTATTTCCAACGCTTTCTTGAAGAAAAGAAGATCGTTTGCAAAAGGTGGAAATTGTATTACTGTATCTGCTTCAGCCTTTATATCTTTTACATCTTTAGCTATCCACTCACATCTCTCAGAAATTTTCAAGCCTGTTTTTTCTTCTATTAGCTTTGCATTAGCACGAGCTATATCAAGAACATCTCTATCTATATCTACACCAAAAACTTTTTTCGCACCAAGCAAAGCAGCACCTATAGCAAATCTTCCCGCTCCACAGCCTAAATCATAAACAATTTTTCCTTTTATGTCTCTGCTTGCAGTAATCAAAGTTACAGCTGCTATATCTGGAGTAATAGAATATTGTTCAAGTTTATACTTTTGATTAGGATTCTCTCTTAAGAGAGAAAGTATGAGTGCAAGCTTTCTCCTTTCCACAAGTAAAATTTGTTTTTGGTAAGATAATTAAACCTTCTTCTGGGTCGCCTATTGCTAAATATTTTCCTTCTAAGTATGCTTTTCCAACAAGAGCAGAGGTTATTGCATCAAGCTCGTCTCCAGTAATATCATTTTTACTTATGTCACCTTTTACACCAAGCCTCATTAAACCTCTTCTCAATTTTTCCAGCCCTTTTTGTTTTCTTGGTATTTTCCATATATCTTGAGCAGCACCTGGGTATACTTCTATCACTTTAAATCCTTTCTTTTCAAGAATTCTCCTTAGCCTAATTCCTCTTTTAGTTAACATTCTCATAGGTCCCAAAGTTATTGGGAAAAATTTAATTTTCATGTTTATCAGTTCTTTATCACATTTTCTTAAGTGAATATTGCATTTTTCTTCTAAGGATCTCCTAGCCTTTGGCAAGCTTAAAGGAGCATCTATAGCAATTACTTTAGGCTTTACCTTTTGCACATTTTCCAATATTTCTCTGTCTGTGTATAGTATGTAACATTTTGAGTTTAAATCATGAAGTATGCAAAATCCAGTGGGTCTTTTCTCACTCCCTGCCAAATCTATACCAACTATCATAGCCTACCCAGAACACAAGAGGAAGGTGGTTGGACCATCAAATCACAAATCAATTTAGTTATCCTTTCTTCTGTGATGCTTCCAATTATCCTTTGACCATTCCTACTTTTGATAAAAATGCTAGTAGAATTGCCTTCTACTTCTACAAGAAAAATTTGATCTCTATAGCTGTTTGCTACTTGTTCTAAAAAGTTTATTAGTTTTTTGCAATCATTGCACTCTCTTGTATAAGTAAAAGTTACTACTGTCTTACCTTCTTGTACGAGCCTCTCTTCTTGATCTTGTTGAATTCTGTATTTTACTATGTTTCCTGTAGGTACTTCAATCCTTTCTCTAGAAAAACTGATAAAAGAATAAGCAAAAGTAGATAAGAGTAAGATAGACAACAAAGCAATTCCTACTAGAGTGTTCTTGTTCATGCTAATCCTATTTATTTCTAGAGGACATAAATCTTATTAAGGCTATGGTTCTTGAAAAATTGGTAACAGTAAGGGAAGCTGTAAAAAGACCGTGGAGTGTCTTCCTTCTAGGCATAATAGTAACGATTACTTCCCTCATGGTTTCACATGTTATATTTCCCCAATCTGTCGGTTTGTTTACAACATTTGTAATCACAATCTGTGTAACCCCCTTCATGTACAACTTGATAAAATATTCTGAAGCAAAAAGTGAAGAACTGATAAAGAGTGGAAAGGGATTAAACTTACTTGCACGACATAGAGACGTGATAATAATTTTTGCAAGCTTCTTTGCAGGTATTGTAGTTGCCTTTACACTACTTTTCCTCTTTTTGCCAGAGGAATTTTCTAGTAAACTCTTTCAAGATCAAGTAACAACAATCACGCTTATAAGAGGAAGCGCTACTTTTGCCTCAACTTTTTGGAAAATAGTAGCAAATAATATAGGAGTGTTAACTCTAACTTTCATCATCTCTTTCCTTTACGGCTCTGGAGCAGTTTTCATTCTAGCTTGGAATGCCTCAATTCTTGGCACTGTACTTGGAATGACCGCTAAAAGTGTAGGAGGTTTAAGCGGTCTTCCACTTGCCATCCTTATTTACTTTCCGCATGGTAGTTTAGAGATGCTTGCTTATTTCATAGGTGGGGTAGGAGGTGGAATAGCCTCAGCTGCTATAACAAGGAAGAAAACTGAGTTAACGCCTCAAATGCTTAAAGATAGCTTCAAGCTTTTTGGCTTAGCTGTAATATTGCTTTTGTTGGCAGGAATAATAGAAACCACTTCTATAGTGGCAGGTTAAGTTTGAAGAGATTGTATGAAAGATTTGACTTTTTCTTTAGCTTCTCTAACAACTTCTCCATGACCAGGAAGTAGAGAATCAAACTCAAGCTCACTTATTTTCTTTACAGATTCTATTAGCTGGTTTCTGTCAAAGTTAAACTCTTCTGGAGGTATGCTAAACCCATTTTTCGTGTTTACTATCAAGTCGCCGCAGAATAGCATTTTATCCAAAAGAAAACAAACACTACCTTTTGTATGGCCTGGAGCTTTAACGACTTTGAATTGTTCGTATTCTTCTTTTAAAGTTTCATCCACCTCAACACTCTTGTACATAAAAGGCATGCCAAGACGGAAGAAGAACCCCTTAAGACCTTTTGGTAGCAAGTATTCTTTTCCTTCTACTGCTGCTCTCTCTTCTTCACTCACAACAATCTTTAGGTTAGGATACTTTTCTTTCAGCTTTGCCAACCCAGCTATGTGGTCTAAATGTGCATGTGTGATTAGAACTGCTCTTGGCTCTTTTCCTGTTTTTCCTATTGCTTCTATAAGCTCTTTAGCCTTTTTATCCATGCCTGTATCTATAATTATTAAATGATCTTCAAACTCTACGATATAAGCGTTAGAATAGTTTTTCACCATGTAAACTTTTTCCAAGGGCTTCTCTATCATAATTGAAATTTATCTTTCTGATTTAAATTATGATTTAAATGTTAGCACGGTTAAAGATCTTCGTACCAACAAATATAAATAGTTTTGACTCTATTTAGATATGTATGATAAAAGAAAAACTGGCAAAATATAAAAGGAGTGCTGAAGAGTTCCTTTACTATTTAAAAACCACCGATGAGCCACTTTATACTGTTTTTGGCCTAGTAAGTGGTGGAATTGCATCAGCGCTTGGAAGAATAACAGGAACAATAGACCCTTCTGATTGGTTATTACCAGCAATTCTTCTTTACATTCCTACATCTGTTGGATTGGTAGTTGATTTGTATAGGATTAAAAAACTCTCTCTGAATTGAAAATCGCTTGTGAGAACCTCTATAGAAACTTCCCTACAAGAAAAGTGCAGAAGTTTTTTCCTTGAACAATACATTCTTCTTCTTTGCATTCAACATTACTCCCTAAGTATACAGAAAAAAATCCTGCAAGCATCCCTGCCAAAATCAGGTCTACAGGCTTCTTCTGTTTTCCAAACTTTTTTCTGTAAGTTTCTGCAAATTTGTTGCTCTTCACTTGTAAAGTTACATTAGCTTCTTTCATGTTAACTATTTCTACATTTCCAAACCCTGCATGACTTATTAGAGCAAGTAAGTACTTGAGAAAGATTTCTTTGCTTGTTGCATACTTCTTCATTTCTCTTGAAATTTTGAGAAAATCTTCCTTCGCGCATTGGTACAAAACATTATCTTTCTTGCCTTTTTCTAACTCTTTCTGCAGCATGGCCAAGAAGTCCAAAGGCTGAACAAAAAAACCTTCGCCCAAAATTTTTATACCTTTCTCGGTCCATTCTAGCTGTCTTCCGAGCAAGAGTTTAGATAAAAATGGTGAAAGCATTAAACCTCCCTCACCATATCCCTTATTATTCTAAGCTTTTCTATCTCGTTTGGCCAAGCTACATAAGTGTTTCCCATTTTCTTGATCATAATAAGCCCGAGCTTTTTTAGTTTTCTAAAGTGGTAGATGTACTTAGCAGAGAGACTCTTTTCTTTTCCGTTGTCTCCAAGCATATGAGCCACTTCCAAAGGGTTGGTAGGCCAGTTTGCTCTTATTGCCTCATAAACGCGAGAAGTAGCAACAGAAAGTCTTTTCAGTTTTTCTTCTTCAGTAAGCCAATCTAAATGCTTTCTCATATTTTAGAATAGTCAAAAAGAATACTTAAGTTTTTTTGGGGTATACTAAAAATTCAGAGATAAATCTTTTTCAAAAAACAAAAAATTATTATGCGTGTGCCAAAAATTATTTTCAAGTATTCTTGGATATACGACCAAAACTGTAAGGAATGGGCTAGATTGGCTAAAAAGGACGTTAAAAGCTACCCTTCTCCAAGGAAGATCCTCAACTACATAAAAAGCGTAGAAAAACTATGGAATAAAGTTGGCAAAAAAGTTTTACGAGAGATTTCTAAAGTTACTTCCTTAAAATGGAAGTCCAAAGTAATTCATTGCTATGTCGTAGGAAAATGCGTTCCTTTTTCTGACCCGCTTACTTTGCCTGTCTATAAAGAAAAAGACTATTTTATAGACGTGCTGATTCATGAGCTAATTCATCAGATTTTTTCTCAAAACTTGGAGGAAACAGACAGAGCAAGAAAGTATATCCAAAGAAAGTACAAGAACGAATCTTACAAAACAAGAGGCCATATACCTGTGCATGCTGTTCATGCTCATATTTACATGAAATTTTTTGACGCAAAGAGGTTGGAAAGGGATTTTAAGGCTGCAAACAAAATTCCTGACTACAGAAGGTCTTGGGAAATTGTAAAGAAAGAAGGGTATGAGAAGATAATAGAAGAGTTTGTAAAGAGAGTTAAATAGATATGAAAGTTTCGACGATTAAGGGCTGGTACAAAGAATATGCTAAAAGTTGTGAAACTGTAGCAAAATTCTTAGCAAATAAATTAAAAGTTAAACCAAACTCTAAGATAACAGAGCTAGTTGTGGTGAAGGAGCATTTACTATCCCATTAGCAAGAGAACTCAAGAATTCTCAAATCATAGCAATAGACAAAGATAGAAAAGCATTAGAGAAGCTTAAGTCGAACGTTAAAAGATTTGGTTTGAAGAATGTCGCTATAATGAAAGGTGATGCTAGAAAATTGATGGGAATAGAAAACGATTCTATAGACGTAGTGATTTCTCATTGGTTGTTTGGTGTGATTATAAAGCATGAAGATGTCAAACAAATCATAAAAGAGAATTACAGAATTCTTAAAAAGGGAGGTTTAGTAGTGCATTCAGAAAGTTCTCCAGTTTGTAAAAATAAAGCTCAGTGGCTTTACATGAAAAGTGATATGCTTGCATTTCACACAAGATGGTGGGATCCAAAGAAAATTGAACAAATTATGAAAAGGGTTGGATTTAGAAAAATTACCATGGAATTTATCGATTTCAAAATAAGAATCGTCCCAAAAATTTCTATTCCTTTGGTAAGAGAATGGCAAAAGTTGGAGTCTTTTACAGGAAGAAAACAAGCAATTTTTAATCCTAAACTTGAGTCATTCTTAAAAATTCATGAGAATGAGATAAAAAAGCATGGGCTTGAATTTCCAACAGAATATATTGTCATTGCGACTAAATAGTTTTATTTCTCGAGATCAAAAAATTTTTATGAGCATAAAGCTTGTTGTATTCGATGGAGAAGGCGTTCTATACAGCTATAAGAAAGCTATAAAAATTTTCTTTAAAGAATATGACAAATTCTTGAAAAAGTTTGGCTCTAGCCTCAAAAAGCAAGGAAAAATTTTTGAAAAGTTAAGGTCTAAAATAGTAAGAGGCTCTATTAGCCTAAGAGAAGCTAACAAAATAATTTTTAGAAAATTAGGAATTCCTGTATCAGCATTGGACGAATGGCTTAGGAAAGATTTGTCCATTTCTTTAAAGTATGTTAAAGTGAATAGCAAAGCGAGACAAATTTTGCTTGCTTTGAAGAAAAGAGAAATGAAGGTTGCAATACTTTCTGATACAGTCCATCCTTTTGCGTGGCGAGTGAAGCTTCTTAGAAAGTTGGGTATACTCAAAGGAAAGCATTATGACAAACTCTTTCTCTCGAGCGTTATAGGATATGAAAAGCCTGAAAGAGGAGCATATCTTACAGTATTAAAATGGTTTAAGGTTAAGCCTGAAGAAGCTGTTTTTGTAGGACATGATAAAGAAGAGATAGAAGGTGTGAGAAAAGTTGGTATGAAGATTGTATCTATCAAAAAATTGAAGAAAATGCTTGCTCAACAAAAATTTAAAGTTTAGTTGCCTATGGATTAAAATGATACTTAAAGAAGTAGAGTATATCATTCAAACTCAAAAGAAAGAAGGTGAATTCATCTACCCTTTTTACGAGAAGTATTGCTTCTCAAACATACCTTCAACTATTCTAAATCTTTTTCATGTAAAAACTAAGAGACCTGTTTTACCAGCTGAACTTTATGAACCAGAAAATCCTGACAAAATCTTAGTTTTTCTTATAGATGGTTTGAGCTACGAGCAATGGCTAAAATATTCGAAAGATTATCATCTTTTCAAGATCCTTAACGAGAAAGGTTTGGTATCGCCGATAACAACAGTTTTTCCTTCGACTACAGCAGCTGCAATCACGACTATAAACACTGGTCTTACGCCTCAAGAGCATGCTTTGCCAGAATGGTATGTTTATTTTAAAGAAATTGGCGAAGTAATTGCTGCTCTGCCTTTCACTTTAATTGGTGAAAAAGGTCAAGATAAGCTTGCAGAAAAAGGAGTAGACCCGAGCATACTGTACAAAGGTGGAACGATATACCAAAAACTTAAAAGAGAAAGCATAAAGTCTTTTGCTTTTGCTCATGAATCCTATGCTCGTAGCTGCTATTCAAAGCTAGTTTACAAAGGGAGCACTGTAATACCTTACATAAATCCTTCTGACTTGATTGTCAAAATGAGAAAGGTTGTTGAAAAAGAAAAAGGACCTGCTTATTTTTACGTCTACTATGGTTCTTTAGACGCAATAGAGCATGAATATGGTCCTCATACGGAAGAGTATCAAGCAGAGCTTTCCATGCTTTCCTTTCTCTTCAAGAAAGAATTTTTGGATAAGCTGGATAGAAAAACTGCAAAAGAAACCTTTTTCATAGCTACAGGAGACCATGGACAAGTTAATGTTCTGCCAGAAGAAACAATCTATCTTAACAAGTATAGAAGTCTTGTGAACATGCTGCAAACTGATAAGAACAAAATTATACCACCTGCAGGAGGTCCCCGCGATGTTTTCTTGCACATAAAGCCTGAAAAGTTAGAAGAGGCTTTTTCTTTCTTGA
>Ga0272445_1001948_pt1 | contig 14973 bp, 14 predicted proteins | sample YNPCB0031_FD_194404 | JGI IMG/M metagenome (GOLD analysis project Ga0272445, IMG submission 194404) | Hot spring sediment microbial communities from Yellowstone National Park, WY, United States - YNP-CB-003-1 | ecosystem: Environmental > Aquatic > Thermal springs > Hot (42-90C) > Sediment... | reverse complement strand
CTAACACCGGGTATTGCGCCAATTACAACAGGTCCTGGGTTTCTGTAAAAGTCTTCAAGCTTTCTCTGAAGTTCCATAGTGTGCTCTGCGGTGCATACAGAGGTGGAGTTCTGCTCTTGACCCTCCGCACCAAAGACCAGCTTTGGACCCGTGGCAATTACCAAGTAATCATATTCTATCTCTTTACCGGATGTAGTCCAGAGTTTGTTGGCATCTGGGTCTAGTCTCTCTCCGTTCTCCGGCACATATTCAATACCATGCTTTGGCAGTAAGCTCCCCAAGGGAACGCTTATGTCTTCAAACTTCCTCCAGCCCAATGCCAAGTGCGGATAAGAGGGCGTAAAACCAAAGTAGGGTCTGCCAGACACTACCGTGATCCTCAGGCTCTTGTCCATCTTCCTTAGGTTGTAGGCGGTTGCTAAACCACCCACCCCACCACCCAGTATAACCACATGCTTAAACATGACACACCTCCAAAATTAGATTAACTTATAAGATTATAAGCATACTTTAAAGAATGGGCGATCTGCTATAATCTTTAGCTGAGATGATCCCTTTAAAGGATATAAACCCAAGCAGGAGTTTTCCAATTGCCAATTTAACCATCATCCTCATTTGCTCTGCTATATGGCTGTATGAGGTAAGCTTGGGAAAGGGCGGACTAAACGACTTTGTTTATAGCTTTGGTTTGGTGCCAGTGGAAATTTTCTCTAGACCCTACCAACTATTTACCCACATGTTTTTACACGGGAGCTGGCTTCATATCATTGGCAACATGTGGTTTTTGTGGGTTTTTGGGGATAATGTGGAAGATCGTTTAGGAAAGTTTAAATATCTGCTGTTTTATGTTCTGTCTGGTCTTGGTGCAGGGGTGATCCAATCCCTTGTTAGTTTTTTAACGGGTGCGGTGCATGTACCCATGGTGGGTGCCAGCGGAGCTATAAGCGGAGTGTTAGGAGCATACCTTTATCTTTTCCCCCATGCCCGTATTCTTGCCCTTGTGCCCGTTTTCTTTTTCATGACCTTTATGGAATTACCAGCAGTATTTTTTATAGGCATGTGGGTGTTTATTCAGGTTATAAACGGGCTAATCACACTGCCCTTTGCAGGTATGGGTGGAGTGGCTTGGTTTGCTCACATAGGGGGTTTTTTTGTAGGCTACAAGCTCGTTAGAGTGTTTTACAGGAGAAGGCCGTCTTGGTAGGACAGGAACTTTTGTTGAACAGTTTGATATTTTTTGTATCACTATTGGTTTTGTTGTTCGTTAGAAGGCTGCTCTTTGGCTTTATAAAAAGATTTTCCCACGATTATGCGGTAATGCTTCTTCGGGTGCTACGTCTGCCTTCTTTGTTTTGGGCAATTGTTCTTAGCCTTTACCTCACAATAGAACTCAGTCCTACACAAATTTTGAGGCACTCTTCAATAGCAGAGAGGGTTTTAATATCCCTCTTTATCCTTTCCATAACTTCTTTTTTTTCTAACCTACTCCCTGAACTTTTACAGGTTTATATCTCAAAGGCAAACTTAAAATTTCCCAGAACTGGTATTGTCTTTGTAATAATAAAATTGGTTGTCTTGATTTTGGGTGTTATAACCCTCCTGTCCTATTTTGGCATTCAGGTAGCACACTTTATAACTACCCTGGGCATTGCTGGGCTTGCGGTCTCCCTTGCCCTTCAGGGAACACTTTCCAATGTCTTTTCCGGGCTTAACCTAATTGCCAGCAGACAGATTGAAGTGGGAGATTTTGTGAAGTTAGAAAACGGTGAAGAAGGTTATGTGGAGGACATAACATGGATGAACACCGTCATTAGGAGGAGGGACAACAACCTTGTGGTGGTGCCAAACTCCCGGTTGGTTAGCTCCATAGTAATAAACTACAGAAAACCAACGCCCTCAATGAACATTACAGTTTCCGTTGTGATCTCCCATTCCTCAGACCTTGAAAAGGCAGAAAGGCTAGCCTTGGAGGTTGCAAGGGAGGTGCAAAAAACTGTTGAGGGTGCAGACCCAACCTTTGAGCCATCCGTGCGCTACAATGCTCTCACGGAGCTTGGAGCCAGCTTAAACACCACCCTTAGAGTTATTAACCCAGACAGTCAGTTTCTTGTCCGCCATGAGTTCATAAAGAGAATAAAGAAAGCCTACGAGAGGGAGGGTATAGCTTTTAGCCAACCCTCAGTACCACCTTCCCGAAGTGCTTAGAATTTTCCAAGTATCTGTGGGCTTCCTGGGCATCCTTCAGATCAAAAACCTTATCCACCACCGGCTTTAAAAGTCCCCTCTCAAAGAGTTCGGTGATCTTAAAGAGGTCCGCTCTCGGTCCCATATACACACCCAAAAGCTCAATTTCTCTAACAAAAATATACCTTATATCTATCTCCGCCTTTGAGCCTGTGGTAGTGCCAAAGAAAACAAGTCTTCCACCCTTTTTAAGACATTCTACACTCCTCCAAAAGGTTGCCTCTCCCACGTGGTCCATAACAATATCCACTCCCTCTTTGAACAGTCCTCTAACCTTCTTTACCACATCCTCTTCATAGTGGTTTATGACCACATCTGCCCCAAGATCTTTGCACATATTTGTCTTCCTTTCGTCCCCAGCAGTGGCGATCACAAAGGCACCAAAGAGCTTGGCTACTTGTATTCCCGCAACGCCTACACCAGAAGAGCCAGCCCATATTAAAACTCTGCTGTGGGGCTTTAACCCTCCCTTCCTAACCAGTGCGTTCCAAACGGTCAAAAAGGTGAGCGGATAGCTGGCGGATTCTTCAAAGCTCAAGCTTTTTGGCTTTGGCAAAACATTCCTTGCGGGCACCTTTACAAACTCCGCATAACCACCTTTGCTTTTTAGCCCAAGTATATCGTAATCTTTGCAGAGGTTGTCCCTTCCAGACTGGCACTCATAACACAAACCACAGGACAAGCCAGGGGCAACTACTACCTCCTCTCCCACCTTTACATTCCTCACTAAGGAACCAACCCTTTCAACCACACCGCTAACATCTGAACCAAGTATATGGGGAAGCTCTGGCTTGACTGCCAAAGCGCCCATTCTGACCCATACATCCAGATGGTTGAGAGCAACCGCCTTTACCCTAACAAGGACTTCATCCTCCCTTATATCCGGGATGGGAAAATCTTCCACATACTTTAAGTTCTTTTCGTCCCCAAAATTTTCTAAAATTACCGCCTTCATAAGAGATATTATAGGCCTTTCTTCTTTTTATCCATATACATCAATCGATCCGCCTCTTTAATCATATCCAACCAGCTTTGAAAGTTCTCTCCAAACTGCGCAACACCCACGCTTATAGATACTTTAAATCTTCTGCCTTCTGCAAGTATTTCCATTTTCTCTAGTTGGGACTTTATCCTTTCAATGATCTTTTTTGCATTTTCTAAATCTGTATTGGGCATTATAGCCACAAACTCATCTCCACCCCAGCGACCCACTATATCCTTTGCACGCATGCTCGTTCTCAAAACCTTTGCCACCTTTGCTAACACAAGATCTCCCACATGATGCCCATAGTTGTCATTCACATACTTAAAGTCATCAAGATCTATAAGAGCCAAACTAAAAGACATCTTGGACTGCTTGCATAAGGTAAAAAACTCCTCAAGAGCCCTCTCCAAAGAACGCCTATTAAACAGATCAGTTAATGGATCAAGATTTGCCTCAGCTTCAACCATCTCAAGCTTAGATTTCAATTCATTTATAACCTTCTGCTGAGATTCAACTTTTTTCAAAAAGCTCTCGTTTTGACGCTTTAAGTCCCTTACAAGTGTCAACAGTTCCAAAAGAATAGAGGTTATAAGATCCTCTTTAGCCTCTTTCTTTTGTAGCTCAGTAATCTTTTGCTCTTTTATAGATGCTTGTTTATAGCTCTCCTTTAAAAACTTTTGAAATTCATCAATTATATCGCTTAAAATTCGGGCGGTGTGCTTGAGGTCCACTTTAATATTTACAATGTCGCTGTCTTCCTTATAAATACTGTTATAAAGCTCTATTAGAGCGCTGTCCTCAAGCTTTTGCCCGCTTACAGCGAGATTACAAAATATATAAAACCATCTTTCATAATCTTTGGGTGTGGGCAGTATTTGATTTCTCAGCAGGAACTTTATTTCCTCCCTAACTACATCCGCCAAAAGCTTTTTCTCAGATTTGCTTAGGGGCACTCCCCTGCTTAGCCTTTCGTAAAGAGGACAATTTTTTATGTCAAGCATTTAAATTCTCCCCTGCTCTATAATTATACAAGATGATGTTGGAAGAAAATTTTTCGCTTTCTAAATATACCACCATAGGTGTAGGGGGGTTAGCCAAGTATATGGCTTTTCCAGAAAACGCAAGGCAGGTCAAAGAATGCCTCAAAATAGCCCAGTGGGAGGATATTCCCCTCTTTGTTTTGGGCAGGGGTGCAAACACCATCTTTGGAGATTTTGAAGGTATAGTGATCAATACAAAGATGTTGAGAAAGTTGAAGATAAAGGAGCGCGACGGCGGTTTGGAGATCATAGCTCAAGCGGGTGTTCCTTTAAACACATTGGTGGAGCTCGGGGTCAAGGAAAACTTGGAGGGTATTTACAGACTGGTGGGCTTTCCTGCCACCGTGGGCGGAGCCATAGCCATGAACGCAGGAGCCTTTGGTTATGAAATTTCCCAGCATTTAAAGGCAGTAAAATTTCTCTCATATGAAGGGGAGGAAATTCTTTTAAAGAGGGAGGATCTTGCATTTTCCTACAGAAGCTCTCCCTTCCCTTCCATGGGCATAATCTTGGAGGCGATCTTCTTCTTCCCCAAACTGAATTATGGTGTTTATGAAGAGTATGAGAGGATAAAAAGCAAAAGGAAGGAGAGCCAACCCATTCAGATGCCCACTGCGGGCTCCACCTTTAAAAATCCATCCATTGACAGTGCGGGACGGCTTTTGGAAAAGGTGGGAATGAAGGGCTACAGGGTTGGGCAAGTTGCCTTTTCGGAAAAGCACGCAAACTTTTTGATAAACTTGGGTGGAGCGGTCTTTGAGGATGTTGTTAAAATTATCAATCACGCAAAGAGAAGGGTTTTTGAAGAGTTTGGCATTGAGCTTGAAGAGGAGGTGAGGCTAATTGAAAGTAGTAGTGCTTATGGGTGGAAGGTCAGCGGAGCGTGAAATATCTCTAAGAACTGGTGAGGCTATTTTAAAAGCCCTAAAAGAGCTCGGTTGTGAAGCCATAGCCTTAGATTTAGAGGAAAACCTCTGCGAAAGGTTGAGAGAAATAAAACCAGACAAGGTTTTTATAGCATTGCACGGTCCTTATGGAGAGGATGGAAGGGTACAGGGGCTCTTGGACCTTCTCGGCATTCCCTATGTGGGCTCTGGCGTGCTGGGTAGCGCCTTAGCTATGGACAAGGACTTTACAAAGAAAATTCTCAGGTTTCATCAAATTCCTACGCCCGATTGGGTGGCCGTAAGGAGAGGAGAAGAGATATCTTGGGACCGCTTTCCTGCGGTAGTAAAACCCGCCGACCAAGGCTCAAGCGTTGGACTGTTTGTGGTAAATGATAAAAAAGAGTTAGAGACTGCCATAGAAAAGCTCTGGAGCATAACTCAAAAGGTGCTGGTGGAGGAGTTCATAAAGGGTAGAGATATCACCGTAGCCATCCTAAAGGGGGAAGCCTTACCCCCCATAGAGATAAAGCCCAAAAAGGGCATATATGACTATGAAAGCAAATACACAAAGGGAATGAGCCAGTATGAATTCTTGGAGGACGAAAAACTGACAAAAGAACTGCAAGAGTTGGCACTGCGTTCCCACAGAGCCCTTGAGCTTAAGGACCTATCCCGGGTTGATTTCAGGGTGTCTGATGAAGGTATGCCCTTTGTTTTAGAAATCAACACCATACCTGGCATGACAGAGCTTAGCCTTTTCCCCATGGCTTGCATAAAAAAAGGTATTGACTTTAAAAAAATGATATCTATGTTAATATTTTAATTTGTGGCTATGAAAGAGGAGGGGAAAAGAAGATGGGTAGCCACCCTTGAGATCACATTGGCATTAGTATGGCTAAGTGCCATGGCACTTGCTGGTTTTTTCTTTCCGGGCTTTTTGACAGCCATCCCAGTTTTTAAAATAAAGGAGGTTCAGATATACGGAGCTAACAGTGTTCCTCCTTCTGCCATCTCCTCAAGTGTTTATCAGGCCTCAAAAAACAACTGGCTCTTTTTGGACTCCAAAAGGCTCCTGGCAAGAGCCAACGAATTAACAAATAATTCTCTAAAGAATATAAAAATAGAAAGACTACCCTCTTTGAATGGTTTTCATGTGAATATTTATGTTCAGGAAAGGGTTCCTATAGCCTATGTGGTGCATGATAACACACTTATGATGATAGATGAGCAGGGAGAACTTTTTTATAACCCAGCTGTTGAGAACAAATTACCAATCATATACACGTTTTCTATTGACTACATAAAGAAACATCACGCTAATCTAAACAATTTAGTGGATTCTATTAAGGATATGGGTTTTAGTATTAATGAAGTATATGCAACTGATAGAAATACCATTATTTACATATCGGGTTGGAGAATAGTCTTGCCTCCACTTAGCCAGATGTCTCCATCAGTTTTTGATAAGATGAGAAAGATTTATAATAAAATTAGGATGGAAAAAGTGGATGTTCTTATAACCTCTGAAAATATAGCGGTGATAAAGGAGGAGAAATAAAGCATGAAGGTTGTAACTTCCTTAGACCTTGGCACCAGCAAAATTGTAGCCCTACTAGCGGAGATAGACAGCTACGGAGATATGCACATTATAGGTGTGGGTGAGGCGCCAAGTAAGGGTATAGAAAAAGGGCAAATAACCCGATTGGATCTAGCGGTGGCCTCTGTATTAAAGGCTATGAAAGAAGCTCAGGAAATGGCTGGTATCAAGCCAACCTCTGTAAATCTTGGAATATCCTCCCCCGTTCTTAAAAGTCAAAACGAAAGGGACACAATAAACATATCCCCACAGCCGGTGGAAATAGACGAAGGTCAAATAGAAAGGCTGTTGGAAAGGGCGACCACCAGGGCAAAGGAGGAAGGCTACGAAATAATAAGTGCCATTCCAAGAAAGTTCATATTGGACGACCAAGAGGGAGTTCTAAACCCCGTAGGGCTTTTGGGCTCAAAGCTAACCGCAGAGGTGCATCTCATAAAGGTAGGCACAAGCCTTTTAAAAAACATTGAAAAGGCAGTCCTTTCCAGTGGCTTTGCTATAGCGGGCAGGTATCCTTCCATCCTTGCCAGTGCGGAGGCAGTTTTATCACAGGAAGAAAAGGAAGAGGGTGTGTTGCTCTTAGACATTGGGGCAGGACTTACAGATTTTATACTGTTTGTGGAAGGTTCCCCAGTGCTCACCGGCACAGTGCCCATAGGTGGGAACAGCATAACGAAGGACATAGCCCACTTTATGAAAATAAACATAGAACAGGCGGAGAGGATAAAAATTGAACACGGCTTTGCCTTGGCAGACATGGTCAATGAATCGGAGAGAATAAAGATAAAACCAAGGGGAGAGGATAAAGAAACTATGGTTGGGAAAAAGGAAATTTCTGAAGTTATACAGATAAGGCTGGAGGAAATAGCGGACAAAGTTATTGAACAGATAAACACTCAGGGAATAAATTTGTCCGCCATAAACGCAGGAGTTGTCATAACGGGTGGTTCTTCAAAGCTTGCGGGCATAAAAGAGTTTTTTGAAAGATACATGGACCTACCCGTTAGGCTAGGTAGTCCGGTGGGTGTTATAGGTTTGAGGGAAAGGGTTCAAGACCCTGCTTACGCCACTGCAGTAGGTTTGCTCAAGCTAAAGCCCCAATTAGTGCAGGGCTACTCTCTTAACACGAACCCAGAAGGTTTGGGTGGGGAGAGTAAAATTAAGCTTGGTTCTTTGTTAGAAAGAATAAAATCTTTCTTTAAGGAGGTGCTGTGATGGAGGTGGTAAACCCAACAAGGATAAAGGTCTTTGGGATAGGAGGCGGTGGGTCCAATGCGGTAAATAGAATGTACTTGGATGGTATTGAGGGTGTGGAGCTTTTTGTGGTCAATACAGACATACAGCATCTTACTTCCCTTTCTGTGCCAAACAAAATACAGATAGGAGAAAAGGTCACTCGGGGATTGGGCGCGGGGGCAAAACCTGAGGTGGGAGAGCAAGCCGCTTTGGAAGATATTGACAAGATAAAGGATGTGTTAAGAAACACAGACATGCTCTTTTTGGCAGTGGGCTTGGGTGGTGGAACTGGAACGGGCGCCGCGCCAGTGATCGCAGAAACAGCCAAGGAGATGGGCATTCTCACTGTGGCGGTAGTTACAAAACCCTTTGACTTTGAGGGGCAAAAACGCATGCACACCGCCTTGGAGGGTTTGGAAAAGCTAAAAGATGTGGTTGATACATATATAGTCATAAACAACCAAAAATTGGTAGAGGTAGCAGAAAAGAACTTTAGCATAAAAGAAGCCTTTAAGATGGTTGATGATGTGCTTTCTAAGGCGGTTAGGGGTATAACTAGCATAGTGGTAACGCCAGCTTTGATAAATGTGGATTTTGCGGATGTGCGCACTGTGATGGAAAGTGGTGGATTGGCTCTGATAGGTATGGGTGAAGGGAAGGGAGAAGGCAAGAGAGACTTTGCCATAGAGCAGGCTATTGCCAGTCCACTTTTGGAAGGAAACACCGTTGCGGGGGCAAGAAGGCTGTTAGTGACTCTTTGGGTGAGCGAGGATGTACCTTTCAGAGATGTGGAGGAGACCATAGGCAGAGTAAGAGAATCTGCCCATGATGACGCATTGATCATATTTGGCGCTATACTGGAAGGGGATAAAGAAAACTTTATGCGTGTGGCGGTTGTGGCTACTGATTTTGAAAACGCAGTACAGCAAGCTCAACTACGCGTTGTTAAAAAGGAACAAAGGCCCCTTCAAAAGGTAGTCCCTGAACCTACAGTGGAGCCAGTCCAACCCGACATAGAAGAGTTGCCCGCTTACCTGCGCAGAAAAAAGAGAATTTAAAATAGCTTAGTTTTTAAAAGGATCAGGGCTATATGATGGATGAGCATAATCAAACCCAATGTGTAGTATAACTTGGTATGTTTGTTTATCCACCGGGGGATAATTTTAAAAAGTAAAAAGGTAAACAGCATCGCAAACCCTACGTTTATAACCTGCAAAAGGTAAGCTTCTCTTCTTTTTTTCTCAAGGACGAAGAGCCTTGATATGGTTAATTTGTAAGTCTTAAACTTTATCAAATAGTATTTATCGTTCTTTTTAACAACTAAAGAACCATCCTTTAAAATAAGATCCTCCCCTTTGAACTGAGCCTGCCCCGCGCTTATTAAAAAGTCATCCATTTTGAGAAAAACACCTTTTAAAAGGTCTTCTTCTCTCTTTTCAATTCTTATGGTTATATTACCAAAGGTGTAAAAGCTTTTCTCAGGTATCGTTCTCACAACCTCCGTGTAATACTTATAAACAAAAAGCTTTCTCATATAAGATACATCCTCCTGCCTTATGAAGTAGCCCACAAGCAAAACAGAAAACAAAAGAGGTGAGCACGCTAAGAGAAGCTTAAAAAACAAAACTTTTGGGTCTATACCAAAGGAAGCCAAAACGCCCAATTTTTTAGACTCTTTCAGTTCAAAAATTAGCCAACTGGAGGAAACAAAAAAGGAGGATGGTAAAAAGTAGCTCACAAAATACAAAAACCAAAGGCTCAAAAAGGTGAAGGATTCTATGAAGGGAGTTTTAAAAAGAACTTGATCTAATTGAACAAGCTGAACGAATAAAAAGAGAAAAGACAAAATTATGCTTATTAAAAGGGATAACTTTACCACCTTCCAGCTTAGAAAGCTGTATAGCATCAGGGCTTTAATTTTTCCTTTAGTCTCTCTTTTTGCCCCGGCTCACCCCTTTTACCCTTCTCCAAAAGTTGCCAGGACTTTCTGTAAGCGTCAAGGGCTTGGTCCTTCCTGTTTAACTTCATCAGAACATCCCCTATATGTTCCCATATCACGGGGTCTTCCTTTTCCTTTTCAAGGGCTTTTAGCAAAAGCTCGTACGCCCTCTGGTATTGTCCCTTATAGTAAAGCACCCATGCGTAGCTGTCAATGTATGCGGGATTTTCTGAGTCCTTGCTAAGTGCCTTTAGTATGAGCTCTTCTGCCTCTGATAGCCTTGCATCCTCATACCATAGAAGGAGAGAGTATCCAAGATGGTTAAAGAGCTCTGGGTCCTCGGGGTTTAGCTTTATGGCTTCCCTTAGGCTCCTCTCGGCGTCTATGATCCTTCCCAGCTTGTCCAAAAGGATTGCTTTGAAGAAGTACCCTCTGTAGTCCCTGGGGTTAAGCTCTATTGCCTTATCCACAAAGGGCAAGGCTTCTGCGTTCTTCTCCTGTTCGCTCAGGAGGTTTGCCATGAGCAGATTAAGGTCTGGGTTGTTGGGTTCCAATTCCAAAGCCCTTTTAACCAAAGCCTCAGCCTTCTTGTAGTCCTTCTGGTCCATATAAGCCACTGCGAGCCTTTCCATGATTTTGGAATTGTTGGGGTTCTGTTCCAAGAGCTTTTCATAAACCTTTAGGGCTTGGTCTGTTTTTTTGTTGGCTTCAAGGGCTACACCGTAAGCAAGGGCTATGTCTAAGTTATCGGGCTCTTGAGAGTAAAGCTCCCGTGCCAGCTCCTCCGCCTCCCTAAAGTCTGAAGTCTTTATTAGGAGGTAAATGTATCTTAGTTTGTAGCCCTTCTCTGGGTAATAGTCAATGAGCCTTTTATAAACATCCTTAGCGTCCTGGAGGCGTCCGGTTATTGTGTAAAGGTTTGCAAGCCTTTCAAGGGCGGTGCGGTTGGTGGGTTCCTCCTTCAGCACACCCAAATACAGGCTCTCCGCCTTTGAAAACTCTTTTTCGCCTTCGTAGATGCTTCCCAAGGTGGTAAAGCCCGCCTCAAAGGTCCTTCTTATTTGCAGAGACTTGTTTAAATACTCTATAGCCTTTTCCTTTTTACCCTCAGTCAGGTAAATCCGAGCTAACATATAGTAGGGCAAGGGATTATCAACCGCCAAATTTGCCAGCCTTTCCAACACGCCCTTTGCATCCTGTAGGCGGTTCCTCCTTATGTATTCATCTGCCAAGAAAACCATGATTTCCTTGGAGTTTGGATTTACCCTGTAGCCCTCCTCCAAGGCTTCCAAGGCCTTTTGACGGTCTCCCTTAAGAACATAGATGCTGTGAAGCACCAAGTAGGGTTCTTTATCTTGAGGATATTCCCTTTTAAACTTTTCCGCATAAACAAGGGCTTCTTGGAATCGTTTCCGCACAGCCAAAAGCCTTATGGTATCCACATACAGGGTGGGAGTGGGAGCCTTCTGCAGGGCCCTAAGGCAGAAGTTGACTGCCTCTTGAGGCTTAATCTCCTGCAGATACCTACAAAGGACATAATCCCTGTAGGGGTTGTAGGCAAAGGCAAAGTATAGAAAAAGAGAGAAAAAAACCAAAAGCTTCATAAGGGCCTTCCCTTATGGATCAATATAGGCACCTCCGCCTTCCTGAGAACCTGAGAGGATGTGCTACCAAGTAGCACACGCTTTAGACCCGAAAGCCCTCTACTACCCATCACCAAAAGGTCGTAATCGCCCTCCTTTATAAACTCCACTATGCCATCGGCGGTATTGCTGTGTTTTTTCACCACAAGCTCTGCCTTCCATCCCTTTTCTTTAGCCCTTTCCACAAGGGAATTGAGATAATTGATTTTCTCCTCTTCTATCTTCTTAGTTAGCTCTTCCGTTAGGGCATCCACCATGGGTAGTTCTATGGTTTCTTCCACATGCAAAAGGGTTAGCCTTCCATCCTCCTCCGGTGGAACTAAGTTGAGGAAAAATTCAAAGGCAGATTGGGCGTGCTTTGAGAGGTCGTGGGCAAGGCATACCTTTCTAAAGCCCTCTGGAGCTTTACCTTTTAAGATCAAAAGGGGCTTGTGGCAATACCTTGCCACCCTCTCGGAGGTAGAACCTATCAAAATCCTCTCCACCAAGCCCTTGCTGTGGCTTCCCAAGATTATAAGGTCTGCCATATCCTCCTTTGCCAAGATCACCTCCGAAGGCTCTCCTACATCCACCACCACCTCCACGGGCAGTTCTGCTAAGAAATCCCTCAGGGCTTCAAGGCGCTGTTTGGCAGTTTCAATGCCCTTGGCTTCTAACTCTGCCAATTTGGAAAGGTCAATGGGACTAATTCCAAAGCTCTCAGGATACGGAAGGTAGATAACAGGAGATACTGCGTGCAACAGGATCACGCTGGCATTGTGCTTAAGAGCCAAGAGTTTGGCTACTTTCAAAAGGGGGTTTGTTATATCAGTAAAATCCACGGGAACTAAAAATTTCATCTTCATACTCCCAGTTTTAATTTTACCACTTCCCATAGATAAGGAAAGAGGTTCGGAGTGCCTGCCACAACGTCGGTACCATTACTTATACCCTTTGTAAGCTCTGCTATACCTCCCGCCTCCTTCACGATAACCATTCCCGCAACCACATCCCAAGGGTTCAACTCAAACTCAATAAGCCCATCAAATACACCCTCCGCCAAAAGGCACAAATCCACAGCCGCTGCACCCGGTCTTCTCATGGAGCCCACTTTCTCAAAAACCTCCTTAAAGATCTCCCAGTAAAGGTCCAAGTTCCTCCTTGCCCTTGAGGGAAAACCGTAAGAGACGGACATACTTCGCAGGTCTCCTCTAGTGCTTACGTGGATCCTTTTCCCATCTTTGTAGGCACCAAACCCCTCTACTGCATAATAGAGACTGTTAAAGTAAGGGAAATATACCACACCCACAAGGGGTTTGCCTTCCAACACCAAACCCACCGACACGCCAAACATGGGAAACCCACACAGAAAGTTCTTTGTGCCATCCAATGGGTCTATATACCAGACCGCATCTCCAAGGGTTGACCCGCCATTTTCCTCTCCTACTACCGAGTGATGGGGGAAGTGCTTTAGGATGTAATCTCTTATTCTATCCTCCGCTTTCTTGTCCGCCTCGCTTACCACATCCTTCTCACCCTTGAAATAGACCTGATCGGATAGCAGTTTGCGAAAGTATTCCTTTAGCACCAGACCGCCAATTAAGGAAGCCTCCTTTGCCACCTGAAGAAAGTTTTGAAGAAAGTTTTCTAAATTCATCAAAGTAAAATATTATCACACATGGAAAAGGTTTTGGTTTGGGGCTTAGGAGTAAGCGGAAGGTCTGCCATTGAACTTTTAAAGAGTAAGGGCATTGAGGTTTACTGGGGTGATGATAAAGACAAGGTGGATTTTAGGGAGTTTTTGGGGGTAGTGGATACGGTGGTTCTCTCACCGGGTATTCCCCCAAGCCATCCCCTTTGGACGGAAGCACAAAAAAAGGACATAGAAGTTATCGGAGAGTTGGAGTTGGCATGGATGTTCTTTGAGGGAAGGGCAATAGCCATCACGGGTACCGACGGGAAATCCACCACCACCAGGCTAACCTACCTAATGCTTAGCTCTTACTTTGACAATGTGGAGGAGGGTGGAAACATTGGCGTTCCCTTTTCAGATATCGTCCTAAAAAAACCAAAGAGCTTGGCTGTCTTAGAGGTTTCTTCCTTTCAGGGTAAAACCTTAAACACCTTTCGCCCTATGGGGGGAGCCTTTCTGAACTTCTCTCCAGACCACTTAGATTGGCATCCCACCTTAGAAGACTATCTCCATAGTAAATTCAACATCTTTGCAAGGCAGACAGAAGAGGATTTTATAGTGCTAAACGAATTCCAAAAGGAAGTGGCAGAAACACCCACAATAGCACAAAAGATTTTTATAGGGCAAAGGGATGCATCCATCAGGGATGGCAAAGCCTACCTTTTTGGGGAACCCCTCTTCGAGTTGGAAAAGCTCAAGCTCTTTGGTCTTCATAACGCATACAATCTTCTGTTTGCCTCCGCCATAGCGAAAAGGATGGGGGTGCCCACCGAGAACATTCGGGAGGTTGCCTACACCTTCAGGGGGCTTCCTCACCGTTTGGAATATGTGGGAGAGATAAGGGGTGTGAGGGTTTATAATGACTCTAAGGCTACTACACCCAACGCCCTGCAGTCTGCCTTGGAAAGTATGCCCGATGGCAGGGTGGTCCTCATTGCAGGAGGCAAGGACAAGGGGTTTAACTTTGAGGAACTTCTACCGCTGGTTAAGAAAAAAACAAAGGCTTGCCTTTTGATAGGAGAGGCAAAGAAGAAGATGGCAAAGGCTTGGAATGAGGCTTATCTCTGCCACGGGCTTGAGGATGCGGTAGAAAGAGCCTTTGATTTGGCAAAAGAAGGAGACATTATCCTTTTTTCGCCCGCCTGTGCATCCTTTGATATGTTTAAGGATTATAAAGAGAGGGGAGAAGTCTTTAAAAGGCTTGTGTTGAGCTATGTTGAGAAGTGATTTATACAAACCCTCCCAAACCCCTTGGTACGCACCTCTAGCCTCTAAAGAACTAACCCACTCCTCACTATATTCCATACCACTTCTATCGGTATGAGTTTCAGAGGGGACAAATCTCTTGTTGGAATTCGCCCAATAATAGGGAAGAGGACGGCTAACCCCAGGACTTGCAAAGCTACTTGAGAAACCCTAAGCTTAGATTTGAGTCTTAAAACCCTTGTGTGTTAATGGGTTTGTATTTTTAGAATAGCCTACGCTTGTCCCTTTGACGGAAAGAATTATAACACACGCCCTGTGTTAAAATATGCCCATGCGCTTTAGAGGAAAGGTTTGGAAGTTTGGAGACAATGTGGATACAGACCAGATCATACCCGCCCGGTATTTGAACACCTCGGACCCTTATGAACTGGCACAGCATGTTATGGAGGATTCAGAACATCCCAACTTTGCCAAGGAACATCAGCAGGGGGACATAATAGTGGCGGGTAGGAACTTTGGCAGTGGCT
>Ga0272445_1001945_pt1 | contig 14979 bp, 17 predicted proteins | sample YNPCB0031_FD_194404 | JGI IMG/M metagenome (GOLD analysis project Ga0272445, IMG submission 194404) | Hot spring sediment microbial communities from Yellowstone National Park, WY, United States - YNP-CB-003-1 | ecosystem: Environmental > Aquatic > Thermal springs > Hot (42-90C) > Sediment... | reverse complement strand
GCTGGTGTAGGTGGACTAAGCCCCGAGGAGTCTATAGAGGAGATGCTAAAGAGGTTTGGGTTTCATTGGGCTTGATGTTGCTTGTTGTCAAGCCTTCACCTTCATCCCCCATATCTCACTCTCTGACCCGCTCTTCGGGAGCCGGTCTCCCTTAGGCGAATCAGAGAGCTTCCTCGAAGCCCTTCCATCTCTCTCGCTACTGCTCATAGAGTTCATAGTGGGCTCCTCAGATACTAATAATTACCGTATTGATTTATAAATATTTCTGTCTTTTATAACATTGGGGACGTCATTGTCTGAGGTCTACGTGTTTAGAGCGACTATTTCGAAGCTTGGTAGGGGTAAGTCTCTGGGGATCTATATTCCCAAGCATGTTGCGGAGAGGATGAGCCACCTTCACGGCATAGAGGTGGTTGTAGTTGTCTACACTATTGCTGAGTAGAGATAACATTGAGGACTTTGTAGAGGCTGTCACTATAAATGGGAAACTAGTGGTCGAGAACTCTGAGGATTACATGAAGCTAGTAAGGCTCTCAAGAGCATACTCTAAGGCAGTTAAAGCAATGATTAATCTAGTTCTCAGAGACATACAACACACAGAGGCGTGTAGGAGACTCTACAACATCTTACCAAACTACGTTTATCTAGAGACGGCTTACAAAAACGCTAAAGCAATAGTGGAGGGTCTTAGAGAGACTAGTGGCTCTAAGTGTGAGATTAAGAGATTCTGGATATCATCTCGAGGAAACAAATTTGACTATGGAAACAGAAACATTAGGTTGACGCCTAGAGGCAAACACTACGAGGTCTTAGTTAAATACCCGTGGGACTTGTCGTGGATCAGGGCAAAAGCGTTCTTCGGTAGCAGGTATATTCGGTTATTAGATGAGCTAGTGGAGTTATCTAGTAGGAGAGAAGAAGGCTATGGCGTAACAATAAGTTTTAGAAACCACCCCAGAATACATGTCCACGTCCCAACATGGCTATATCTCAAGCACTTCTCAGAGAACAAGGCCATGAGCGGAAAATTTATTGCAGGAGTAGACTTGAATAGTGATAGAGTAAACCTAGTGGTAATAGATAGCAAGGGGGAAATAGTCTACATCAAGAGCTCTAAATTCCCCGAGGCTACTTCGCATGGGTTCCCAAGGGATCTAGCCAAGCAGAAAAGGCTCTATGCACTCTATCAAGCCATCGATTTAGCCACGCTTACGGGAGCGTCAATTATCGCTTTTGAAAACCTCTTCGAAATTAAGAAAAAGAAGTTTACAATAAATCACAGGACCAACAGGAAAATATCAAAGTTTGCAAAGAAACAGTTGTTAACACATGGAATACTCAGAGCTATAAAAATGGGATTCAAAATCATACTTATAGACCCCAAGGGAACAACAAAATCCAAAGAACACGACGGTGTAATGAAGAGACATGGATTAGATAAACACTCCGCATCAGCATACTTAATAGCTTTAAAAGGGCTATCAAAAGTAAATAATGTAAAGCCATTTAAATTCACGTAAAATTCAAAACAGCGTACTAAAGGCGATTGTGGAATTCAGCGATGGCCTCGAAGTGCATGTATTTGTGAGGAGCAGAGATTTATTAGACAACGTGTTGAAGCATATTGAGAGGAGTGGATGGATAGTAATTGATTAGCTACTCTAGTATATTAACCCCGTTGAGACCATTTATTAGAGAGTGATGAATAGCTTTAGGCCTCTGATTGGTGAGGAGGGATCAACCGGCTGATTGGTCATGGCGTATACATGGGAGCCTAAATGGGAGTTATTTATAGTGGAGATAGATGGGATTAGGTTTAGAACCTGCCGTGATCGAATCACGGGGTTAATCGCGTGTCCTGTATGCATTCACGCGGCATCCAAGTGCATGAATGAGCCATCGCCATTAAACTACCATTATGAAAACTCATTCTTCTACACCGTGGAGGATTTAATTATACACATGAAAAACTACCATATTGGAGAGTATAGGAAGAAACTCGAAGATCTACAGATGAAGCTAAGCGAGGAGGAGTCTTGAAGTACTGTGTTTATGGAAACCCCACAATAGATATTATCGAGTATGAAGACGGCTTTAAAGTAGTCTCTTATGGTGGAGGATCATACTACTCGAGTCTACCCATAATATCTCGAGGTATACCAATAGAGGTTTACTCTGTGTACTCTCCACTACTTTCAGGACACCCTATTGCACAATACATTGTTAAGAAGCAGTACTCTACAAGAACCAATTTATTCTACTTAAGGTACCGTGGCGGTGTACGCGAGTTAAAGATAATGGAGAAATCCCCTGAAATACTCAACTGGAATACCCACAGTGGATTATGCATAGTAATAGCAAACCCCGTGATCCATGAAATTGGGTACAACTTATTGAAAACACTTAGATCAAAGTCGATTCTTTTAGCAATAGATATTCAGGGATTTATAAGGGAACAAGTAGACACCGACATATACCTTAAGCCAAGTAAAATAATTTACAGCATTCTCGAGCTAGCCGATATTGTACACGCGGACATAAATGAATTTAAGTCAATTACAAGCATGGAGGGTATTCAAAGCAACTACCATGAAATTAGAGAGATTATGAAGGGTGTAATTGTAGTAACCCAGAGGCCGGGTAAATTCATTTTATTAACAAAAGAGAGAGTTAAGTTCATAGAGATCTGGGAAGACTACATAGCAGACTACAAAACAGGAGCTGGGGATTATTACCTAGCATCATACACAATACACTACAATGAGACAAGAGACCCTGAGGAATCACTATACAGAGCACACAGAGACACAACAATATGGCTAAAGAACAGGGTTTATAGAGGGCCTCATTACACCCCCACCACTCAGCTCGAAGACCCCTTACACCGCTCTATCTAAAAACACCCCTCCGGCATACTAGCGATACCCTGATGCTGTATAATCGTAATGTTTCTGTATTGCAAATTACTAATTGAACAACGCTATTACTCTGTAATACTCTCCTCACTGAGTGGTGGGGGTGCTCGGCCATTAATTTATTTACGCAATTCCCCTTATATATTTAATCACTAACCAAGGATACCTCGGGTAATCCACCATCAAAACCCACTTTTGCATACACTTGCGTAGATGCCTCACTCTTCGCGGGTGGTAGTCCTACGTGTTCAATAATGGCTTTCACTACTTCACCTCTAGATGGGGCTTTACCGATAAACCTAAGTTTTCCATTGATGTATATTTTCGGTAAATCAGCTAGCTCTGCTTCAAGCGGATCCACAAACCAAACGTGAACCGGGACTATCTCAACCCATAAATTATAGCGGTCTAAAAGCTCCTCGGCCACGTTGAACAATAAGCGTAAAGCCTTATCACTCTCCTCACTAAAGTCTAGCTGAATCTCCACAATTACTTTAGTTACCTCCAACACCAACCCCTAGACTAATACTCCTTCGTGAATAGGGTTTATAAGAGGAGGGTCTATAGTGGACTAAAAGTAGATTTACTAATATATTTGGAAAGGGATTGCGTATCTTTATATTATGATGTATGAGTTTTGGAATCGATGAGGAGACTACCTACTTTCTCTCTTAAATGGGTGTATATAGTCTTTTGGTGCTTTATCAAATACCTCGAGGTATTTCCGAAGAGCCCTTGGTATAGTTACTGTTCCATCATCGTTTTGAAAGTTCTCGAGTATTGCTGTTATTGTCCTAGTGCTCGCTATTGCTGTGCTATTTAATGTGTGTACATACTCCTTCACCATCCCCTTCCTCCTGACAAGCCTTATTCTCAATCTATAGCTCTGCCAATCAGTTGTATTACTACAACTAACCATTTCACGGTACAATCCCTGAGCAGGCATCCATGCTTCTAAATCATACTTCTTGGCTGCTGGAGCACCTAGATCACCACTCGCTATATTCACTACCCTATACGGTATCTCCAACCCCTTGAATAACTCCTCGGCGTTTGAAATCAACTCCTCCATTAAATCCCAGCTCTCCTCAGGCTTTGCATACACGTATTGCTCAACTTTGTGGAATTGATGCACTCTAAATATCCCCTTTAAATCCCTAGAACCTGCACCAGCCTCTCTCCTAAAACAAGGCGATATACCAGCATACTTCAAGGGTAACTCCTCCTCAGGTATCTCCTCGCCTGCATGTAGTGCTGCCAGGGAGTGCTCTGCAGTCGCGATCAAGTATAGATCCTCACCCTCGACTTTATATATAGCGTCTTCAAATGACTTGAAGTCTATTACACCCATCATTACCTTGTATCGAAGCATGTAGGGTGGTAGTACTAGTGTGTATCCTCTCTTAGTTAAGTAGTCTATGGCATACATTAGTAGAGCCATGTCTAGGAATACTATATCGTTGAATAAGTAGTAGAATCTACTGCCAGCAACTTCACCAGCTTTAATTGTATTGCCGAGATTTAATACGTTCTCCAACATATCTGCGTGGCCAATAGGCCTCTTCTCAACGACTTCATAGTCTACTTTAAACCCATACTTCTCAGTCTGCTGCTTGAATTGCTCAATATACCCAACCCAGACCCTTGGCTTACCATAAAACCTTATTGGTACATTGTAAGAGTCGTCTGGACCTATTGGGACGGTTTCGTGAACTATGTTTGGGAGGTCTAGGAGAGCCTTCTCCCTCTCTTCTTCAACATGCTTTAATTCAACTTCAAGTCTTTGAAGCTCCTCGAGAAGCCTCTTAGCCTCCTCAATTTTCCTCTGCCTCTCGGGATCTGGGGTTTTAGACACTTCTCTACTTAAAACATTGTGTTTATGCCTAACTTCTTGAACTAAGGTTAGTAGCCTCCTCCACTCTAGATCTAGTTTATGAGCTTTCTCCACAATCCCTGGGTCCATGAATCTCTTCTTAACATGCTCCTTCAGTAGATCAGGGTTCTCCCTTAGAAGCGTCAATATACTCCAACTCAACTCCTACACCCCAGTTATTTTTGCCCCTCAGTGGTCTGCTTATATAGCTCAACAATGTCATACCCAAATCTCTCTTTGAATAGAGCTCTTCCCTTCTCAGTCATTTTCAACGGCGTCCACGGTGGGTCGTATACTAAGTCTACATCTGCATCCAAATTTAGTTTCTCCTTGAGTTGGTCAATGATCATTAGGGGTAGATAAGTTGATAGAGGGCAGAAAGCAGATGTAAGAGTCATCTTAATCTTTACACTCCTATTATCGAGTAATTGAATGTCATATATTAACCCAAGATTAACTACATCAATTCCTATCTCGGGGTCAGCGATTGTTTCGAGAACCCTTAAGACCTCGCTCCTCAGTCTCTCTTTATCATCAACACTCAAAATCCACCACCATTAAACAATTTAATTAATAATGTTGAGGATTAAAAACACTAGTGTGGAATGTAATCCCTGCCATACATTCTATATAGAACCTCTGGCTTCATAGAGGAAATTCTCCTAGCTATTTTATACAACACCACTACCTCTTCATCAGTTGCATAATCAATTGGTCTACCCACGTAGTTATTTCTCTCCCATCTCTTCATAACCTCCCCTAGTAGGCCTTGAACCTCTTGCTGGGAGTAAAAAGCGATCTTGTATATTATCTCCTGGTTGTTATCTATTAACCTAATAATTTCCTCCCTCATTTCACTTACACTAATTGTCTTGCGTGGTATGAGGGGCATAAATCTCTACTCTATAATCTTCTCCAAGTTCTCCACAATGTTTTCAGAGTACTTTATACTTTCCAGCGTCCAGCCTAGTTTATCAATAAGTATTAGTATTGAGGCTTGTGGTGGTAGTACTCCATACTCAGTTATAATAGCGTCGATGTAGTCAGGTGGAGTAACATCGAAAACGGGGTTTAAAACTCTCACACCGGGGTGTTTGTCGAGCCAATCCCTTGGTACAACCTCCTCCGGGTCTCTATACTCGATCTTCACTAACTCACCTATTAATGTGAGAGGTGAGAATTTATATGATTCAGCAGCAACATAAACTCTGACTCTCGCCTCCTTAGCTGCTAGAGCAACTTGACTCGTACCGATCTTATTGACTACCGCTCCATTACTCGTAATAGTGTCAGCACCTACAACCACATAGTCTACTTCATGCATAATATACCTAACAGCACTATCAGGGATCTGGACTACGGGAACACCGTACTTTCTAAGATGAGTAAAGGTAATCCTCCCCTGGAGAAACGGCCTTGTCTCAGTATTGTAGACTTTGACAACTCTCCCCTCACTATATGCTCTCGCAATAACCTCAACAGCTGTTGAGCTATGGCAGTGAGTTAAGACAACCGAGCCCTCCTTAATCCTCTTTGCACCGTATTCACTAATCCTCTTCACAGCCTCCTCCGAGTTCTTAATGAAGGCATCCGCGGCTTTAACCACAGACTCCCTTGCCTCTTCATAATTCGATACCCCACGTAGATTCCTTAAAACAAATATTACAGCATTAGGTAGACTCACAGCTGTAGGTCTCGTCGATATGAGTAGCTTACCTGCTTCAACCATGTACTTTTTAAATTCAGATACTTCTCTCACACCCCCATACTCTAGAGCAGCGTACTTCAATGCCTCGGCAGCAGACCTAGCTATTCTACCAGCACCCCTAATCTTCATAGTCTTAATTCCACTCGCTATTTGTAAAACACTATTAGGGAGCCCCACTACTTCTTCACCCCATACCTCTCGGTTAACACTTGGATTAAATATTGCAAAGGCTGGTAACTCGGTGGGTATTCACCATAAATACTCCTAAGTAGGAGTGGTATAGCCTGTGGAGCAATTAGGCCATACTCGGTTGCAATGCCATCAATATACTCTGGAGGTGCAACTTCATATAGTGGAACCCTCGCTGTAAACCCCTCCGGAGGCTCCTCTTCTCTCTCAACAATCAACTCTGCACCACCCTCCGGTAGCTTAAGCAACTCTCCATAGATTGTTTCATAGCTAAACTTCATGGTTGGAGCTATGACGAAAACCCTCTTCCTAGCTTCCTTAGCCACTAGAGACAACAACCCCGTCCCCACCTTCGCTACGAGCGCACCATTACTCGCAATCCCCTCAGCTCCAACAACCACTTTATCTACATCCCTCACAAAGAAGCGTGCAGCAGAGTCCACAATAAGGGTGACCGGGTATCCAAGCGATTCAGCATACTCTGCGAGAACTAAACCCTCCCTCCCAGGCCTCGACTCAGTTACGTAGACCTCTAACTTCCTACCCATATCCCTCAATGTCTTCAAAAACCTCCTCACAGCGAGGCTATTACTAGTGGTCATAACTACTTCCCCGTCTAATACCCTACGGGCAGCAACCTCGGCAGACCTCCACAGTGCTCTATCATACTCGCTAGCCAAACTAGAAACGTATTTATCTACCCCCGTAAACCCCTCATTAAGAAGCCTCTGAGCTACAAGCCTCAATAAATTCAGTGAGGCGATCGAGGAAGGCCTATCGTGGACAATGTAATTGTATAAATCTATTAGTTTCTCCACGAAAGCCTTCTCAACACCAGCCGCTGCAGACTCAATGAGCCTCCCAGCTACCTCAAAGAATAACTCAGAGCCGCTAAGCCTACTCTGAAGCTCCACAAAGACCACGCCTCCAGCGCATGTTATTTAAGACTTTTTATCTATCGGCTTCTTATATAGATTGAGCATTGTAGGGTGAATATATGGTGTATTCAAAGCTAATTGAGGGCTTTATACTGGTATTAATTGCAGCATCTATACTAAACCCCGCTTCAAGCCTAGTTGTTGGAGAGCAAGGATACAAAAACATATTAGTTTTCTTCATTCCAAGCGGGGATCCATACATATTACTAAACACCACTAATACATCTGCACAATTGAAAACGCTGCTTGTGAGGCTTGAAAATGATCAACATGCACCCCTAGACTACTACATCTCGTGGATCCTCACGGGTGTAAAACCAGAGTCCACGAGTATAGACATTACAAAGGAGTTGTTAAATCAAAGTAGAATAGTGACCTTGTGGAGTAATGCAACATTTGTAAACGTCCCTCCAGTAGATCCAGCTAACCACTCCTCCACGATAAACCCACTTATAAACTTCGATGAAAACCACTTACCACCAGGTATCTTGGAGATACCTATAAATGGAACAATACACTGGGATACACTCAACACGGATCTAACTGCAAAACTCGAGGGGGAGTCAATTCAGTTAACACTATTGAATTACAATTTGACGACATCTACGCCTAATTACACATCTAATAGAGCACTCGGTCCATTAGAAGTCAGAGTTCAGAGAGATAATAATACTGTTTCATATCACTTATTATTCTACACTTTAGAAGTCTCAAACAACACTATTAAACTACTATTCCCAGGAGCAATGAGAACCACAGGCTACGCCTCCGCAGGCTTTACACCATTCAATGATGTATTCATCTACTGGTATACACTAGTCAAGTACCGTGATTTACTCAGTAAACTAGACGAGGACTCGGTTAATTGGTGGATAGCCCAGGTTTATGGATCATCGATGAGGTTTCTTAGAAAAGCACTTAGTGAATCCAATAACTCACTAATATACGCCTATCTGCCAGAACTCGATATCGTTGGAAAATATGTTGGTGTTAATTGGTATAATAAGTCAATAAGTGAATTCTACAAGCTACTTGTCAATGAATTAACAATATATGCTAGCTCATTCAAACCAGACTACCTAGCAGTATTTATACTATGCTATAATAGTGAATACTATGCAGTATTCGCGAGTAGACTACTGCCCACAACGGGAGAACTCGAGGAAAAATGGACTATGTCTCAGCTAACCGCTATATTGCTATCCTATAGTAGCACTAATCCATTCAACCACATTCAAAACTTAGTCGTTAATAAAGAGGCATCAAATCTCAATAAACAATTAGATGAATTAAAGCAGAACATCACTCAACTAAATCAAACACTAGTAGATACCAGTAGTCAACTACGTAGTTGCGAAGCGGATAGAGAGCTCTATCGAAGCAAGGTAATCGAGCAGGATAAAGTGCTTGCACAAGTAGAGGATTTGAAGAAGACGAGTCTACTATACTTAACAAGCGGCTTAGCACTAGTGCTAGGCGTTACAATAATACTAGGCTTCATGGCTTTGAGAGTTGCAAGTAGAAAGAGGAGTAGTTAGGGGATGAATGACTTTACTCCATAAATAATCATTACTATTGAGATAAGTGAGAATAAACCATTACACAATAAGCTATCACTCCTACATTTTTTAAAACCATAAAACCTCTTGGAGACAGGATATAGTAGTGCAACACCCTTCAAAGTAAGTAAATCAAGCACTATGTGGCTAATCCAGCCAATAATGAAGGCCAATAGCAATAAGCTAAGCTCTAAGTCAGAGTAAACCGTGGTAAACCACGAGGAGGCTGTGAGCATGAAGAGTATGAAGATGTTGTGTAGCAACATTCTATGGCGTGACCCCAAATCCGCGTCAGGCGCGATCGAGCCTATAGATGCCGGGATCACTATTAGGGGACCCCACGGGGTTCTCCATAGTCCTAAAACCCCTGTTAAACCCACTGCAAATAAAACGTGAGTTACTTTCATCAATTAAATCAGCCGGTTTTAATGCTGACCCCTCTATTCTGACCTCCTCTCCGCCCTAAAGGGGCGAGGGTTTCCTTTAGGGGGTTCACTGGTTCCCCGCATCTATTCGGGGCTACATCTGTCCTCTGCGGGGCAGTCGGGGTGGTCAGAAAACCCCCCATTTCAACCTGTTTAGTGGTTGCACTCCCCGCATCCCACACGGGCTTAGGGGCAACCACAGCTTACAATTAACTCATCACCAAGGAATAATCAAAATGAGAAAATTTATAAGCTTTTCCTCTCATCCCCGCCTTAAAAGGCGAGGCTTTCGGTTGTAAACTATTGCTTTATCTGGGTAGCCAACTACTACGGTGTCTACTAGTTCTACTGCGGGGAAGATACCTGTTTCAACTACTCCATGTATAAGCTTTAGTAACTTGTGTGTGTTAAGGGGGTCTTCTATGGGTTTGAGAGGCTTTAAATCCAGTATGTAGTTGTTGTTGTCTGTGATTAGTGGGCCGTCTTTACCAATGCTGGTTCTAATAACTGGTTCAAATAATCCTGTGTTCTTAATAGCCCGCATAGTGTATTGTAGTGTGGATGGAGTGATCTCCACGGGTATTGGTTTAAGGTATAAATAATCTCTACCATTAAACTTTGTATAGTCAACAATGTATAGTCGATAGCTTGATAGATATGCGAGAGTTTTCTCTCTGAGTAATGCACCACCCCTACCTTTAACTAAGTCTAGTTTATTAGAGACCTCGTCTGCTCCATCAATATATACATCTATATTGTCCACCGAGTACATGTCTATTGTATTTAAGCCACGGGACTTAGTATATAGAGTTGTGTCAATTGATGAGGACACGATTAAGTATTGCTTGATTTTGTCAATGCACACATCAATAAACTTCTTCACCGTAGACCCAGTGCCTAGGCCAATAACTTTGACTTCTCTAAAATCACCTAGAACTCTACAAGCTTCTCTAGCTGCATTCTCCTTAGCCTCCTCAACACCAATCATTAAAACCAACCAATAATACACCTACAAATTCATATCAACCAATAAGTTTATTACTAAAAGACCATTTAGAGACAAATGGGTGGATGTATTGAAGGCATTCATATCAGTTGATCTAGAGGGGTTGCCCGGAGTGGCCTCACTCACAATGGTTTCACCTTGGAGTAGCCAATTCTCAGTTGCCTCTAAAGTTATGACTCGCCTAGTTAACGCTACTGTAGATGAGTTATTTAAAAACGGCTTCACAGAGGTGCTTGTTGCAGATAGTCATGGATACATGACCAACATCAACTACCTCGAGTTAGATAGCAGGGCTGGATTAATCCAGGGTTATCCAAGACCATTTAGCATGCTCTCAGGACTAGACAAGAGCTTTAACGCTGTTTTCTTCATCGGCTACCACGCTGCTGCTGGAACTATTCACGGGATGCTAGATCACACTTACAGCGGTAGAGTCTTCGCGGAGATCAGGGTTAATGGAGTTAGAGCAAGTGAGTTCCTCATAAATACACTATATGCCTCTGAACAAGGTGTTCCAGCGGCTTTACTAGCTGGAGACGAGTATCTGGGAAGCGAGGTTGCTGCTCATACTCCATGGGTTGTCTTTATTCCACTAAAGAAGGGTATTTCAAGGTATGCTGCTTATTATCCAAGTATCGATAGTGTTGAGAGTAGACTACGTATTGGTGTTAGAGAAGCCTGTAGTAGGGTTTCCAAGGGTGATTTAAGGCTACTTGAGATTAGTAAACCATACATTGTTGAGCTCTCATTTAGGGAGTCGCTAATTGCCGATGCACTTGAAGCTCTTGATTTATTTGAGAGAATTGACGCATATAGAGTTAGATTCAAAGCTGATTCTGCTAGAAAACTACTGGGTGTAGTGGAGATCGCTGCTTATGTTGGGTCATCAATAATAAACATCGCTGGGAATATAAAGTAGTTTTTCTAGTTCAGCCCAGGTCAGCTTCTTCACTCATCCGTTGAGGTGCAATTCATCACTCATTTGAAAATATGTCAATCCCCGACTTTAAACTAGTATCCGAGTATTTCATCCCATATGTCTCTATCACGTGTTTTAGAAACTACAGTCTGCAGCCTAGCCTTGAAGAAATCGACCGCTACGTCTGGGAATAAACAATATGTTAATACATCCTCCTCCTTCGTGTAGAACCCCTTATTCAATACCTCGCTTCTGCACTTTTCATACAGTGGATCCAGTAGATCGGCTGGTCTAGATTCAATAGGTTTATCACCCTTCAAGACAATCTCAACAACCTCCCTCTTTATGGGAGCTGGGGGCCTACCGTATAATCCCTTAACATAGTTATAAGTCTCCTTAGCTACAACCTGGTACCTCCCATAGAGTACATTCAACACAGCTTGTGCACCAACAATTTGGGATGCTGGAGTTACGAGGGGTGGCCAGCCTAGATCCTCTCTAACTCTCTTAACCTCCTCTAAGACGTCTTTTAATTTATCCTCAGCTCCAACTTGCTTTAACTGGGCTATGAAATTAGATATCATACCACCTGGTATTTGATGCTCTAGTACATTGGGGTCTGGCATGAATACCCTAACGTCGAGTAATTCCCTGTACTTACTAAATAACACTTTACCCAAGTACTCGCTAATCTCCCTAACCACGTTGAGGTCTACGCTTGGTCTATGCTCTGGTGGTAGTGAGTAGTACATGGTTTGTATACTTGGATGGCTTGTACCAAATGCAAGTGGACTAATAGCAGTATCTATGAAGTCTGCACCAGCCTCCACTACTTTAATGTATGTTGCAACTGCTAATCCACCGGTGAAGTGACAGTGCACGTCCACGGGTACTTTAAACTCCTCCTTAATTGCTTTCACTAGGTTGTAGCCTGTGTAGGGGTCTAGTATTCCAGCCATGTCCTTGATTGTTACGTGATCTACTTCTAGAGCTATGAGCTCCTCAGCGATCTTCAAGTAGTGCTCTATTGTGTGGACTGGGCTTATAGTGTAAGTGATCGTCCCCTGCACTGTGGCCCCTAGACTCTTAGCCTTCTTAATAGAAGTCCTCATGTTTCTAACATCATTTAGTGCATCGAAAACCCTGAATACATCTATTCCATCTCTATAGGCATACTCAACAAACTTCTCAACTACGTCGTCTGGGTAGTGTCTATAGCCAACGAGGTTTTGCCCGCGTAGAAGCATCATGAGCTTCGTCTTCTTAACTCTCTCTCTTATAATCTTCAGCCTCTCCCATGGATCCTCCCTTAAATACCTTATCATCACATCAAACGTGGCTCCACCCCACATCTCGATCGCGTAGAAACCCACTTTATCAATTTTATCTAGAATTGGAACCATATCCTCTGTTTTAAACCTCGTAGCAATTAGTGATTGATGAGCATCACGGAGTGTTAAATCAACTACTTGAACCAAAAACAATACACCTAGTTGTTTAATCTATTTTTATTAACCCCAGGGATAATAAGGTTCTATCAATATAGCTATCAACAAGTGTGCAACAGGTGTATTAATTGACTATCGAGATCCACGATGTATCAAAGTCCTTTGGTAAAGTACAGGCTTTGAAAAACGTATCATTCACTGTACCAAGTGGGAGAGTAGTGGGTTACGTAGGGTTGAATGGTGCAGGTAAAACAACGACAATTAGGATCGCCACAGGCGTCTTACCGCCAGATCAGGGAGATGTAGTAATAGATGGATACTCAGTTACAAGAGACAAGAAGAAAGCTTCTTGGAGAGTGGGCTGGGTTCCAGAACTACCAATATTCGAGTCTGAGTTTAAGGCGATAGACTACTTCACATACCTAGCTGGCTACTATGGATATAAGGGCAGCGAAGCACGGAGACTTGGAGAGGAACTACTAACAAAGTTCGGCCTTGGCGATGCAATAAATAGGAAACTAGCAACATTCTCACAAGGCATGAAGAAGAGATTTGCACTAGCAGTATCAATGATCAACGACCCACCCAACTTCATATTTGACGAGGTATTGAATGGACTAGATCCACAGGGAATAGCATTCTTTAGAGAACTAGCAGTAGAGTTCAGGAAGAGGGGTAAGGCCGTTTTATTCTCCTCACACATACTAAGCGAGGTTGAGGGGATAGCCGATATCGTTGTATTCATACATAAGGGTAGGATCATTGGATCACACTCAATAGATGAAATAAAGCATGAGGCTAAACCAGCAGTAGAACTAGTGCTCACTAAAGTTGACAATGACTTATTAAAGCTCCTGGGTAAATATGGTGAAGTAAGTGTTGTAAGTGGTAATAGAGTATTGGTGAGGAATCCAAGCGTGGATAGTAGTGTCTTGATCTCCGAGCTCGTGAGTAAAGGCATTGGAGTACTAGAGGCTAAGAGAGAGGAGAAGAGCCTTGAAGACTTCTTCTTCAACCTAGTGAAGAGAGCTGAGAGTGGTGAATTATGAACCCTGTACTCTACGATTTTAAACGCGGAGTAATAAGGCTCTCAGTACTACTAACACTATTATTATTCACAGTATCGGGCATAGGACTCGCATACTTAGCTATAACATCAATATCGACGACCACTACCTCCCAGAGTGCAGTATACTACTCGGTTATTGATGCCTCGACTAGAGACTATAAACTAGAAGCACTACTATTAAACCCAGATTATAAACCAGTAGATGGCGAGGTATCTTATAAACTTGGATGCTACAACACTACAGAGTTGAAGAGACTGGAGTCTGAACTAGGATCTACAAATAGAGAGGAATTCGTAAATAGAGCGAGCAAACTACTCAATATTCTAGATGAAGGAGTAGTGCGGAGTGTAAATGGAAGAGTAGTAGTTGAGAAAAACCTAAGCAGTAAAATTGAGGTTGAGTATGCGTGTAGTCTATACATAAATACAACTACGCCTTTCGGCTCAAGCATGACACTGGTTTCAGTGTTCAGTGGGAGGCAATACAGCCAAATACAAGTAGAGAATAAAACAATCTACGTGTTAGTAGAAACACCTTGGCCTAGTGCAACATACCCCATTGTACTAACCAATAATTCAATGGCTCTTACTCCACCCACCGCTCCGGGGAACATTAGAGGCTACGTATCCGCTTCTCTAGTATACTTCACCGGCTCGGATAAGGCAAAACTAATTCTCTCACTCTATAGTGTTGGTGGAGGTGAGTTCGAAGTCTACTTGGAGAAGGTTGGTGCAAACACAACGCTAACCAATATCCCCGTGAGCTTTGATCCCGGGGATTTAGAAAAGTACTTTAACAAAGTCGGTGTTGTAGAGCCAGGCATTAGCTCCTTGGAGATAGACACTAGTTTATTCAATAATACCCTGAGGCGGGCTCCAGCCTACTACTTTGTACTCTACTCGCGTGGTAATACTAGTAGAGAATACACT
>Ga0272445_1001944_pt1 | contig 14984 bp, 13 predicted proteins | sample YNPCB0031_FD_194404 | JGI IMG/M metagenome (GOLD analysis project Ga0272445, IMG submission 194404) | Hot spring sediment microbial communities from Yellowstone National Park, WY, United States - YNP-CB-003-1 | ecosystem: Environmental > Aquatic > Thermal springs > Hot (42-90C) > Sediment... | reverse complement strand
CTCGCTAGCTGTCCAATTGCAGCGTCGATTACGAGGAACTTGTAATCTGGATTAGCAATCCTTGCAATTTCGATCATTTCGTCTATCAATTCCTTCTCAAGGGCGTGTCTTCCAGCAGTGTCTATTACAACCACGTCTTCTTTGGCTACTTCAAGAGCTTTTTTAACAACTTCTACAGCTTTTAGTCCCTTATATCCGTAAAAAGCAACAGAGTGGGCATCAGCTAGCTGTTTTAATTGTTCAAAGGCGGCCGGTCTCCAAGTATCTCCAGCAATTACAGCAGCTTTCAATCCGCGATCCTTGAAGTATTTTGCAAGTTTTACAGCAGTTGTAGTTTTTCCGCTTCCCTGGAGCCCTACCAACATTATTCTGGCTTTTTTGAGCGGTATATCAATTCCTTCCCCAACGCCTTTCAAAAGTTCTTCATAAACTATTTTGAGAACGTGTTCTCTAGTATCGAAATAATCAGGAATCTCTTCGCTCAAGGCTCTCTTCCTTATGGTCTCACTTATCTCTTTCACCTGTTTTATGTTTACATCAGCCTTTATCAGTGCTCTCTGAATATCTTTCACTATTTCCTCGACGAACTTTTTATCAACGGTCGTTGAACCGATTATTTTTCTCGCAACTTCCTTCAAAGCTTCAAGTGCCATTAATTCTAGTTAGCCTTGAAGTATAAAAGGCTTATATTAGCATTTGAAACTGACCTCTTCCCCGCTCTAAAGAACAAATACCTGTCACAACGGAGAGATTTGGAGCCATATTCCTCGTTTCGGGAGTTTAGCTCGAGCCAGATGGAATACGGGGGGAAACTGCTTCGTAACCCCAAGGCTGAGTATAGCCTCAGCTAATGATCACCCGGAATTTACGAATTTAGCAAATGAACAGATTTAGAAAGCTTGCAAAAAAGATCAAACTGGAGCAAAAAGCCAGTTTGGGGCAAGTGAACTGCCCTGCCCTAAAAGCCGGGAGCTTCCGGTGTTAAGGGAGGGCTTTAGCCTTTCTATCATCTGCCGGTTCAAAAGCCAAGCTCCTCCATCCCATGCCTCTCGTTAAGGCATGGGCTATGTTTTTATGCATGCATTTAAATCCCTGTTGTAAACAAGCCCGCATTTCGGGCATCTGAATTCCCTTCCATTTGGTTGGACAACATGCCCGCATCTATGGCAGTTCCCTTCGGATTGTTTGGACATTCTATTCAGACTTTCTATTTATTTGAGCTTTTCTCATCCAGTTCTGAAGGGCGAGGCTTTCGGTTATAATTTTTCTATTTTCTATTTTCATAATCCTTTGTTACATTTTTCCGCGTACAAAGTCTTTTCTATTTTGTAGCAATCGAAACCGAAAAAATCATATATTCTTAAAACCGAAAAAAAGCATGGAAATGTTATGGAAACCCTCTGAAGAGACGATTAGAAACGCAAACATGACGAAGTTCATAGAATACGTGAACCAAAGATTTTCAACAAATTTGAGGGATTACTGGGATCTCTACAGATGGTCGGTTGAAAATATTCCCGAATTTTGGTCATCTGTCTGGGAATTCTGCGGAGTGATTAGCTCAAGAAAATTCGAAAAAGTCGTAGATGATCTCAAAAAATTTCCCGGAGCTCGCTGGTTTGTAGGAGCAAAATTGAACTTTGCAGAAAACTTACTAAGAAATGAGGAAGGATTAGCATTTATATTCAGAAATGAAGCAGGTTTAAGGAGAACCCTGAGCTATAAGGATCTGAAAACCCAAGTTGCCAATCTTTCCAACGCACTCAAAGAGCTTGGAATTAAAGCTGGGGACAGAATTTGCGCTTACATGCCAAACATTCCTGAGACTTGCATTGCAATGTTATCAACCACAAGTTTAGGGGCTGTATGGAGCTCCTGTGGAACCGAACTTGGACCAAGCGCCGTTGTCGACAGAATAGGCCAGCTTGAGCCAAGGGTTTTATTTACAGTTGACGGCTATCTCTACAAGGGGAAGGGCTTTGACTTCTTAAAAAATGTCGCAGAAGTCGCGAAAGCAATTCCATCCCTAGAAAAAGTGGTCGTCTATCCCTATCTCAAAAAGGAGCCGGATATCTCCGAAATTCCGAATGCAGAGCTGTGGAACGATTTCTTATCGGAAGATGAAAAGATTAGATTCGAACAAGTTGAGGCAAACGAGCCTGTTTATATAATGTTCAGTTCCGGGACTACGGGAAAACCAAAATGCATGGTCCAATCAGTTGCAGGAGTGCTGGTGAATCATCTAAAGGAGCTGATCCTCCACACTGACTTAAAGAGAGGAGAGATTATAAGCTATATAACCTCTCCGAGCTGGATGATGTGGAATTGGCTTATGAGCTCGCTGGCGGTAGGTGCGACGATCGCACTCTACGACGGAAATCCACTCTTCCCGGACTGGAGAACAATGTTCAAGTTTATCGATGAGGAAGGAATAAATGTCTTCGGGTGTTCAGCAAGCTATATATACGCTCTTATGTCATCGAACGCCAAACCAAAAGATGAGTTTAGTCTAAAATCGCTGAAAGAAATTTCCCAAACCGGTTCTCCGCTCTCTGCCGAGGGATTTAGATGGGTTTATGAAAATATAAAGAAAGATCTTTGGTTCAACTCTATTTCCGGAGGGACTGACATAAACGGATGTTTCTGCGCCGGGTCACCGACTTTACCTGTTTACGCCGGTCAACTCCAATCCCCAGCCCTAGGGATGAAAATTGCAGCATACGATGATAACGCAAATCCAGTCTACGATCAACCCGGTGAACTCGTTTGCGAGGCCCCTTCACCCTCGATGCCAATATATTTCTGGGGGGATAAAGATTACAAGAAATACAGAGAAACTTACTTTGAGTTCTTTGCCGATAAGGGAAAAAATGTGTGGAGGCATGGGGATTACGTAATCTTCCATTCAAAAACTGGAGGCATAACATTCCTAGGTCGATCTGATGCTACGCTGAAGATTTCCGGTGTTAGAATTGGAACTGCGGAAATTTACAATGTTGTAGAAAAGTTACCAGAAATTGCCGATTCCTTGGCAACTTCCCAAGAATGGAAAGGAGATCAGAGATTGATTCTTTTTGTCAAGCTAAAGCCTGGCTACAAGCTAACGGAAGAATTAAAGACGAAGATTAGAGAAGAACTCAGGAAAAAAGCTTCTCCCCGGCACGTTCCAGCTTTGATAATCGAAGTTCCAGACATTCCATATACTGTCAACATGAAGAAGGTGGAAATAGCCGTGAGAAACATTTTACACGGTAAGCCTGTCACAAACAGGGGTGCATTGATTAATCCTGAAAGTTTGGATTACTTTGAAAAGATTGCAAAGGAAATAGAAAAAATGGGTTAAATTATTCCTTCCTTCTTTAAACTTTCCAATTTTTCTTTCCCTAAACCGAGGTATTTCTGATAGATGAACTCGTTATCAGCTCCAATAGGTCTGCAGATCCACTTTATCCTTCCAGGAGTCCTTGACATGAATCTGAACAGAGAATTCTGCACGAGTACTTTTCCATAGTTCGGATCTTTCCTTTCAACGAACATTTCCTTAACTTTGAAATGCTCCACTTCAAGAACTTCTTTCGGTGAGTTCAATCTACCTGTAACCACAGTCCCCTTTCTATCCGGTTTCTTGGAATAATCTAGAACTATCTTCAGCAGTTCCTCGGAAGTATACTGAGTTGTGAATTTTTCAATTTCCTTTTGAATCACAGGCTGATTGTAGGGATTAAGTCTCTCCCTAATAGTCGGGTACTGCTTTTGAAGGTCTGGTCTGTTCATTATTTCGCAGAGAGCTGCCCAGTTCGGATCTGTAAAGCCTGACATGAAGACATAACCATCCTTCGATTTAACGTAAGTGTAAGGGAAAACCGCATAATCGAAGTTCCCAGCTCTGACCATCTTTTTCGGCTCTCCTTCCATTTTAGTCATGTGATAGTACTGCATCAGATAATTTGCTATCGCAATTAATCCCTCGCATGGGGAAACATCTATGAACTGCCCTTTTCCAGTTCTTTTTCTATAGAACGCTGCAAGCAGTATACCAAACACAGCCCACATCCCTCCAACATACCACCCCATCCAGTTTCCTGCTTTGACGGGTTTCTTAAACTCCTTAGGGATGTCTGGATCGAGTTCTGGTTCTCCTGTGACGCTCATAACGACTCCCCTCACTTGATCTATTAGATCGTAGCCGGTCATTTTTCCAAACTTCTCAGCATCCTTCCCGAACTGTCCAAAGGATGTTATAGCACAGTAGATCAGCGACGGATTTATTTCTTTCAACTGTCTATATCCTATGCCGAGGGAATCCATATATCCGGGCCTGAAAGTCTCGATTAGAACATCTGCTTTTTTAACGAGCTTCTTCAGTATCTCCCTTCCCTCTTCCTTTTCAATGTTGAGCGTTATGTGGTACTTATTCCTAGCCTCTACAATGTAAGCCAGCCCAGCATCCCCAATCATGATTCCCTCCGGTGTCATCTTCCGAGCTAGGTCGCCATTTGGAGGTTCGATCTTTATAACCTCGGCTCCCAACTCTGCTAGGAAAGATGATGCAACTATGCCCGCAAAGTTACCATAGCTCAGATCTAAAACGACTAGATCATCAAGAGCTTCAGGCTTCCCTAAAATGTCTGCTGGATTAGTTATGGAATGGATAAATTTCGCATATTCCGGATCGATTGCAAAGCCAACTATCTTCCTCTCTTCCATAAAATCACCTCACGGATATTTCAGTCCCTTCTTCCCATCCCAGTCCTTTGGCGGACATTGCGATGGTACTGCGGGGTTCCACTTGTAAATTACCCCCTCTTCGTAGAGTTTCTCAATCTCTTCCATACTCATACCAAGAACCCTTGCCAGTACGTGTTCATTATCGAACCCCATCGGTCTTGCACCCCATTTTAGCCTTGCAGGTGTTTCCATTCTCGGTGGATAGCAAGGTTCAACAAGATACCCGTACAACGGATCTTCGTATTCTTGGATCGCTTTTCTTTGTCTGAAATGTTCGCTGTTATATGCTTCCTCCACATCTACCACATGATAAGCCGAGAAACCATATTTCAATGCAAGCTCTTCTATTTGTGAGACCGTTTTATTCCTTGCCCATTTTGCAATTTCAGCTAGTATATATCTAGCATTTTCATCTTTTAGTCTAACCAGTGGATCTGCGAATTTCTCATAAAGATCCATTCTGCCCATAGCCTCACAAAGTCCTTTGAATTCATTCTCAGAGAAAGCGCATATCGCCACCCAGCCATCTTTGCAGTCAAAGAGATCTGAGGGGCAAATTGCTAAATCTCGATTGCCAAATCTTTCCCTGTTCTTTCCAGTTAAGTAAACGTATAGCCACGTCCAGTCTAGGTATCTAATCACAGTTTCGACTTGTGAAATATCTATGAACTGACCTTCACCTGTTTTTTCCCTGTAATAAAGTGCTGCAACTATTGCAATTGCACAAGCCAAGGCAGTCGTCCAATCAGCAATCCAGACACCAGATTTCAGCGGAATTCTGCCTTCTAGGCCGGTTATATAGGCTAAGCCGCCCTCACTTTGAGCAATTGCATCATAAGACGTTCTACCGGTAAACGGGCCCCAGCTACCGAAGCCTGAAACGTGGAGCTGTATAATTCTAGGATTTACCTCCCTCAGCTTGTCGTAGCTTAGGCCCCATTTTGCAAGCCTTCCTGGAGTTAGGTTGTCTATTACAACATCACTCTTCTTAACAAATTTATAGAATATTTCCCTTGCCTTTGGATGTCCAAAATGCATTCCAACCCAGTATTTATTGTGGTTCTGCTCAAGCAGCCCTGGGGACAGGTTCTTGTAGAAATATGCATACGGTGTAACATATCTCATCTGATCTCCACGCCTTGCTTCGAACTTTATTACCTCTGCCCCAAATTCGGCAAGGTAATCCGCCGCAGCTGGACCTAGAACAACGCTACAAACTTCCAGAACTCTTATCCCTTTTAGTGGTTCTGGCTTTTCAAAAATGTCTTCAATCAATTCCTCCATTTTACCACCTATTAGCCTTTTGAATTGGAATGGTTAAAAATTTTTCTCTTTTTAAATGTTTTATACAATTATTCTGAAAAGTCCAGAAAAAATATAGATTTTTTATATTTATAATAAACTTCCAGACTTTCTGCTGAGAAAAAATTAAATGGATGCTACCGAATACAAACATGCGCATAGCTGTTACGGGGAGGCCGGGGATAGGAAAGACCACACTCTGTCTCAAAGTTTATGAATCACTGAAACCTAAAATCAGGATTTCCGGTTTCATAACTTTAGAGGAGAGAGTCAAAGGTGTTAGAGTTGGTTTTAAGCTTTTGGATTTAAATACAAACCAAGAAGCAAAGCTTGCAAGGATTGGTAAGGGTAAAGTGAACGTCGGCAAATACGAGGTGCTTATTGAGAGTTTTGAAGATTTTTTAGATAAGCTTAAATTCGACGGGGATTTAATCATTATAGATGAAATTGGCCCAATGGAGCTAAAAAGCAACAAGTTCATTTCAACTGTCAGAGATTTGCTCTCGAAAGAAAATCTGCTATTCACAATTCATTACAAAGCGAGACACCCGCTTCTGGATACTATAAGGAGGGATTTCAGGATATACACTATTGACGAGAAAAACAGAAATTTGGTTGCGGAGGAGATTGCGAAGATATATGCTCGTTGTTGAAGGAAAAGCAAAAATAATAGTTGATGGAGCATTCTATAACCCAAAAATGAGTTTTTGTCGCGATCTAGACATGCTGATTTTTTCGACACTTGGAAAACACAAAATTCTCGATGCACTTTCAGCCACTGGTGTCAGAGGAATCAGAGCCATGCTTGAAGCAAATTGCGAAGTTGCTTTCAACGATGCAAACCCAAAGGCAGTTGAAATTATAAAAAAGAACCTAGAAATAAACAATCTCAGTGCAGAAGTGTTCTGTTCTGACGCATCGATTCTGATGAGAACGAAAAAGTTTGAACACGTGGATATAGATCCTTTTGGTAGCCCCGCAAATTTCATAGAGTCTGCATGCGTTCATTCAAAATTTTTAAGCGTTACCGCAACTGATTTAGAGGCTCTATGCTGCAAGACTTCTGCCGGTTTGAGAAAGTACTCTGCCTTTGTTTTAAAAACCGATGTTCCCCATGAAATAGGCCTGAGGGTGCTTTTGGGCTTCATCGCCAGAACCGCTCTAAGATTCGAAAAAGCCATCTATCCCCTGATTTCTTGGGCTAAAGAACACTACTACAGAGTTCATGTTAAAATAAAGAGATCCAGTTCTGAAGCAACAAAGACTCTAGAGAAAATTGGTTATATATCCTTCTGCAGAAAATGCTTTGCAAAAAGAATCACTAAGTTCGGTGAGACCGTAGAAACTTGTCGTTGTGGAGATAGACCTATCCTAATCGGACCGCTATGGCTTGGTGAACTTAAAAATAGAGATTTCGTCGATAAAGTTATATCCCTAGCAGACGGGAAGTTAAAGAATTTTCTTCTAAAAATCCAAAACGAAATCGATTATCCCCTCGCCTACAGCATTCCCAAAATCTGTAGCCTGATTTCAAAAGCAGCCCCTTCAACTGCCGATGTAGTTGAGAAGCTTAAAAATATTGGATACATGGCTTCTCCAGTTCATTACTGTGGATACTGCATAAAAACGAATGCGGAAATTGATAAGATAATCAAAATTTTAAGCTGAAAACTTCGCTTTTAGAGAAAATATTGAAAACGCTTCAGGCCCCAGACACGATCTTTATTACGTCATTGTTTCGAAGCTCATAATCGTCTGCGATTCTGATCTTTTTCTTCGCATCAACCGCGTAAATAAATTTTTTACCAATTTCAGTGTGAATCTTAAAAGCCAAATCTCTGGGAGTCGCTCCTCTTTTCACCAAAAAGGCATCAGGCAAAATGTTTCCTTTGGAATCTGTGAACTTCGACTCATTTTCAACTGGATAAACAACTATATACCCCAGAACGTCAAAGACAAGTTTGTTTATTACATCCTGTACACCTGTTGTCTTGAACTCGTCTAGATAACCCTTTATCTTCTCCAGAACCTTTCTCTGTTTCTCGTTTAGCTCCTTTTTCACCTCAAAACTGGAATCCCCAGGAAGATATTTTATGAAACCGGACTTAGCAGCAGTTCTTAGGATTAGCTCATAGTTTGCGGAAGTTGGAATTGCTCCGATTTTTTTAAGCCTCTCTAAAAAGTCTCTTGGAGCTTTATCTGCCTTGTTGGCCGCTATTACCATTTTCATCCTATTCTCCCTCAAAACTCTTGCTATCTCAACGAGCTCTTCATCTCTAAGTTTTTGAATATCGACGTCTGCGAATGCTTCTCTCACCATCGCCTCGGTAAATCCTAGGCCTGCCAAAGCTTCAGTTATAACTTTTATCTCCCTTTTTTCTGCTTTAGCCTTTCTCACAATCTTTTCCCAGTTCCTTTTCAATATACCATATATCCACATGTCTAATTCGCGCAAGAGAAATTCAACGTCTTTTATTGGATCTCTTTCACCAATCCCTATTTCATTGCCATTCTCGTCAGTCGATCCAGACGCGTCGACTACGTGAATTATCCCCTCGCTTTGTCTCAGGTCATCTAAAAACTCGTTCCCTAATCCTCTCCCTTTATGGGCATCAGGCACCAAGCCAGCAACATCAATCAACTTTACAGGAACAAATCTCCATCCATCGATGCAGTTTCCACAATCTATTCCCAACTCCCGGCACACACATCTAACCCTCACATGTGCAATTCCAATGTTTGGCTTTATTGTTGTAAAGGGATAATTGGCTATCTCCGCATCAGCAAGAGTTGCGGATTTAAAAAAAGTCGACTTTCCAGCATTTGGTTTTCCAGCTATCCCGATCTCTATCATAAAAGTCCCCTTGACTCGTATTCGCCTCTCCTTCTCTTCCTTATCAAACTATTCAAAAGAGAAGGATTGTTACGCAAAAAAGATGCGAATTCTCTAGTTATTTCGCCTTTTTTCTCGAAATACTCTATAACCTCTATCGCCTCTTCAAGGCTCTTGCAAACCTCAAGATGATCTATAACCGTAGGTATCAGCCTGTCTCCTATTTCAGCGTAAAGCGCCGGAAACATCTTCCTGAACTTCTCTCTGTCCCATTCCACCTTCCTCACCAATGTCAGTTTTTAGGATTACAGAGTCTTTAATCCAGACTCCCTCCTTCGCAACTATTCCCCCACCTACCCCCACCTACAATACATCTTCTTTCCATGTGAGCTGCCCCGCCCTAAAGGGGGAGCTTCCAGCGTTTAGCTGGGCTTTACGCCTCCAGCCTCATCTGCTGGTTCGGGGGGCCCACAGCTCCCCCATCCCATGCCTCTCGTTAAGGCATGGGCTATGTTGCAGCCTCATCTTGGGCAACATGCCCGCATTCGCTAATTTTTACATGTTTTATTTATTTAAGCTTTTTCATCCCTGCCCTAAAGGGTTTTCGGTTATAAATTTACATGAAAATCGAACAAGAAAGCCTATGGTTTTAACCGTGGGATGAATTGTCGATAAGTCTAAATATTGACAGTTTATGTAGACGTGTGAAGCCTATCAACATTCGAAGAGAAAGTCTTCCTAATCTAGTACCACATAGTCTGGTGCCCGAAGAAGAGAATTAAGGGCCGGAAGCTCAAACATCCAGAAAGGTGTCTGAAGTGAAGAAAACGAACACTTTCATAATCGAGGACTGCCCTATGGAAACTTGCTGACAGCTGCGCTAAGCTGTACAATGAGCTGAACTTCGAAAGGAGGCAGGCTTACATACGCTACAGGCGTTTCGAGTGCCCAAAGCATCTCTAAAAAATACGCCCCATTGATAGGCTCTGCAATGCCCAGCAGATAATAAAAAAGAGCAACGCGATGATAAACAACTTCTGGAGCTTCAGCTACATAATCAGAAGGAGTCCTGAACATAGGCTACCTCCATGGAGGTAGCGTTAACGGGAAACGCGGCCCTTGTTTCTAAGGTGGAACGGGATGAGGTGGGAGCCTAAAAAGGCTGTGAACAGCCTACCGATGAGAGTCTTAGAAGCAAGAATCTCCCGGCTTTAGTCGTGGAGAATGTCAATAAAAAGCTTCATCTTAATCATTCCAACTACTAATATTGGGATTGCAAGCGCAGCCAAAATCTGAGCAATTTCTCTAAACGGCAAGAAGAGAATCAGGAGCCCTATTACGATTAAAATTGCTCTAACTGGATAATCAAAGTAACCTTTTTCTGCAAATTTGCCAAAGTTGCCCAGCGTTACAACTAGAATGCCCAATAAAACAATTCCGAAAGATATAATCATATCAAATCCCGGCTTCACAACTAGTTCCGGCCAAGTAATAACGGCGAAGATCATTAAATAAAGTGGAAATATCCACTTTTGTGTGTAGATTGCCGTCTTTACAAAGGGTGTTCCCGCAATTTTAGATGTAACTGCCGCTATGAGCGCAACCGGTGGTGTAAACTCGGAAGTTGCAGCTGCTAGGAATATAAAGAAGTGCGCAACCCAAGGATTGATGCCCAAAGATATCATAGCCGGAGTAACCAATACAGATGCTATTATGTAGACAGCCGATGGTGGAAGACCAAAACCGAGGAAATAAGCAAGCAAAAATCCTAGAACAATCAGCAATAGAATGTTTTCTTTACAAAGGCTGATTAGGGCCATTCCAAGCTTCAAAAGCCATCCGCTTACCGTGAACAAGTTTATGATTATTCCGAGGAGTGCCAGGAGCAGAAGTATGTCTACTATTATCTCCGGATAACTCTTAACAGTCTCTTTAAAAGACTGAATTAGCTTCGAAACTTTCTCCCTTTTAGATCCCCTGTGTGTGACAAGGAGAATCGTGGAAATTAGTATCATGAAAAAGATTGCAGCTATGAGTGCAGATCTAACCTCAGGCCACCAAAGGAAGCCCATTAAATATACGAGAAGTATAAGGCTTGAAAAGAAAGCAACAGTATAAAGTTTGTCCGATATCGATATCTCTCTCAGCTCAGAAATAACTCCATTCGTCTTTATCGTCGCCATTCTTACGTACCGCAGGGTGATAAGGTGGACGGTTAAGGCTATGGCAATATAGTAAATGAAGCCCAATACAAAGCCTCGAATCATTACCTCAAAGTAGCTGACGCCTAAAAACTCTGCCATCAGAAACGCTGCAATTGCCATTACCGGTGGCATTATCAATCCACCAAGGGCGGCAGAACCTTCAGTTGCCGCTGCATAGAGAGCAGGAAAACCGACCCTTTTCATGGTGGGAATAGTAAATTGACCAACCAAAGCAGAATCTGCAGCACCAGAACCCGTGCACATGGCAACGCTCATCGAGCTTATTACAGCTGACTGAGGTATAAGAGTGGGTTTTCTGCCCAGATAGCCTATTATGGTTTTTATCATCGCCTTATCTACTCCAAAACCCTTTGCTATACCCATCAAAAGTAAAAAGGCACCTATTATTCCAATTCCGGCTTGAGCATACGTTCCAAACATTCCGAGCTTTATTTCAACCGTTGATGATAGCACAAGTCTTTCCGGATCTATGCTGGGAACCCTAAAAATCCCGGGAAAATATTCACCGTAAACACAGTAAATGAAAAGAAAAATTGTCAGAACAAACAAGACTTTTTGCCTTTTTCTTGCAAACTCTAAGACCAGAAGAAACATCGAAAACCCGACAAATTTGTCCAGAATATTATAGCTTCCCGAGCGATAATATATGAGATCCATGTAATTCATGGGCAGATAGATTGCGGAAAAAAGACAGATTGAAATATAAATAACTGCTATCAAATATTGCCACTTACCTAGTCTTGGATAAAAAGAGTTATTTTCGAGCTCGTAAAGAACATAAATTGAATAAGCAAACGGAAGAAGGAATAGAACCCAAAACATCGTTCCCATAAAACCGGTCGCATAATAATAAACTGCCACTGAAAAATAAATTAAAGAAAAAATAAATGTTAATGCCGAAAGTTTCATTTTTCTCACTTTGCTATGTACTTGTCCCACTCACTCTCCCACAGACCCTTTTCTTTCAGGTATTTTGCCAGGCCAGGATGGATTGGAACCAGACTCGGATCAGCAGACTTTATTCCGAGATACTGGAACTTTGCAACGTCATCAGCCAATGGCTTAAGTCCCGCATCAACCTGCGGTAGCTTGTTAGCGTTCTTTTCGATGGCTTTGAGGAAATCATAAACATCCTTTTCTGATACCTTCATCCCTACATGGTAGCCAAAGTAGAACGGCACTCCGTATATCTTTCCAGTCATCTCCTTGTCTACGTTCTGTGCGTCTATCTCCACCAGCTGCAAACCGGCTTTTTCAAGCTTTTCAATCTCATCTTTGCTGGGATTCAGTGGAACTAGTTTACCTTTGCAGCTCACAGCAAGTTCTTGTCCCCACGTTGGCAAAGAAACTTTAGCTGTTGTATACAAAGCTGTTGCAGCTATCGTTCCTTCTTCAAGAGCCTTACACACAAATTTGGAGTCAACTTCGACGTGTTCAACTTTAACGCCAACAGCATCCAATGCTCTCCTTATGTTTATATGATTCATGTATCCGGCAGGGGTTAAGTAGACTTTTTTGCCTTCAAGATCTTTCCAGCTCTTTATCTCATTCGCTTTGTCCTTTGGAACTAACAGGAAAGTTTCCATTGTATAGGTCCAAAAGCTTTGAACTGGCATTTGCTTCACTTCAGGCTTGAAATCCTTAAATGCTCCGGTGAAGGTATAAAGTTCTTTAAAACCTAGGTCTGCTATGTATGTTCCGTCTGCTTCCCCCTTACAGAAGCCTTTTATTGCAGCTGTCGTTGAAGAGTAAGGCTTAACCAAAAACTCTACATTCGGCAAATCTGCTTTTACAGTATCTAGAATTCCAGCTATAACTCTGTATCCGTACCCACCAGGATCTAGCGTTGCCCAGACCCATGTTGTCTTTGCGGGTGTTGTTGGTGTGGGCGTGGGTGTTGCCTGCTTCGTTTCCTGAGTCGCACAGCCAGCCAGCAGTATTGCGGCTACTAAAACTAGCAACACAAAGCGCGCCCTCATGCAAAAATAGTTAGATTTATGTTTTAAAAATTTTTCCGTTTTATCAGCTTTGATTAATTTTAATTTACAACTGAAAGCCCGCCATTTATGGCGGGGATGAATAGAAAAGTTTATAAGGTGTGTATTCTATAATATGTTCGGGAAGTGTCTTGGAGGGTGAATCTTAGAGTTGATGAGGTTTGGGAGTACTAGGCACGCCAAGTATTGTGGATATCACTTTGTTTGGATTTCCAGTACCGTAGGGATGTTCTTGTGGGGAGAGGTTGCTGGGTATACTAGGAAAGTCTTGAATAAAATACCTAGAGAGCTGGAATGCGAGCCATTAGCCTAGAGATTATGCCTTATTATGTCCACGTTTTTGCTCTATGCTCTCCAAGGCACTCTCTAACCTACGTTGTGAACTACCTTAAGGGTAAGAGCGCTAGAAAAATACTGCAGAGATTCCCAGAGCTGAAGACCAGAGCTATTCACGGAAATTGTGTAGCAGGAACTACTTCGTAGCAATCGGAAACGTAACGGCAGACATAATTAGGAAGTATGTCGAAAAGCAGCGGAGGAAGGAGAGATGAAGAGGACTAGCATAGTAGAGCTTGTAGTTGATAAGAGATCTGAGGAGAGGCTGAAGCTGCTCTGCAGCATTTCTTCAAAGCTTTGGAACGAAGTAAGCTATGCGAGAAGGAGAATGTTTTTCGAAAAGAGTTGATTTACAAAGAATTTTATGAAAGGTACAAGATGCTCATAGGCTCCGCCACGGCGCAGCAGATCCTGAACAAGAACAACGAAGCTTGGAAGAACTTCTTCAAGCTATTAAAGCTTAAGAAAGAGTGCAAGCTGCCACAATTCATTGCAAAAGTCAATCCACCCGGCTACAAGAAGAAAAACAGTAAGAGGTCTCTATGGACTTTGCTTAGAAAAGACCAGTACAGGATAGAGGGCGATAAAATAGTCCTAAAGGGCCTTGGAGCGATTGTAAGGATAGAGCTTCGCTACAAGGGCTTAATACAAGAAAGGACAGGGCAGATTGGAGATACACTACGATCTAGACAGGAAGAGGTAGTATACACATATCCTTTGAAGTTTCAGAAAAGGCAGTTAGAGGAGAATGGACCAATGTTCCAAGACACTCGAAGGGCGGTCTTGTCGCGGGCATCGATACTGGCGTGAACAACTTAATCGCTTGACGAAGCTAATTAATGGAAGGCTTACTGGAGGGATGAAAATTCGCAGAATACCAGTCTACGCTGAACAAATATGGCCTAGAAAACATCAAAAAAGCTCAGAAAAATGCATGAAAAGTGGAGAAGGCAAGTTAAAAGCTATATAGATTAAAAAGTTAGGCAAGCAGTTGAATGGCTTTACAGCGTAAGAGTTTCAATTGTTAAAGTAGGCTATCCGAAGAATATCGCCCAGGAAAAGGGGAACTTCAGCAACGTCCATGTTTGGACATATGGATACCTGCTGAAAAGAATCCATGAAGTGGCTGAGGAATATAGCACTACGGTTTCCTTCATCGGCGAAGAAAAACTTCATCAAAATGCCCAATGCACGGAGATGGCTGCAGGAAAAGGATTAAAAGAGGGCTTTTCAAATGCAAAAGACTGAAAAAGGTTTTCAACGCTGATTTAGTGGCTGCTTACAACATTCTCATAACTCCGAGTCCTGAAAGGGATAGGGGTAACTGGCCGGGATCGAATCCCAAACGGGAGATGTAATCCCAAACCTCTCTACTCCTGCAGCGACATTCGCAATTTAGGGCGGGGAGGAGGTCAGTTAAAATTTAAACCTCTCATAAAGTTCCTTCCTCCTCGCTTCAAGAAGATTCTCTTCAACTCCCCTAAATTCTGCAGCCGATTTTATTTCCGTCGAAAACTGTTCTGCATGAACAAACAACTCCGATATTTGGTTTCTCCAGTTTAT
>Ga0272445_1001941_pt1 | contig 14993 bp, 12 predicted proteins | sample YNPCB0031_FD_194404 | JGI IMG/M metagenome (GOLD analysis project Ga0272445, IMG submission 194404) | Hot spring sediment microbial communities from Yellowstone National Park, WY, United States - YNP-CB-003-1 | ecosystem: Environmental > Aquatic > Thermal springs > Hot (42-90C) > Sediment... | reverse complement strand
CACTTTTGAGAACTCGCCAGGCTGAAAGCATTGTGCGAATTCCCTTCTCTGCCGAGAGCCGTCCTACAAAGAGAGCGAAATTTCCCTTATGCTCGCCATCGCCAGGATCAGGATGAACAAAATTCGGTTTCACCACTATCTTCTCTTCAGGAAGTCCACCTTGAACAAACTTTTTTCGGGCAAACTCTGTAAGCGCGATATATACATCCACCTGATTTTCCCAGGTTCTCCGCAAATTATGAAAAGTGAGCATTGCTGCCACAACCATCGTGCCACTTCGGGAATTTCGCCAACAGCCATGCACCACTCCGGGCCACGGGGCGATCTTTCTCAGGCAATCCTCGCACACCTTTCCATCTCGCATGAGAAGCGCTCCGGGACAGATAAGGCGGTAATTGTGAAGTGTCTGCACTACTGGAAGTCCCAATTCTTTAACAGTATAGTATGCCGCAGGAGAAATGCGCAAAAAAGTGTTGTGAAAGTGAACAACATCTGGTCTTGTTTGCTCAATCAATTTGCGAATGTTTCTCTGCGCTTCCCTTGACCAAATTGCGTTTACAGCCACCTTCAGCGGATTAATGCCCTCCAGGCGAGCATTATCTTCCACATAGGTGACAACTTCGTGGTCATAGCGCTTCAGAAGTGCTTTTTCAGCTTCAAAGACTGTATCTTCACCGCCAGGTTGTTGGTAACGGTTATGGATGAGAAATATCTTCATAGTTTATTCTCACAGAAATACTGCCAATCCAGCAACAGAATCTTTGTCCGTCTCCTGAAAAGTCCACCATGTGGTCGGGCTCGCCTTTAAAGCCCACTCTTGAAAAGCAGGGTTATTCTGAATGTCATCAGCTATGACTATGGCAGGGCGTGAAAGATAAGGTGTAACTGATTGCAACTCATACCTAATGTTCCAGTAGGTATGGAGACTATCGTGGACGAAGATATCCACCTTTTTGAGTTGTGGAAGAAGTTTGGGGAACACACGTTTGCTCACACCACGATGCAAAACCCACCGATCTTTCAACTCCTCAGGCACTAAATAGCCCACAAACTTATCAGCATTTTTTCCGAGCGGGGGTAAGTCAACACTATGCAGATTGCCCTTACCATTGCTCTCTAATGCCTTGAGTATGAAGGCAGTGGTAACCCCGTATGCTACCCCTGTTTCGACAACAATGTCGGGTCTGAGGAGGCGACAGACGATATAGCACAGCCTCGCTAAGCTGAAATCTGCATGATGAGCAGTAGTGAAAGGAGCTATTCCTTTAAGTAACTTCATCCGCTTTGCCACCTCAGATTCCAACTTTCCTAACTCCTCTAAATTAACCTTACCTTGGAACAATTCCGTGAGTTTAGTAATAGTTTCTCTTGCGCTAATAATAGGATACGGGAACTGCTTTCTAAGCCACTTTTCCCATCTTGATGTAACAATCATCTCAAGGCGATCCAGAAATTCAGGTGGGTTACGAAATGCTATTTGGGCGAGGAGTAGATATTTTGTAATTCTTATCATATTTTCCACCTTCTTCTTATTTCAATTCATCAAAAATTCCCTAAGATGTTAAGACCTTATACCTCTAAATAATCCAATACTCAAATAAAGGGCCCAGGGTAAAGTAAATTCAGGCGTTTCCAACCAGCTAAATGTTAACCCTAACAAAATTCCCATTATAAGAATTGCTCTTCCTGAATATCCAATTGGAGAATAAATTTGTTTAAGTCTTTGCCACAGAATTAGCAATATCAACCCATAAACAACGACGCCAAAAAAACCTAAATCTCCAAACAATCCTATCCAACTTGAAACTCCGCTCCAAACCGAGGATATCAAAATAGGATTATTAAATGTTAATGAGACAATTTCTTCTGTAGTAGAACTAAGGTTCAATTTTAGAAAATTAGCAGATAATGAGCGGATATACCCTTCTTGTGCTGCTAATGCTATTCTACTAACAGATTGTCCAGGACCTAATCCAATAAGAAAATCTAGATAATTTTTTCCCATATTTTGTAATATAATCAGAAAAGAAAGTAATTTTCCGCTTAACACCCGATTGAGAAAATCCAAATTTAATACAAAATTTAACGGTGGATATAAATATATTGCAAAATATATTGCAATAATTATTAAACTTCCACTAAAGATAATATATAAATTCAGTTTTGTGTATTTAAAAAATAAGAATAAAAAGGCTAGAATAGCAGCTATAAATACTTGTTTTGCATCAGATAATATAGGTATTGGAAACAACAAAAATATCTTTAATAAATTGCTTACTTTTTTTTGGGAAATAAATTCTGAAAACAAAATAATTATACCCATCATAATTATAGCACCTAAAATATGTGCGCCAGCTCCATGACCCACAAATGTTCCCTCAACAACATCTCCAAGGCCTAAAGTTGCAGACTGCAAATATGCGAAAGGTATTTGCACATAGCATAAAAACAATGCTAAATTATAAAAATTTTGTATTTTGCTTTTTGGTAGCGTTTTAACAATCACATAGATAATAAGAAACGGCTCTACAAAAAGCAACCATAATAAAATTGGCTTTATAAATTCAGTAGGATGAAAAATCCAAGATACAAGTATAAGGATTCCCAAAATACTAACCAATGTAAGAAGTCGATTAGTTAAAAGTTTAAAATTGGAATGAGGAATCAATACAGCAAAAATAGTTGCTAATATTACAAGGGGAAAATGAAGAAAATTCATAATTCCAGGAATCAATTCCCAAGATACTAACAATCTTGAAAAAACAGCAGATAAAACTGCCAAATATGCTATTAAATAAGGAGATTTAGATTTAATGGCAATTAAAACCACAAATACGATTAAGCATATTGCTAAGATAAAAGCAAACATATTTATTGGTCAGTTAAAACTTATATAAATTTTATTAAGTAACCTGTTATTCAAAACTAAACTAAAAAATTCACTCGCCCTTTTACGTCCTTCCTCCCTACCTTCCTTTTGATAAAATTGTTAAGTATATTTTCTGAATTTCTTTTCCCCGCCGTTCCCAGGAGAAAGCCTCCCTTACCCGCCAACGACCCGCTTCTCCCATCCTGCGGCGGAGGTCGGCATCCAGTGCAAGTTTCCGCATTGCTTCCATCATCTCTTCGACCACCTGCTCTGGTGCATAAGCTGGTATTTTAAAACCGGTCTCTTCGGTTACCTGTAAAGCAGGTCCCCCAAGGTCTAAACAAATCACAGGTCTTCCTGAAGCCATTGCTTCTACGCAGACCCAGCCTCCAGAATCATGAAGGCTTGGATGAACCAACACATCACATTCAGCCAGTTTTTTGAGCGCCTCTGAACGCGAAAGAGCACCCCAAAAGCGCACTTTATCTATTATACCTAACTTTCTGGCAAGTTGTTCTAAATTTTTTCTTTCAGGACCATCGCCTACTATCCAGTATTCGCTATTCGGAAATTCCTGCACCAGCCGGGCAAATGCACAAAGCCCCAAGTCAAAACCCTTCCAGTGAAGCAGTCGCCCCATACTGATGAGCCGAAAGGGACTGCTCAGACGAGGGGGAAGGCTTGAGAGTTCAGCGATTTCGGCTGAGGGTAAAGCCACCTGCGAAAGCACTTCTACCCTTCTTGCTCCAAGACTCGTGAGCCTTTTAGCAGTCTCATTAGTGGTAGCCAAGGCGATGACCGCTTTCCTGGCTATCAGCCGGGTGAAAGGATCATGCTCACCTATCCAACGAGCAATATCCCGCAAGAATTCGTAAATTTTTCCACGGAATGAAAAGGTTCGGCAAAAAGTCCGCGGTGCTGATTCTCCACCTCCAACAGGTCCCCAGACAAAGGAAACAGGAAGAAGAGAAAGAAAACTGGGCAACCAGTAGTTCACAAACGTCACATGATGTATCAGGTCAAAACCCACTTGCCAGTGGAGGCGGCGAGCCAAGAAGTAAATGCCGACCTGCCAGAGGTAATAGTATAAATGCACCCCTCGCTGTCCCTTCTTCCAAAAACGTGCCCATCGGGGCAGGTCAAAATACACCCAGTGCACATTCGGAAGCGGCTCCTCACCCAGCGCCCTTTCAATTCCTTCCCGATTGTTGGCGCGGGTAATCACCCAAACCTCGGCAAAGCGGGCGATCTGGCGCACCCAGTTCCACCCTACTCCAGGTTCTGAGCCTTTTCCAGGTTCGCAGGCGTAGGCAGAGAGTAGGACTTTCATATTTTCAAAGTTCATCGTTAAGTTCTAAAACAAACAACATAGCATTACACTTTACTTTTTTTGGCAAAAAAATACCCAAAAACTTCAAAAAGGTAACTAAAATCCGATACTTTAGTGAAGGCACTCCTTCGTAATAATCCTCTATCAATTCCCAATGAGCAATCTTAAATCCATGTCGCCGAGACAATTCAGAAAGTGTACTAACACAGAACCAAACAGTATGCTCAGAGTTAGAACAAGTTTTTGGAAACTTCGCTAATGCGTAGATTACATTTGCCAATCCAAAAACATAAGGGGTGGTCAATATAATTCTTCCATCTTTATTTAGGAGACGTTTTGATGCTTCGAGAAACTGTCCTGGGTTAGATAAATGCTCAATAAGCTCTCCAGCAACTATGGTATCAAATTTTTCATCCAAATCTAGCTTTTGAGCATCTCCTAAAAGAACATTGTAGCCTAACTGCTTTAAAGTATTAATAGCCTCTTGATTAATATCTACCCCAACCACATATTCAAAATTTTGTAGTAGATGGGCGTGAAGCCAATAAGGATTTTTTACATCCAATCTTCCTCCCACACAACCAACATCAAGCACTCGAGGACCTTTGGTATATTGGAGTATTTTTTCGATCCTTTGATTCATAAAACACCTCCTTGATGGTCTAAATAAAGGTAAGTTTATGCATTAGACTTAAAATTAAGCACTTTAAATGAGTTTTTATGGCTTGAGTTCTATTCTCCAATATCAGTTGATTGAACAAATATAACTCAAAAGTAGTCGCCCAAGCCAACTCATCTATATCAATAACTTTTCTATAATCCCGAGCCTGATTGAGAGCTTCTTTTACAGCGCTTAAAATTCCTCCAGGGGTTCTACCTTCCACAAGCAGCGCCCTCTGCACAGCAAAGTGAAAAAGGTCATAACCTGCTGGCGCGCTCCTCAAAGCATATTCCCAATCATAAAGATACAACTGACCGCCAGCCAAAAGTGTATTCCATGGCGCAAAATCACCATGCGCCAGATGGAAAGGCAACTCCCTGTCGCCCAACCGGCTCAAAATTTGCTCCATAAATCCTTCAAGAGTACGGCGCCAGTAATTATTCCCGATCTGGCATACCCGTTCTCGCAGTTGCTTCCAAAAGTCACTTTCCGAGAGTTTTTTTCGTTCTATACCCTGGGATGCCATTTCCTTTAGTGCGTCATCGTATAGAGAATTCCATTTTTTAGGAGCAGGCATGGTTTGATGGGGCGGTGAGGATTGCACACACACAAATCGTCCCTGCCAATCCCCAGCAAGAAGAACATTAGGAACAAGGAAAGATAGCTTTTTCTCCTGCAAGTGTTGGAGGATTCGAGATTCGTTGTGTACCAGAATTCGGGTTTTCCTGTTCCACCCCACCTTTACATATCCTAATATCTCACCTTTTTGGGACATTACCTGGACTACAGGTTTACGATGTGGACCAGGGGTGCCGAGGGATATTGCTAACGAAAGGTCTTTCTCACAAAATACTTCTTCCAGAAATTTCTTAAATTCTCTTAGGTCAAGATTAACTTTTGGGAGTAAATATTGTGCTATACCTAACCGTAGCCCTACCGACAGCCCTTTTTTCAATAACCTTGCTTTTGTTTTCTGCGGTGAATAAAGGGAAAGACCCGTTACTGCTGCCCTACGAGAATTTAGCGGTATTAGATAGCCCCGTCCGTCTGGTAGGGCAAGGTGGAAGAAGGGTTTGCCTTTTTGGGAAATGTGCGCTCCAAGCGCTTCGCTGAAATATCTATCTTCCTTCTCTACTCTCCTTTCAGGAAACCAGAGACCCCGTCGGGAAAGGTAGCGCTCGTGCATATACTCAAGGATCGCATCCTCTGCCTTACAGGCTACTTCTTCGGGTGGAAGGCTCCCGTCGAGGATGATCGCATTAGATAGTTCGCTCACCAGGCGACGATAGGCTTCTCTTTGACGATGGAGTTCTTCAAAAGGCACTTCTTGCTTACGGCGCAAGAGTTCATCCTCAGGCACATCCAGGATCAGCCAGAGGTCAGGACGAGGAATGAGACGGCTCAACCACCTCGCAAGCCACATCGGACCGCCGTAGCGATAGCGCAGAGGGTCTATCAATAAATCATCATAGTAGCGGTCAAAGAGCACCAGCGTGGACTTCACCAGAGCCGGGCGGACCTTCAGCCAGTAGCCGAGAGTGTAATCAAAGAAGTAGTAAACAAGTTTGAGAAGTGAAGCAAGGAAGGAACGGGGAGGTTTAGCATGTGGATTCGTGACCGAACTACCATCGCCCTTTGTGCGGAAAAGTCCCGGCATCAGGTGAAAGCGAGCGATTCGGCGGAAAGCCCCTGACAGATCCGCTTCCAGACGGTCAATCAGGGTGCTCTTTCCAGCCCCATCTGGCCCCAAAACAACCACGAAAAGCCCGCTTGGATGGCGCCAGCGCCGTCCGATGCGTTTCATTTCCGGTAGCCAGTAGCGAAAGAGATTGAACGGATCTTGACGCAGTTTTTGTCTCTTAAGCACCTTCTGAAGTTCACGAATATGCTTCTGAAAGGTATCCCAATCGCCCCTCTGAATCCAGTGGACGACCTTTTCTCCATCATGATTTCCCAAAAGCCCCGCCGCGAGTTCTCTGGACTGTTCTCCCAATTCTTCCACTAATTCCCTGAGCCGTGCTGCTGATCGTTCTGGAACCGCCCCTTTAAGTATTTTTTTGACCAAAAGATACTTAAACTCTACTTCTGGAGAAGCCACCCAGAAATCTTTCCAGCGCCTGCGGCCCTCCAGGAGTTCCTCAGCACCGAACCAGACTAAACCGTTCCTGCGATAATCCACAGCCGCATCCACCTGCAGAAACCGCAACTGCCCTTTTTCCTGAAAGGCAAGCACGAAGAAATAACAAGTGCTTTCGTGCTGGAAAAGGTTCACGAGGCGGGTGTCAGGAAAATTCAGAAGGCGAGCCTCAAGCTTTGGAAGATCCTTCGGCGCCAACACAATATCTAAGTCAGACGGCAGATACTCCGGCAACCCCTGCCAGCCGTGGAGGATACAGGAACTCTCTGGCAGCATCTTAAGAATTTCTCTTAACAATGCACTCATAGTATTTGAGATGTTCCTTTGCAATTTTACGCCAATCAAAAAACTCACGCAACTTTTCTTGATGTGTGGAAGCGTCTATTTTCAATTCCGGAAGTTTTTTCGCAAACTGCACGATTGCGGATACGGCTTCTTCCTTTTCAGGAGAAATAACTTTCACATGCGGTAAAGACGCAATTTCAGCATAACTTACCAATCCGATTTCCTTGCTCAGGATGGCAGGCTTACCTGTAAGGAGTGCCTCCGTAATACTCAATGAAAGCCCTTCATGGCGGGAAAGGTGAACATACACATCGCTCTGTGCAAGAATTTTTGCCATCTGTTCTCCAGGTATGGCGCCCGTGAATGTGACTCTGTTTCCACAACCCAGCTTATAAGCCATCTCTTTAAGAATTACTAAACTCCCTTTCCAGTCTGGTCCTACAAGGGTGAGATGTATATTTCTCTCTGGAAGTGCTTGCGCTGCTTCAGCGAATGCCTCTAAGAGTATATCAAGACCTTTTGTGTAAATATCCAGCCTGCCCACAAAAATAAACCTTACTTCCTCACTGCTCTGCTCCCGATGTTTCAGGGAATCAAAGGACTGTGCAACATGAAGGCTGGCTCCTTGGGGTAAGGTGTAAACATTTACATGACCCAAAAGCGCCTGAATATGTTCCGCCTCCGCTGGGCTCAATGCATGAAAAGCACAGACATGGCGATACAAGAAATGTTTGGTAACTCTCACATATAGCACTTTCAGTTTGGGTTTACTCTTTTTTAGCACAACAGGGTGAAAAGCTCCATGAGGGCTGAGGATGATTGGTGCGTTAAAAATTTTTGGAACATGCCAGTTATCCGGGTTGAATTCTCCATGAATCTGCACAACATCAGGATTAAATTTGCGCATTTGCTCCATGTATTCTTCGGGAATTTGTCTCCACATTAAATTACCTAACTTAAATTTCCATTTAGGACGCCAGCGAAAAATTAGAATATTCCCCAACAGATTTTCCATCGGCTGATATAAAGGTGGTCCTTGCATTACTGCACAAGCAATAGCTACCTCTGCGCCAAGTTCTGCCTGTGCTTTTGCCAGCCCAAGCACAGCATTTGCTACTCCACCTCCTCCAAGAAAGTTTGGATACCAGTGAAGGATTCTCATGGCTAAACTTCAAAATCTTTTGGAGAAATAAATTTAGCTAATTTTATTGGCGCGTTTTCTTGCCACCATCCAAGCCAATCCCAGGCCCCATAAATTTTCTGGGATATAATTTCAAGCGTGTCACGAGTCACAAAAAACCTTGGAAGCGTTAGAGGATTATCATCTTTACGAACTGCACGAAAAGCAACTGCTGCCCCAATCGAATAACCAAGCTCACGAACAATTTCAACCGTCTCATAAGTAAAATGTCGCTTGTATTTTCCAAACGGGTAAGCCAGAGCAGTCACTGGCTCACCCAATCGATCTTCAAGTATTTTTTTAGATTGCTCCAGTTCCCATCTTGCCATATTCCTATCTAAACTTGCCAAATTTGGATGGCTGTAAGTATGAGATCCTATCTCCATTCCCATTTTACGCATTTCCCTTATCTGCTCCCACGAGAGAGGGATTAGCTCATCTGGGTTGCACTTACGGAGATGTTTAAAACGCTCAAGCACCTTAGGGTCTTTTTCAATAAAGCCTACAGTTATAAAAAATGTAGCGGTCACCCCATATTTTTTAAGCAAAGGAAATGCCCACTCATAGTTATCTACATAACCGTCATCAAAAGTAATTGCGACAACCGGTTTTTCATCTAAATAGGGTTTGCTAACTGCCGAGAGGATTTGACTAAAAGGCACAACATGACAGTTTTCCTTTAACCAGAGGAGATGACTTTCAAAAAGTTCCGGTGTGGCAGAGGCAAAGGTAATTGAGGGTGAAACGGAATGATAACAGAGAATAACTGCCCTGGTCTCTTTCATCATTCTTTTCCATAGCCAGATTGATTTTGCAATGAAGTTTTTAATTTTATGCTTCATCTCTTTCAGCCACTAAAATAGTGAAAAGGTGTTTTTCGGTAATTGTTGATATTCGATAACCAAAATTCTTTAAAAAAGACCCTATCCTTTCGGGTTCTTTCAAATCAAATTCACACTCCACCACTATCAAACCAGGTTTAAGGCAGGAAAGAACTTCTTTAGCTCCGCTTAATACCGGCTCCTCAGCTCCCTCCACATCAATTTTAATGGCATCTATTTTGGTAATTTTATTTTCCTGAATAAATGCATCTAATGTTGTTACTGGGACACGCACTCTTCCTACGATGCGATTACCAGCTTTTACTAAGGATGATGCTGTAGGGTCTATATTTAGTAAAAATTCCATTTCTCCACAAAAATCTGATAATGCAATGTTATTTAAGACAATATTGCGCAAATTATTTAGAGTAACATTTTCTTTTAATATCTTAAAAACTCGCGGATCAGGTTCAAACGCATAAACCCTTCCATTAGAACCCACCAGGTGAGCAAAGAGGAGTGTATATTCTCCAATGTGAGCACCACAGTCAACAGCGATCATTCCTGGCTTTAAGAAGTGAATAAATTTTTCAGCTATCATCCTATCTGAAAAACCCTCGTTTAAATAAATGCCCAGTGAAGCGCTTGAGTTAGCAAGCCTGATTTTCATGTTTCCATAGAAAGGAATGATAAACGGACGATTTTTGAATAAGCGCCAGTGGATACGCCAGAAGGTTCTCCTCCAAATCGCTCGGAAAGGATTTTTTCTAAAATCTTCCTTCTGAAGAAGCCTATATATCTTTTTTAACATTTATTTTCCCCTCCAAGCAAATATTGGGATACCGTAAACACCACCATCAAATAATTTTAAATAGTTATCCATAGTGATTTCCACTGTGTTATTTTCAATAAGTGCTTTTGTTTTAAATTTCCATTCCCATAGTAATTTCAAAATTTCTACGGCTTCGTAACCAAAGCGCTCTTTTACCACCTTTGGATGGTATAGTTTGCAAACTATTATCGGTGGATTAGGTTGAGTAAAAAGTGAAGTACCACCATTCAACACCGCTAATTCGTTTCCCGCTGCATCAATCTTAATAAAAGCTATATTTTTAAGTCCTACCCGTTCTGCAAAATCATCAAGCCGAACACTCTGGACACTCAAATTCCCGCCATCAGAAACCACAAACCCGCCCCAAGAGCGTGGGTCGCTCTTAAAAGAAACGCTACCCGACCGATCTCCTACAGCGAGTTGGTATACCTTTACATTTTTTAAGCCATTTATTTCGCAATTTTGACGGATATATTTAACACATTCAGGTTGAGGTTCAATAGCATAAACTATTCCCGCTGGTTTGACCAAATAAGCAGCAATCAAAGTGTATTCACCGATGTGAGCACCTATGTCCACGACAATATCTCCAGGCTTGAGAATCTTTTCCATGATTTTGACAATTTCAGCATTTGAATGGCGTCTATAGAACACCTGAGCTGCTGAACCACTTCGTGGGAGAGCAATAGACATTCCTTTATACCAGTTTCTTAAAAGTAGTGGTTTTTGGGATTTAATGATATATTCTCCAAAAAATCCTTTTCAAAATGGCTTGAAAGGGGGATCTACGAAAATCGGGTTGTTGAAAAAGTTGTCTCATTTTGAATCCTGTGCTAATATATCTTCCAATATATCTAAAACTTTTCCTTGCATATCAACATGGTCTATTTGTCTGGGGATATTTAGACGATAAAGCATACTTTTGCTTCCAAAATTTACCATTACATTTTCAACCAATCTTAAATGTTCCGTTAATGATATCAACCCTGTTGATGAATAATCAAAAAGAGATTTCGCCATTTCTAATTCAGTATAGGTAATTGGTATAACAAGCTGAGTAAATTCTTCTAATGACATTTCGTTAAGTGACCATTTCGTGCTTTCCCTTGTTAGCATAATAGATGCCCGAATAGGAACCTCCTCAGCTAATTGTTGAGGGTGGAACAATTCTTGAGGCATCACAGCGACCCATCCAGGATTCATTTTTCCAATCCAATTTTTTAATGGAGTTTTACTTTCGGAAGAAAGAATCCTACGTTTAATCTTTCGTCCTAACCACCAAATAAGTTGAAATGCGGTTACAATCTTGGCTACTTTTAATAAATGTTTATATTGTTTTGCCTTTTCGCCCAAAAGAGGCAAATGGTAGGGATAAATTGCTAAAGATTTATGAAAACTTAAAATTTTACCATCTTTATGAATGATAGCTACATCGTCAGCTAAAATACGCATATGAGAATTTCTCAAAGCAGCAAGGGCAATTATTGTTTTACCTACTCCTCCATGACCCCAAAAAAGAAATCCATTTCCTTTATATTCTATAGCAGCTCCGTGAACAAAAGATGCCCCCTGCGTAATAAGCAAATCTTCTAAAATTAAATAAAAATCGTAACCATTACCATACAGTTCCCATATCTTTCTCTCTCCCCATTTATAAGTCCTCAGTTTGAAGCTACTGTTTCTTATGCTCACTGCATCTGAAGGACTTCTGTCTAATGGAAGGCATATTAGATTTGCTTCTTTTGACAACATTTCTACTTCATAACTTTTTAATAATAAATTCTCACACTCCGAAATGCAAGCTATAAGATCATGAACCTCATAGTATCTCATAATTTTTCGCCCCCTTTGATACTAAATAACCAGTTTGAACAATAAAACTTCCTATTCTAGCTAATACTGCACCCCAAAGACCAAAAGGTGGTATTAAAAGGATAAAAAGTCCAAGCGCAGCAATTGTAGCAACAATATAAGAATAGAAAATCACTTGCGGTTTCTCCAAAACATAAGTAACCATTTCTACTCCTTTTCCAAAACTTAATATTATTGGTCCAAGGAGCCAAATTATAAGTAAATCTGAGTAAGCTATATAAACATTGCCTAAAAACCCAACGAAGGTTTGTCTGAATGCACACACGGTTATCCAATAAATACTTGTAGATAAAACGCAGAAAACTGTAAAAAAGAAAGCAACTCTCCTCAACTCCTCTTTTCCTTTTTCATAATATTTACGTGTCATTACTGGCAGAATCAATCGATTTAAAGCTATTATAAATTGAAAAATGGGCAATGTTAAATTTTGTAAAGCACGAAAAATTCCTGTTACTGCCAGTCCATGAAAAATCCCGAGAATTAATAAAATTCCATCTGAATAAAACGAATTAACGAGGTTATGAAGCGCTAGCCAACGTCCGTAAGACCAGTGATTCCAAAATACAGACTTTACTAACAGTTCCTCATTCCTTTTCCCTAATCCAAGATTAAGTCTACTCAACAGAACAACGCTTCCAATAATGCTTGCCAACCCCATACCCAAAAACACAAAAAATGCTGACAATATGTTTAAGCTCTTGAGAGAAAAAAAAATGATTATAAGGGTAATAGAATAAAATAACATTCCTAGAATTGAAGTTCCCGGATCTTCTTTCACATAAAAAACCTGCCTTAAAAACCATAGGTATAACATCCAAGGAATTGACAGCGCCAGTCCCTGTAAGGAAGAAGATAAATGTGTTTTATAAGTTATTAAAGCGAATAAGCCCAATAATACACTTATAACAAATGAAAATCCCCAATGGAAAAAACGCAAAACATGGTAATATCGAGAAAAACGAGAGGCAAACTTTCCTGCCCCAAACACCATCATTGGCCCTGAAATTAAAGCGGTGTGAAAACCTAAAAAAAGATAAAATACACTTTGACCTACGGCAAAAGCGCCGTATTCCTCAGGGGGAAGCCAACGGGCAAGCAGAATATTGACAATAAAATTGGCTCCAGAGAAAAGAGCTTGGTCGAGAACTGCCCAAAAACCTTTATTTATCCAGCTTTTAAGATCAACTCTCTTTAACCAATTCAAATCCTCACTAATTAATTTTTCAACTGTTTTCCAACCTTTTCTTCTTGAATTCCTTATGCAAGTATTTTGTTTCACCAAAATTTATTACCCTAAATTATTATTTAATCCTTAAAAACTCTTTTACAAATTTTTTCTTTTTTGTCTCTATTACCGCAACATAGATTCCTGAACTTACTAATTCATTTTTGTAGTTTCTTCCATCCCAATAATAAACTAATACAGGGCTTGTAGAAATTAACTCAGCTTTTTTTATAAACCGTCCACATATATCATATATATTCACTGCGGGTAAATAATTCCCTTCCAAAACTTCTGACAGAATAAAATTAATACCAGAATTAAAAGGATTTGGGAAAGCAAAAATTTCTTGGGGAAAATCTTTTTCTACCACCGAGTCGGCAATATTATTGGTTTTTAAAGATAAAGAGTCAATAATCTGTTTATTTTTATCCACCGCAGTTATTATCATTGTGCTTCCAGTTATTTTAATCCAGACAAAATGATGAACGAATGAATATTTGACTACCTTAGGTTCCTGTCTATTAGCATAGTGAAGAGGTGCACCTCCACCACCTGTAGTTATTACTGTAATTCCATCTAAGTAACCCCTTTCATATCCGTGAACATGACCGCACAGTATCAAATTGACACCAAAAGATTTAAACACTGGAAATAAATAATCAAAAATTCCAGGGTCATAATGCTGAGCTGTTGAAAATGGTGGAATATGGAAGAAAACAACCCTCCACATTTTACTTTGTGCTTCTTGAGACGATAAAGTTTTAATTAACCAATTATATTGCCTTGAACCCGGTTTATAATCTACAAAACCAGTGATATTCAAACTAATAAAAAATGCGTTTCCAAAAGTAAAAGAATAAAATTCTTCCGTTCCATATTCATTCATAGGTAGGAAAAAACTGGAAAAATAGCCACTTCCTTTACCATCATAATAATAGTCATGGTTACCTGGAGTTAAAAAAACAAAATTATTAGAAAGCATATCCTGATATACGTCAAAATATCGTTTATCATATTGCCACGGTGCACCATCTGGATAAACAACATCCCCAGTATGAATTATAAAATCTATCTTTCTTTCATTCAAAAAATCTAACATAGCATCTCTAACCTCAAATTGGGCTTGCTCCCCTGTGCCCGAATCCCCAAAAATTAAAAAAGACAATACAGAGTCGGATTCAGAGGGGATTCTAAAGCTAAATTTTTCATCAATAATTAATGTATCGCCAATCGTAATTTTATACTTATATATTCCAGGAGGTAATTTGAAATAAAATGCGTGGGAAGTATCATAAACCACATTCCCTTGGTCAATAATTCTTCCAAATAAATCTTCAATAATAACCTTGCTTGAGCAAGCTGATTTCGTTTTAAAAGCGATGACAATTTCATCTTTATCTACCAAACTTATATAAGGATACCGTGAAAAATCTGTTGCGTAAACAATACTGAGAAAAACAGTGTAAATTATTATATGCCTCAAAAATTTTATCATTTCTAGCTGTTTATCCTTTTAGCTGACAAACGAGATAAAGCTACGCCCAAACCAATTAATGACCAAAACCATATTCCCCCCATTGGCGATTCAAGTGATGGATCAAAGATAGCATTTATTACCGATGCACTGCTATATCCAATTAACCAGCCAGCCATTCCCCTAAGTTTTGGAGATAGTGGAGCTTTGATAATACGGTATAGAGCTGAGAAATAAAAAAATAACATCATTATCCATAACAAAAAACCTGGAATTCCCATTCGTGCTAAAATAGTTAAATGACTAT
>Ga0272445_1001940_pt1 | contig 15000 bp, 13 predicted proteins | sample YNPCB0031_FD_194404 | JGI IMG/M metagenome (GOLD analysis project Ga0272445, IMG submission 194404) | Hot spring sediment microbial communities from Yellowstone National Park, WY, United States - YNP-CB-003-1 | ecosystem: Environmental > Aquatic > Thermal springs > Hot (42-90C) > Sediment... | reverse complement strand
CAACTCTACGAGCCTCATCAACATGGGAGGGCTTAATCCTTCCAGGAGCAACAATCCTAATAACATCCCTACCTAAAACATAGTTTCCAACAATAGCTCTCTCCAACATTCCAGGCTCATCACATACCACAGCATTAATTATAGCTTCCTTGGTTGCTTCCTCCCTCTTAACTAGCCTGCTAGGTATAATTCTAAGACCTCCACCTTCATCCCTAATGAAAATTACCTCATCACCCTTCTTAAGCCCCACCTCCTCAATCCAGCTGTGAGGAAGAGAAACCGCAAGTGAAGAGTATCCTACTTTCTGAATTTTTCGGCTTTCCATAATATTTATACTATAAATACAGGTATTTAAATATATATCTAAACATACTATTATCACTAAATAAATTTCAGAGTTACTCATGATTATAAAAATATATGCTATATAGAAACTTAAATAACCAAACTAGCTTTGTGGCTTAACTCTCAATAATCGTATTTTCCAGTTTAGACCTGTATGAATTAGGAATGGTACTGAGGATTCTTCGTCTTTACTATATGGATGATTTACGAGGTTCGAAATTAAGCCGCAAAGCTTAAAACATAATATTCATATACCTGTGCATATTCATATTCATAGTGAATAACCTGCGCATATTCATACCTGCGCATATTCATATTCATATACCTGTTTAGCCTCCCAATAACCCTACTTAAGTCTTGGAGACCTTAACTCCTAAGCCATTCATAGTGAATAACATATATGCTTTCTATAGCTTTGTGAATACAAGTATGCTTATTTCATGGTTATTCTTACCAAAGCAATACTGTTTGCAAAAGGGTCCTACCCTTCTAAAAATCACCATTAATTTGAGGAGTTAAGATTTATTACTATACTACTTTATGGATTAATTCTGAGAACTAGCTATGCTTTTTGCTACCAGTTCTGTTATATCGTATACCTTTATGTTTTTATTAAGTTTATTTGCAGCATCTGTAAATACTATTTTGCATATGGGGCAGGCTGATACTAATATTTCTGCTCCAGCCTTACTAGCTTGGTTTAATCTATGCTCAGCAATTTTTAATGTAAGTTCAGGATGTATAAATTCAAGAAAAGCCCCTCCACCACAACAGTATGTGTTCATTCTGTTTTCAGGCATTTCCACTAGATAATGGAACTCAGCCTCCCTAGGTATAATCTGTCTCAGTACGTTCCTAGGCTCATTTACAATTCCTCCTAGACGGGAGAGTGAGCATGGATCATGATATGTTATTCTTTCAATAACTCTTTTACCTGTCTTTAGCTTACCTTCATTTAAATATTTATTAATTAGCTCTGATATATGTAGTACCTCAAAACCATAGTCAACATTTAGCTCCGGATACTCCCACTTAAACATTCTATAACACTCTGCACAGCTTACAACTACTTTTTTAACGTTTAACGACTCTATTTCCTTAACGTTACGTTCAGCAAAGTTTCTAGCTGCATCCATGTTTCCAAGAGCTATCCATGCACTGCCACAACACCATTCATTATCCATTATAGTCCAACTTTCACTTACACTCCTTAAAATATATGCTGTTGACTCAGCTATACTGGGGTCTCTTATTGCTGAAGTACATCCAACGAAGTAGAGGATATTTGACCCCTTAACATTTACAGGTATCTGGAAGTCTAGTTTTTTAAGCCACCCAAGCCTTCCATTAGATCCATAGGGGTTCTTATATTTCATCAATGTTTTATCAATATTTTTCAACGGTTCAGGAATGTATCCAGCTTTATAAATCATTGATCTTAAAACCTCTCTTAACTCCCTATTACGTATACCTAGAATACATCCAATCCAGCATCTACCACATAGAGTACATAAATATGCTGCTTCAGATGCTTTACGTAGCTCCTTAAGATTAACCTTACTGGCTGAGCTTATTAAGCCAAGTATACTTACGTCCTTACCAATAATCTTCCTTAACTCCTGAAGCTTTAATGCTGGAACTGAAATTATACTCTTATCCTGCTCATATACTGGACATACCTCACTACATGCACCACATCTTACACATGTTTCAAGCTCAACTATCTGTGATGTCTTAAGCTCCTTTAGAAAGTTTTCAGCAACCATCAATCCCCACCTAAAGCTGCTTTCCTTAATCCTGATAGTGTCATAACTATTATTGAGGTAATTCCATGAAAGAACTTACTAAATGGAGTATACATTATGAACACTTGAACAACCACCATATGAGATGCTATTATGTATAGCCTATAGTCTGGAAATAGCTGACTAGATAATGCTGCAATTAACCCTGTAACTCCAGTAACCAGCAGTAAGGGTACAGCTATAAAGTCTCCAATGCTTGAAATTACTCTTAGAGACTTATTTGCAGCATATTGATATAGTCTTCTAGCAAGCATCAATGTAAGGCATGAAATAAATATTATTGATAGTATATGGGTGAAAGGTTTTGAAACGTAAAGTATTGTAGGTATTGCTACGTATTGCTTAATTAAGGCAAGTATTGAGTCTATATGGGCTTTTGTCAGTAGTAGTGTTATAAACGCTATATGCATACCTACTCCAATAACATAGAAAGCCATATCCCTCCTAGCAGCTAGAGAATGGCTTGGTAAATGATCTAGAACAAACGAGTTAAAAATCCCCTTTAATCTACTTCCCCTATAACTACTTAAACCCCCCATTGCTGGAAGCACTTTCCATATCATAAACCATTTTAGGAAACGTAGAGCTACACCATAAATAAAAATAAATAGTGTAATTAATGGAAGCATCGTACTTATGAATACAACCATTGGCTCTTCAAACATTTTAATCACCACCTTTAACCGTGTATTTAGCACCTCTTTTACTAGAGATAATGTTTAATTAACTCACATGCTTAGCTTTAGCCTCTTCCTCTACTGTAACAGGAGGAGCCTCAACTCTAATCATTGCTACTTTCCTCTTATAGAATGTATATGCTAGATCTATAGCAATACAGCAGAAAAACGCAAGAAGTGTTGCTGTATAGACCCATATAATCTGCATTATGTTTGATCCTGTAAGAAGCATTATACCTCCAGCAATAGCTAATACTAAAGACACTACAAACATAACAGCATAGGCAGCAGCTACATAAACCCCACCATTCTTATCGGTTTTTATATACTCAAACATAATATTTATCACCTCCAAGCTGAAATTACAGCTGGAAAATATAATGTTTATGTATTTACTTTCTAATTTAGTATTTATAGTATATATAGATTTTCCATCAACCATTAACAAATAACAACAGGCTCCACATAGGCTTAACATACCTTAAACATAGTAATCTATGGAATTCATAAGTTTCACCTATAATGTTTGAAGTCTTAAGTATTCATCCATTAAGAAATCTGTAGGTTACCGGGTTCTGAGTTAAGTGGGGATAAGTAGTGGATTGTTATTTCTACTTAACCTTCCCCCTCGATCAGTTCATTGAGGGCTCTTTGGGGGAACCCTTCTCCCCGCATCTGAAGGTTTAACGCAGCCACAATATCCCTGTCTAATGCGAGTTTACATTTTCCGCATTTCATGAGCCCATAGGAAGCAATTCTTCCAGAGCGGAGAGGGCAGGTTCTTGATGAGTTCCTTGGATTAACATATTTTACTGATAGTTCAAGCCATTTTAGCTTGTATTCAAGCATGAACTGGAATATTCTTGCATTCCATTTTGAGAGCTTCCTATTCTGCTCCTTAGACCTGTTTAGAATCTTCTGCTTTATCCCTTTAAGCCCTTCCATTATTGCTCCAGAGTTGGATTCTTTAAGCTTTCCCACTACCTCAGTTGTTAGTTTATGCGTGAAGCCTCCAGCCCTATTCCTCTCACGGCTAGAATACTTCCGCATTAAGCTCTTAGATGTTTTAGGCTTAAACTTTGGAAGCCTCTGTATTCTCTGATTCTTTACCTCATAGACTCTGTGGATGTGGTAGAGCTCCTTAAGGCTATACCTCTCTGCTCTTCCGTTAATTAACGCTGTTACATTCGTCAGGTTCATGTTGAATGAAGCCCACCTATCAGTTTTAGGCTTAACCTTCTTCTTAAACGTGATTATCAGCTCCTCCTCTGTTAGGAGGAATCCTCCAATCCCGTCAAAGTCTTTAGAAATCCATGGATACTTGTTTAAATCAACCACGAGATATCTTCTGTTCGGCTCGATACTTATCTTTAAAACTCCATTCTTGAAGTTGAAAAGCGTATTCTTGATGTAGACCGTTCTCTTAGTTATTTCAGGAAGCTTTTCAGCTTCCTATTGTAGAGCGTTATCCATCCCTTAACCAGACCGATAACCGAGTTAATAGCTGAGTCGACATAGTGCTTGGAGAACTTCCAATCCTTCAATAATTCATCTCTAAGCCTCCTCCTATCCCGCTTTTTAAGTCTAGATGAGCTTCTCCACTGAACCTGACGTGGTTGAGAACAGATTCTAAAGCCCTCCTCTGAAATACGAGTCTACTAGATCCTTAGGAGCATCTACTGGGAGCCTGTAGCTTTAACTGCCTCCATAATCTATCTACCTCGAGTAGTGGAGCTTACCAGTTGGAAGCCTAACAGCTTTGATAATTCCTTTCCTCCACCACTCCCAGAGAGTTTCCATCATAACATTGAAGATTCTAGCTACATCCCCGGCCTTAACAGCTCCTCATAATCTTTCCCATTAACGTAATCTAAATAAGCAAGCAATACTTAAATCTATTTATCCTGAAACTGCTAACTTAGGCAATAACTAGAGTATGTGAAGCTAATCTGCTGGAAAAGTTTTGCAGCTTAATTTTGAAACTCGCATTTTTACCCATGTAATAGAACAGGAGACCTTAACATTCACTCCCTAATTCATACCAATTTAAATTAGAGAGTATGAATATTGAGAATTAAGCTACAAGCATTGAAAAATAGTTTAGATTAGTATGTTATTTGCCCTGCAATTACGATGGAGTATCTCATGAATATACCGCCTATTAATACGCAGAGAGCAATTATAGCCATTACGGCTGGATACCACTTTATAAATTTAGCAGTTCTACCCTTCCATGCAAGTAGGAGACATCCAGTTAATGGAGTTAAAATACCTACTACAATGACAAGAATCCAAAACATTAAGCTTAACTCACCATATATGAGCATAGCTGCTGATGCTGATGCTAATGGGTTTCTGGGGGCAACTATAGGTAGTCCATAATACATTCCGAATACATACGATAATATAGCTATAAGCTCAATAACGATCATGTAGGCATCAGCTACATCAAGTCTATGAAGAGCCTCTACAATAGCCTTCTTGGAACGCTCATCCCGAACAATTAGGTATAGAAATGAGCTAAGGAAACCTATAGCCATAAGCCCTGTTGAGACTCCTGAGGAAAAGAAAGCTATTACTAAGAGGGGAGTATGCCAGAACGGCTTAGCCCATACAACACCTAAAACAAAGCTTGTATATCCTACAAGTCCACATGCAGTGAAGAATAGTATAACCTCAATAATGCGTCTCAGCTTAAAGCTTCTAGTCCAGAAAAACCATTTCTTAACTACTTGAATAAATGGTAGTGCTTCAGGGGGATGATATGAAGCATATATTATACCTAGAGGTATAACAGTTGAAAGTATTGTTGTACCAACACTAATCATTGATGTCGGTATGTTTGAATATAGAAACATAGCTCTTTCAGGCTTACCGGCATCAAGAGCGAAGAAGAGTATACACAGCAATGCGCCAATAACCCCTATGTAATTACCAAATCTTACTATTTCCCTCCATTTATCCCAAGTTATTATACTTGTAACTACAGCAACTATGAATGCTCCACCGCCAAGTCCACCGAAAAATAGTGCAAGTGCTATTTCCCAACCCCAAGTAGTAGCCTCCATGAAAATCACTTATGAAAATGGCAATTTATTAACTAATAAACTTTATGTAAAATCTATAAATACTACTTTTACAGAGTAATTACAGTTATTCAATTATACCAAGTAATTTAAGCTGCTTCAGTAAGGAGTTGTTTAAGGTTTTAGTTAATCTATGAGTGAAGTTTTGAGGCTTAATTCTTCGATAATCGTACTTTTTTATTTTAATTTGGTATGAATTAGGGAGTAAATGTTGAGGTTTTCCATTCTATTGCATGGATAATTTGCGAATTCGAAATTAAGCCACAAAGCTTGAGTGATATTTTATAATCCTTAATTTTATATGGTGGCTTAATGCTTCTCTTGAAGCTTCCCATAATCCATTACCTCAAACCTCTAGACTCCTTAGAAATAGGTTTATCATTTATGTTTTTAGACCTGGCAACTTAACATATTGTATCCAACTTCTTAAGTTGCCACGTCCATGTTTTTCTTCAGAGCATAGTTTAGCAAGTTCTCTTAGAACTCAAATACTACATTTACGCATATTAGTGCATTAGCTACTCTTACAGCAACCTATTGAGAACCGATCCCTTAAGTTTCTTACCTCATATTTAAATACTCTGTAATCATTTCCAGTTATTGGATAGATGCGCGATACCCTCCACTTTGCTCCAAAGGTATTAAACATTCTTGTAAGATAGTTTACTTCAAAAACTTTTCCATCATAACGTGGAGCTTTCGTCCATGCATATGCTCCCGGCTTATTCGGTATTAGAACAATTCTACCACTCCATGATGAAGAATGTCAGGAACATCGTAGAATGAATATTTAGCGTCTTCCGTTATTATATTCTCATCACATGTACTTACTTTAAACTGGACTATAGGAACATCATAAAGGAAGTATACGTTTTCTATCTCCATTAAACATACCTTATCAAAGAGTGAAGTTTAAATACTTCACTAACACTATTTTAGCATGATTGAATCAACGTTTGACGAAAGAGTTAAACAAATTGAGAAGGTAATTGATAAGCATCCGGAACTAACTCAAGTGCTTAGTCTTTACAAAGATCTCTTTAAAGCTAAAAGAGAAATAGAGGAGGATCAGAATAAAGGGTTAAGTTTAAGCCTCAGCATGGAGCTTATTCACTCCATTCAGGAAAAGGCTTGGAAAGAGAAGAAGCCAATAACTTACTTCATGGATGAAGTCCCATTCTCTATGGAGAAGGTGCTTAAGACCATAAGCTTAGCTGTAAACGTTCTACATAAACATGGCCTGAATAATAAACTTAAAAATGTAGATATGCTGCTTAGAAATAATGACCTTATAAGTAAGCTTATAAAAGCTGCTTTAAGAAATGACGTCGACGTTTATGTTGATGTATCTAATAATTTAGGTATTGATCCAGCATTGTTATCTCTAATGTTCAGTATAGTAGTTCAGCCTTTTCTTGAAGACCTATCTAGAAAAGTTGATAAAGCTCTCTTAGAGGAGTGGTTTAATACCTTATGCCCCATATGTGGAAGAAGATCTTACATAGTGAAGATTAAAAGCAGGAAGAGATACTTAATATGCCCGCTTTGCGGAGCAGAGTATAGAATAGAGCATCTGCTCTGTGTAAGTTGTGGAAATAGGGATCCATACACTTTATACTTTATTATTAATGAAGAAAATCCAGCATTTAAAATCGATGTATGTATGAAATGTAAATGTTATGTGAAGGTTATAGATGAGAACCTTCTACAAGAGAATATACCAAAGGGTCTTGAAGATATTTTAACATGGGAGCTTGATAAAGTGGCTGAATATAAAGGATTGATCAGATTTAATACATATCATTAAGAATCAAGGGGTAAAACTTTTACAATATGATTTTAAAATACTTAAGTTTCTCATACGTATCATGATATATACGAATATTATTGTTGAAGCATTATCACTATTCATATTGTCCTTGAAAATTTAAAAGCCTCCCCGCTTCTAAATATATTCTTATTCGGACACCATCAATTAACTAAGCAAAATTTATAAATATCAGGTAATTTAACATGATAGATAATTAATAACTAAACTTGACTATTTACTTTAGAGTATTAGTAGGCTCTTAGGTGAGAGGTATGGCAGTACTTAGGGGGTATGTGTATAGTAGAGATGGTAGAGCTGTTGGAGCGGCTTATGTTAGGTGTGGCGATAAATTAACCTTAACGAATTTTGATGGTGAATTTAGATTTGATAACTTAGAATCAGGGACTTATACGATATCCGTAAATATTAAGGGGTTTAAAAGAAAGGAAATACCTATCAATTTGAAAGACCGTCTTGTCTTAACGATATATCTTGATATGGAGGGGGGAAACTCAAAAATCTATGGTTACATTTATGATGCTGAAACAGGCATGATAGTAGATTCAGGAATTGTGATGTTAATACTACCCTTCACTAATCGCTATACCCAGATAGGTAAGAATGGATATTATGAGTTTAATGGATTACCCTCAGGAACATATGAGGTCATAGCATCACCCCTTAACTATCTTGATGAGAAAGCTAGCATTACATTGCTGAGTGAAGAGGTAAAACAGCTTAATTTCTTTTGTAAGCGTAAAGCTGAGGAGGCTCCATGGGGATGATTTACTTGAGGCTGCGCATCATGTTAATGTATTGATAACTATTAAATGTTAGCTTTAACAATTTAGTTTATGTTTATAGATTAAGTAGTATTTCACATAACTTTTTTCTACAGGTTTCCTTGAGTATATGCTATGGTCTATCTGCTCAAGGCTTTGGGGATGAAAAGGGATTACAAATTAAACATAAAAGCAAGCAGATACCTAACATGAAAAACAGTAATGAAAGAACTTTAGCGAAATACTATAGAGGTGGTTTCAAAATATTTAAGTCTTTCATATTTCATATCTCATATGTATTATTATGTATGTGAATGTTATGATTGCTGGAACATTATGGCTATTCTTCATATCTTATTATTGCTCTTCTGAATGTTAAGCCATGCATTGAATCTCTCTACGGCTGCCCTCATCACCCTATATCCCTCCTCATCGTATGTTATTTGCTCCTCCCATTCCTAGGGTTTACAGGTATGTTGCCTGAAACCATCCCCCCAGCCTATCCCTTACCTCATATGTATTGTATGCTGAATCTCCATAAACCCCTTCAGGCTTATTTTTCATCTTATTGTAGACAGGGTTGAACATCTTAGAGTCGTGGATGTTTCCTGGGCTAATAGCTACGGCTATGGGCTTCGACCCCTCATCAACTATTACATGTATCTTCGTCCCCCTCCTATGCTGAATCCATCATATCCTACTTCTTCACCCCCCTTTTAGCCTCCACTGTTGTACTATCTATTGCTACACGTCTACCTCATGGATGTGAGGAACTCAACTATCCTACCCCATACCCCTAGCCTCCTGAAGTCTTCTAAGCCTTCTCCAGCAGTTACGTATGACCCATATTTTCTAGGCATTCCAACGCCATCTACAGCCAGTAGTAACAACATACAATATGCCGTTGATCAATGACCTGCCATCATTTAAAGCCCTCCTACCCCTCTTAGGCTTAGGTGGGAGAAAGGATGAAATAACACCCCACTCCTCATCACTCAACTCACGAAACTCCATAAACAAAATAAGCAACAGAAAATTAAATATTTTGAAACCACCTCATAGATTACTTTAGGGATCTAATAGACCTACTTCGTTAATTAAATAGCTTGTCTAAACTTCTATCTAAGATCCTCATGGATTAGAATATATATCCTAAACAACAATAGCTGTTGCTGCTGATATAGGTGGATGAAGAAACATAGTAGTTAAAAATAATGTGTTTGTTAGGTTTCCTCCTCCTTTACTTCTTTAGCTTTACCTCTTCTTCTAACAGCTACCGCTGCTACTATACCTAAACCTATTATCGCTAATCCTCCTGCAGCCATCATTCTAAGGGATTCAGGGGATAGTGATGGTTGAATCATTGCAGCAGCTGTTTTTACAGAGATGACTTCAGGTACTTCATATACTTTCTTCGCCACTACCGGTAAGCCAAGCTCCTCAGGTGGAGCTGTAAGTATCATTATTACTCCTGTTCCACCAGCCTCCTCAACGCCGTACAGGTATCCCTTAACCTCAGCGGCACGCCTCTTAGCCTCCTCAACTATTTCTTCCCTATCGCCAAATTTGAGTGCTTCAGTAGGGCATGATTGAACACATGCAGGCTTTAAACCTATTTTAAGCCTATCAAAGCATAGAGTACATTTCCTTGTTCCTACTCCTCTTTCAAACTTTGGAACCTTGAATGGGCAAGCCTCAACACATAGTAGACATCCAACACATCTCTCTGAATGTATGACGACAGCTCCTGTTTCAGGATCTTTTACTATAGCTCTCGGCGGACATACCTTAACGCATACAGGTTCAAGACAATGCATACATCTATACGTTGCGAAATGCATCTTGAAGGAGCTGTCCTTACCTAAATGGGAGATCTTTATTATATTCCATGTATTTGCTGAAAGATCGGGGGGATTGGTCCATGTCTGGCTTAGTGATGTCTTCTCAGCATCAAGCTCATTCCATCTCTTACATGCAACCTGACATGCTCTGCAGCCAATACATCTTGACCCATCGTAAAGTATAGCTTTAACCATATTATCTCACCTTCTCAATACTGCATAGACATACCTTATATTCAGGTATATTAGCACTTACATCTACAGCATCTATAGTTACATCATTTGCCGAGGAGCCTGTAACTAAGCCTTTGAAGCCCAATGCCACGGCATTGCAACCTCATGAATGATTTTTCCATTAACCTTAATTGGCTTAATCCTTTCCGTTACAAGTGCTTTAACCTTAATCCCACTAGTGTTTCTAGCTGTCTTAACAAGCACGAGGTCTCCTGTCTTTATGCCAAGTTCATTAGCTAATTCAACACTTATTTCAATAAACATTTCAGGCTGAAGCTCAGCAAGCCATGGGAGGTTACGTGTTAAAACCCCTGTCTGCATGTGTTCGGTAAGTCTAAATGTTGTTAGTACATATGGGAATTTCCCCTCTCCTATAACTTCCTTACTTCCTTTCATAATTTTCCCTGTAGTAATATCGAACCATACAATATCGTTGATTATGCTGTGATCCCATATAGTTGGATAATCCCTAGCTAGATCAGGATCTGGGCTTTCAAGAGGTTCATTATGGAGTGGGAATCCGTATCGGCGGGGATCATGAGCTGGCTTCGTAGTATCGTAGAGCGGTGCAGACCATACAGCAGCCTTATCAAATCCCAGCCACTTTTTAGGATTATGAGCCCACCACGTGAAGAACTTGTTGTAGGGTGTTTTCTCGTTTAGGTTGTAGAGTATTCTCTGATTTGTCATCCATGAGTAAGCCCAGTTCTTGAAGTAGCCATACTTAGCATCATCATCATCCTCTGGAGTTCTATCCCTACGTTTAGGAAGAATTCCGTTTATGTATTGATACTTAGGATCAGGATCGTAGCCATCCCTATATATTACGTTAGCTGCTGCTTGAGGTAGAATAGCATCACCTACCTTAAGTGCACCATGCTTATAAGCTATCTCCCTGAATACAGCTTCCGGATTAGATCCGAATCTCGATGGCCAGCATTCATCAGGATTATTTTGTACTTCAACTCCTCCTACCACCCTCTTAACATCAACGCCGTTCTCAGACTCGTAAAGTTCGGATGGTAGCTTAAACACTTTCTCCCTCCTTAAAACCCTAAATAGCTCTGTAATAATTCTAAACTCATCCATAACCTCGCCTTTATACCTCATTGTTGGCGGGTCTCTAGCTTTCCACTGCCACTGTATCCATCTACCAGTATTTGTTACACTTCCCTCTCTTTCAATTCTACACGTACCTGGAAGAACTATATCTGCGAAGTGGGCTGTTTCAGTTTCGAAGAGATCACAAACCACGGTAAACAATCCCTCTCTTGATAATGCTTCTTTAACTAGATTGGCGTTAGGCATTGATACTACTGGGTTTTCACCGAAAATGAATAGTACCTTTATTTTACCATCCCTAACAGCTCTAAATAGCTGAACTATAGCGTTACCTGTACCTAATGGTAGATCACATATTACCGGCTCATTATCTGGATCGATGCCAGGCCATGTCCCAACATAAATACCCCAATGATACTCTAATGCATTCCATGTTGGAAACATTCTATCATCCCATCTGAAAATATCAGCCTTCCCTTGAGCTTCAGCTTCGCTTATATCCCTCCATGGATAGGTTTTACCTCCACTTACCCCTCCCCTCTCATTCGGTTTTGTATTCTTCCACTTCTGGTATCTTCTTACATCATCAATGTTTCTCGGTGGAACTCTATAACCCATAATTACGTGGGAGAGCACATTCATATCCGTACTTCCCTGAACATTGCTTATGCCTCTAAGCGCATTTACACCTCCTCCAGGTACACCCATATTTCCGAGGAGGAGCTGTAGGATTGCCTGTGCTCTAATAGCTTGTACTGCATTGGTGTGTTGGGTTGTACCCATAGCATAGTATATGTTGCCGGGTTTTAATGATGTAAATGTTTCAGCTACCTCTATAAATTGATCCTTTGCAATACCTGAAATCCTTTCAACCTCTTCAGGTGTGTATTTAGCTACTATTTCCTTCAGTTTTGAAAATATGGAGTTCGGATTTGTCCTCCAGTCGTCAAGCCTATTTCCATCAAGATCATACGGCATATTTGTTCTTTCCTCAACAAACTTCCAATCCACTCTCTCCGGCTTCTCATAAAGCAGGTATCTTATTAACCCAAGAAATATTGCTGCTTCAGCTCCAGATCTATACCTAACATATATATCAGCTTTAGAAGCTGATCTATGATATCTAGGATCTAGAACTATTATCTTCGCCCCCTTCTCTCTAGCTCTATTCATCCATCTAAACTCCATAACGTGTGATTCAGCTACATTACTCATAATTAGGAAAACCTTTGAATTCTTCGCGTCAACTATATGGTTAGTCATAGCTCCGAATCCAAAGGTGTTTGCAAGCGCAACAACAGTGCTTGCATGACATTTTCTAGCCTGATGCTCAATGTTAAGAGTTCCTAGAATGGAGCATCCCTTCTTAATTAAGTAGCATTCCTCATTGTTGAAGTAAGCTGATCCTAACCAGCCAACTGGAGAATCCTTCCCAACTCTATAGTAATGTGTAACTCCATCCTTATCCGTATGTTTGTAGGGGAAATTCTCCAAAGCATTTTTAACCTTCTCAGCTATTATCTTAAACGCTTCCTCCCAGGTTATAGGTACCCATCCAGGATCCTCATCCACCCCCTTCCTAGGATTTGTACGCTTCATGGGTGTAAGTAGGCGTCTATCATTATTTACAAGTTGAATATATGCAGCTGCCTTACTGCAGAGAGCTCCCTCATTTATCGGATGATCAGGATCCCCCTCTATCTCAATTATAGCATCATCTATAACTGTAGCTAAAACCCCACATCCTCCAGCACAATATATGCATATACTTGGGATTTTACGACCCCACCTGTAAAGCTTTGCCTTCTCTATAACCGGCTGAGCCTCAATACTAGGAGTAATTGCTGGAAAGGCAAGCATTAAAGTAGTTAAGGAACATGTCTTTAGAAAACCTCTACGTGATAACACCACTTCAGGCATAGGTATCGGTAAGAAAAACCCAGCAAATATAAATATTTTTGCTATTTTTGATCGCCCTGTAAACTTAAGCATGCTTCATCACCTCTACCATGGATAATGTCCTTCTCCATGAATTCTGCTTAATTTTCCATTTATCCATGTTTCGCTTAGCATCATTGTTACTGATTTTAGAAACCTTTCCGCATGTTCAGTAAACAAGGCTCCTAGCTTCATGAAATACTTAATAACAAACTCAACTAAGCTTACAGGCTGAGGTAAGGCTATGTGTTTCTTAACGTGAGAGGTAAGAAGTAATTGCACACTATTTCATCTTCAGTAAAACAACTTAACTAAAGATTCTGAAGTGAATTCCATGGATACATATCTGAGGTCTTGTGTTTGATGATTATTTCGATGCAAAACCCATGTTAAATATGTAATACCTAAAGGATGCATTACAATGGTGAAGAAGATCTAAAAGTTCAAGTGGATATGGTAAGAGTAGAGGAGTAGGGTAGATGATGAATTGCTGTATTGCACAGTATTGGAGGGGGATTTTGAAATGTTTAACAGCAGGGTTCAATGATGGAGTAAAGGTGGAAGAATGCTTAAACGAGGATAGCATCAAGGATAATACTGCCTAAAATCATGGTAAGGAAGTTTTATGGATAAGTTGGATACGTTTAGTTTCCAGATGTCATTTTACGGGGATTATATTAATCCTATTTTCCTTATTGTATCTAGTATGGAGTTTGCAAAGTTGGTTTGAGTTAGCATTGACGGATTTCTCCTATTTATAACTTCAGCTGCTTCCATATCTACTGGTATTTTTCCTACTAGTTTCACTCCAAACTCTCTTGAAATCAGCTCTACATCGTCATCCGGCTTATCTGAAGTACACATGTTTTCTATAATTCCTATTATAGAGGATTTTAATGGTGAGAGAAGCTCTATAACTTTTTTAACTGTTAATATTGAGGATTTTGAAGGAGTTGTTACTATAATGGGTTTTGCTTTACTTCCTATTGTTTCCATAATTATCATCATAATATCCCCGGTTCCTGGAGGTGTATCTATAATTAAGTAGTCCAGCCTTCCCCAGTCAGTAATTGCAAACATCTCCTTAATAACTTCTCGAGATGCTTTCCCCCCTAATGGAGCTGGCTTCTCCCCCGTGAAGAGGGAGATAGACATGACCTTTACGCCGTTGGAGATGGGTGGTATAAGTCCATAAGCACCCTCTTTCGGCTGGCTTTCTACTCCAAGTATAAATGATGAGGATGAGCTGTAAAGGTCGGCATCGAGAAGACCGACGGATTTCCCCTCCTTAGCCATTAGGATAGCCATTGTTGTAGCAATCATGCTTTTACCTACACCACCCTTACCACTTACAATAGGAATTACGTAGTTTATTTCTTTAAGTCTTCTCCTATTAATCACATTCCTGTAATCTATTCCC
>Ga0272445_1001939_pt1 | contig 15010 bp, 15 predicted proteins | sample YNPCB0031_FD_194404 | JGI IMG/M metagenome (GOLD analysis project Ga0272445, IMG submission 194404) | Hot spring sediment microbial communities from Yellowstone National Park, WY, United States - YNP-CB-003-1 | ecosystem: Environmental > Aquatic > Thermal springs > Hot (42-90C) > Sediment... | reverse complement strand
ACCAGTCAAAGGACCAATACCAGGAACAGTGAAAATCACATGATCCCTAGGCACAACAACAGCAATCTCCTCCTCAACACGCCTCTTCAACTCCATCACCCTCAACAACTCCAAAGCCATTACCCTCGCATCCTCCAACACAACATCCTCAAAGCTCAAACCCCAACCTCAAAGAACTAAAATCACCGTTCGCAAGCCTCTCCACAAACCCCTTATTAAGACCACCCTCATAACTCGAGACCAAGTCCAAATCCCTGATAATCCTGTTCTGTAGTCTGATCTGCATGCTTCTGAGGAACCAGTATCTTGAGATGAGTTCTTTTAATCTTCTTGCATGTTCCACGACTTTGCACCCACTACCTATCATGATTTGTGTGGCTATGTTTTTTGCGTCTGTCTTGTTGCTCTTTTTTCCTCTTATTCCCTTCATTCTTGAGATTTCGAGTGGGTTGAGCGTGCGTACTTTGATGCCCCTTTTTGTGAGGTATTCTATGAGTGGTATATGCCTGTGTTCTCTATTCCTACTATGATGTTCGTTCCGAACGTTTGCAGTATTTTCTCGTAACCCTCCTCATTATTCTCAACCACTATCACACTATCCTCCCCCAGCGCGCACGCTACCAACACATGTTTTGCCACATCAACCCCTACAAACCTCATCCCCACATGTACTACCCTTATATCTGTCATTATCATGATAATTTTTGGTCTTTTATGACATTGACCTTAAGCTAATGTCAGGAAAATACTTAGTTAGAAGAGTGTACATCAGAAAATCATGCAACATAGCAAAAAAAAGCGAAATGTTTATATCTTCTGTCTGACCCTTAAAGTATTTGAGGTGCAAATACTTTTGCCTGATAGACGCACATTTTTAAAATATATGGCAACAGCAGGAGGATCATTGGTGATAGGGGCTGCTTTAGGCTATGCTTTTAGAGGTCCAGTATCTAGGGAGGAAGTTCCCACAGGTACCACTACAGTTTCAAAAAAACAAACAGTTAAGGTTGGTCTAGCTGCTTTTCTGAGCGGCCCTTTTGTTACTGATGGGACACATAGCGTTAATGCTGCTAAGATGGCGGTTGAAGAGGCTAGTGGTGCTAATTGGTTCTTAGATGGGAGCAATGTAGAATTATACTTAGCAGACCTAGGAGCCGTAACGCCTGAACAAGTGAGTAAAGCCATGGAACAGTTGATATTAACGTATAAAGTGAATATAATAGTTAGTTATTGGGGTACTTATGGACCAGGTTGGGATTATGTCTTAAAATACAAAATACCACTAATCACTGGTGATACACCTTTAGGTGTAACAGATTTCCTGTCACAGCATCCAGAAGCTATGATAGTTGATACTTATTCTCCTCTAGGCACAAAAAGATATCAAAGAACGTTCTTAAGGTTCTTCGAATGGCTGCAGAATACTGGTCAATGGAAGCCTAGAAATAAGCCTCCAACAATGTACATAGTATATAGTGACTTCATATGGGATACTAATTGGGCTGAGATAATGAAGTCTGAGGCTCTCAATAATGGGTGGAAAATCGTTGGATACGATCTGGTTCCAAGCGGAACGCCTGACTTTTCGGGAATTATTAGTAAAATACGTTCAGCAGATCCCGATGTAGTTATTCATGCAAATTTATTCCCAGCGGATAGTGGAATTTTTGCCACTCAATTTGCGACTAATCCATCGAAATCGTTATTATGTAATTCATTTGGCTTTGCTCCACCTGAAGCTATAAAAGTTGGAGATCCTGACAAGCTAATAGGAGTTATATGGGGTTCTGGGAGCATGTTTATTAGAAAAAGTGAATTATGGAAAAATTTCAGAAATCGCTATATTAGTAAGTACGGGTTAGAACCTAACATAGCAGCATCCCATACATATGATAGCATCATGATAGCGCTTAATGCTATTAACCTTGCTAGAGAACTTGATGCAGAAAGCATATATAATGCTATATTTAAAATAGCTTATAGAGGATTAGAGGGAACATGGGTCTTTGATCCAGTTGAGAAAATAGCTTATGACTATCCAAATTTAGTCCCTAACCAAATACTCCAGATACAAAAGATAGATGGTAAAATAGATCAATATGTATCCATATATCCATCAGAGATTGCATATTCAAAGTTTATTTTGCCTCCATGGCTATAATGACAGATGCCTCTGATAATGAGGTGAACTTGCTTAGTGGTAGAACTTGAACTACGTAATGTGACAAAGAGATTTGGAGATCTGTTAGCATTAAATAACTTAACGTTCAAAATAGTTACTAATAAAATCGTAGGAGTAATGGGTCCTAACGGATCTGGAAAAACTGTAATGGTTAATGTTATAACCAAAATACCGTATTCAAGCGATCACGGAGAAATAATATTTAACGGAATTAACCTTAAAAAGTTCAAACCCTTTGATATAGTAAAGATAGGTATATGTAGAACATTTCAAAATATTAGCGTATTTCCAAAACTTAGTGTTGAACAAAATATTAAGGCTTCATATACTAAGATAGATGAAAGTCTTCTTAATGAAATACTTGATATGTTTGATCTTGCTAGTAAGAGATCTGAAATCGCTGCTAATCTAAATGTTTATGAGCTGAAAAACCTTATGATAGCATCATGTCTTGCAACAAAGCCCAAGTTAATCATATTAGATGAACCCCTCGGAGGGTTAAGCGAGTATGAGGCCAAGATAACCTTAACTAGGATAAATGATATAAATAAGCGTGGAATAGCGGTAATTATTATAGAACATAGGATAGGAGAACTTTTTAAATATACAGATATTGAGCACGTAATAGTTCTTTATGGAGGCTCTTTGCTAGCCCAAGGATCTCCGGATGAAATATTAAATAATAAAGAAGTCAAGGTTGCATATTTGGGTGCATAACAATGCATCTATTGGAACTAATTGATGTAGCAATAGGATATGAAGCCGTTAAAATTATAAACAATATAAGCTTATATATAGATGAAGAAGAGATTATAGCTATAATAGGACCTAATGGACATGGTAAATCTACATTATTAAAAGGGATAGTTAGACTAAACACAATCCATCATGGAAAAATATTATTTAGAGGTATTGATATCTCTGCTAAAGAACCTCATGAAGTAGCAAAGTTAGGAGTAAAATATGTTCCTGAAACGGGAGGGTATTTCCCATATATGAGCATCATGGAAAATCTGAAAATTGGAGGTTATCATCTACAATCATATGACTTCAAAATTAGGCTTAAAGAAATAGAGGAAATATTCCCATGGATAAAACATAGATATATGCAAGTAGCTAATACCCTAAGTGGAGGTGAAAGAAAAATGTTAAGCATTGCCAGAGCTTTAATCTCTAAGCCTGAAATTCTACTTCTAGATGAACCAAGCCTTGGGCTAGCTCCCCGAGCTAAGCAAGAAATAAAAAAAGCCATAACATCTATAATAAATAACACGAAGATTAGTATAATATTGACTGAGTCGGATCTGACAATGGTTAAGGATTTAGCAAACAAGATATTTCTTTTAAAAAATGGTAAATTAAAAGAAATAGAAATAGATAAAATTTCAGGCAATCTGGAAGAATATTTAATATAGGTGAGATTGATGAGTATTATAGAAGATATGAGCGCGATTATGATAAGCAGTTTTGCAATAGGTTCTATCTATGCACTTATGGCTCTAGGGCTATCTATGCTATGGTCTACATTGGATCTGATTAATTTTGCTCACGGATCTATAATGATACTTGGAGCTTATATTTTTGTATATATCTTAATGTCAACAAATAACTTATTATTAGCATTTTCAGCAATTCCGATAGTATTTTTATTTGGAATAGCAATATATAAAATGATCTTCGAAAAAATGTTAAAAACCGAAGATTCCATACTGAAGAATGCCTTAATAACGCTAGTTCTAGGAGCAATGATAGAACAACTGTTAAACATATATTTTGGAGGAACCTATGAAAAAATTCCCGAATTCATAGTTGGATACGTCTCTATAGGAAATCTAAAAATAGCGACTCAATATATAGTAATAAGCTTTATATCGCTGGGGTTACTAATTTTATTGTACTTATTTATATTTTATACTAAATATGGTTTAGCTATACGTGCCGTAGGGCAGAACCTACAAGAGAGTTTGCTATGTGGATTGAATATCAAGAATATATATGCAGTAACAGTCGGTATCGGATTCGTCTTGGCATCAATAGCAGGGATATTATCAGGCTCAATATATATTTTTAACCCCGTTTCAGGCAGAATCCCCCTGCTAATAAGCTATATAATAGTAATCTTTGGTGGTGTGGGAAGCTTTACAGGAACTTTAGTTGCATCCTATATAATTGCATTACTGTATGTAGGCTCGTCTTACTATATAGGAGGTTCGTGGAGTCTCTTTGTAGCTTATCTAATGATGCTGCTCATCCTGGCTATAAGACCCTATGGAATCTTTGGTGCTAAGAGGTAAGAACAATGACTCACACAACAATAAATGTACTCAGAACCATAATAATCATCTCATCTATACTACTATCATTTATACTAGTACCTATAATAGGGCTCTATGTAAATCAAACAATATTAACCCTTGCGATAATATCTCTTATATTTGGTATTAGTACTTTAGGCTGGAACTTATTACTGGGTTATGGGGGAATGTGGTTTTATGGTCAAATAGGTGTTTTTGGTTTAAGCGCATATACCTACGGCCTAGCGTCACGGAACATTGATCCTTGGCTTTCCTTCATTTTATCTATAATTATTTCCATTGTGTCTATCACAATAATCTCTCTATTATCGATAAGGCTAAAATTTGCCTATTTTGCCCTAGCTACCTTTGCATTTAACTTACTGGTAAGCGCCATCATAATAGCTATATATCCAGCCAATGTAATATTCCAAATTCCACGATTATATATCAATATTTTTGGTTATAGACTAAGGTTTGACGAATATAATTCCATACCATATTACATACTATTACTATTAATAACAATCACATTTCTATACATACAAAAAAGAATGTTAAATTCGAGTTTAGGGATAAGATTTATAGCACTTAAGGAAAATGAGAATAGAGCTTTAAGTCTAGGGATGGATCCTCTAAAAGTGCGTCTACCTTTTGTCTTAGTCTCAGTTATTTTTACCTCTATTGCTGGTAGTATATATGCTCAATATCTCGGAAGCGTAAGTCAATCAATATTTAGTCTGGATATCTTTATAGCATTTCTCACCATATTAAGTTTAGGAGGTATAGGAACATTTTATGGCCCATTAGCCGCATCCATATTATGGACAATTATAGATTTCTGGCTCTCACTCTATATTGCTCAATATAAACTCATCATATTATCCATTGTAACTATTGTGGTTCTCATGTATTTACGAAGCGGTATAGGAGGGTTAATAGATCTTATAAGTGCTAGATTAATGAGAATAGAGACAATGCGACAACAAATTAAAGAATAGCTGAAGAGATTCTTTAAACATACTGTATATTCTATAGCTACTGTTCCTGCTACAAGAGTAAACCTTTAAATTTCAAAGAAGAAATTTTAATAACGATTATGTACAGATGATGGCCTTTTATCTATAGTACCGTCTTTTTTACCCACTTACTATCAACCTTTCTAATTTTCCTTTCCACCCTTAAGAATTGTCAGAAAGTTTTTAGAAGTTGATGTCGTCCTTCAGTCACAAATGATACTTAAAAATTATGGCACTTCAGGAACTATTACGACAGCTGTTCCAGTAGCGGATACCATCACTATTGATGCAGCAATCTCTGTCGTTTCAAAATCTAATCCAATTATAGCATTTGCCCCTAATGTTTTAGCCTGATCTATAGCTCTTTGAATCGCCTCATCTCTAGCCTTTAACATCTCTTTAGTAAATGCTGAGACTTCACCTCCAAACAAAGATTGAACCCCCGCAACAATTTGACCACCAACACCCCTAGTTCTCGCAGTTATACCACTCACCACACCTAAAACCTTAACAATTTTATAGCCAGGCACACTCGGAGTTGTAGTAACAATAAACTGATCCACGACCCATCAATAACATAATTAACTCTTAATTTATTTAAATTTAACCAAAACATACGTAAAAAATAATGTGTTTTAAATTATAGAAAGGTGTTTAGAAAAACCAGAATCTCAGCTCTGAGATGAAAGTGAAAATTAGTTGTGCTTTCTTTGCATGTATTTTAGGGTGTACTGAATAGTCTGAATAAATCTTTGTCAGCCTGTTTTATAGTTGAAACCTTAAGTTTACTCTAGCTCTAATTTTCTTACCCTAGAATATTTCCTTATTTTACAGGTGATTATCTATATGCTTTCTTGATTTTGTATAATGCTGAATTTCTGATCTAATGGATTTTCATCCCCTATTTCCCACTCATTTTGACATTCTGCGGATTTACAAATTTTTAAAGAAGTAAAGAATAAATTATACTATGAACCAAGTAAAGGTGAGCATGTCCTCTGCAAACTCGAAGAAAGTTGATAAAATGTTCATAGCACAGGTTTCAGATTTTATAGTTAAAAATTGGTGGGAAATAAAATGGCCCATGTATGCTCAAATGTATGGTTTTGATGAGATAATGAATGAATTGCCAAGGTTTTTGAGAAGCCAATATTTTTGGGATTCAGATTATCCAATGAATGTCTTAGAATTTCTAAACAAATGTTATGAGACAGCGCCTGAAAGAACAATTGCAATGGCAATAAAAATCCTTAAAGATATTATAGCAATGAAGGGGATTAAAGAGGAAAATTTGCGTATGGATTATCCTGCTATATATGCATACTTAAAAGGTAACGTAGCTCCTCCCACACTTTTAGCAGTTACAGCAATTTCAGATTATTTGTCAATTCAAACATTTCCCGATGAATTCTATAAAGTTCTTGCACAGAATATCAATTTAGCGTATAAGTATGGGCTTTACACCGCAACCATGGTATTAATTCGTAAAATGCTCGAAAATTTATTGATAGATATTTTAAGGAAAAAATATGGTATGAAAAATATTGATCTATTTTTTGACCGACAACATGGAAGATTTAAGATGTTTAATGAATTGATAAGAAATTTTGAGGAAAAACTTCAAGATTTCAAATATATTGAACCTAGAATAGAGGAGGTATTGACAGAACTAAAAAATATGCGGGAAGAATGTAATGCTGCAGCCCACAGCTTGGAAAAAGAAATAAGATTAAAAGGAGACAATCTTGATAACATCAAAGAAAAAGTCAATTTCCTAGTTTCAATAATGATAAGAGTTTATAACAACATTCCCTGAAAAATCGCAATGAACAGATGTGGCAACTTAAGATGCTAGATACGATATGTCAAGTTGTGAGTAATGAACACTAAATATCTAAGTATATTATACCTCTCACTAGTAATCTCTACTTTGGAAAACATTAGCTTAAAATATCATAGATGATAAAAGAAATACATAGCATTCGCTCATAAATAAGAATACATAGCTGGTTTTTGGATTGTCGTAAGATCCATTAGGTAGAGAAATGTTATTATTCCATCTGCTTATCCTAAGAAGCTTAGAGCATACCACTTACTTAAAATAAAATCGAGAATACCTATCAACAGAAAACCAACCACAACATTCTTATTTAAAAGCGAAAAACTTGTATGTTTCTGAAAGAAATACGTTTTGTCTTAGTGATTATTAATAGTATTGTCTTTTCTATTTCGCTCAACGGTAATATTAGTGCATTTAATGACTCCTGACGCATGAATCATCAGAATACTTGGCAATTTTTAATCTTTATCTACCTGGTAGCCGAGTGTTTCAGGGAGCAGAAAAGCAATTATTAGTATACCAATAAATAGAGTACTTGCCAATACTGTTATGGCATTACCTAGATGTATTATAGGTGTAAGTATTCCAACAATTGCTGGAGCCATGATCTGGGCTATTCGACCTACTATATTATTGCTCCAAGCCATGGCATTTGCTCTTATAGATGTGGGGAAAAGTTCATTAGTGAATGTTGCCATGATTACCGTAAAAGGTCCAACAAAGAATGTTGCCATAATCATAAATAAAGTTATTGCTAAGAAGTCCTTCATTTGGAAGGCTCCTATTACTGTTAATGCACCAAGCGTGAAGAAGATATATGCTGTCTTCTTCCTTCCTAATGTATCAAGCATCTTGCCTACAACATAATACCCCAATAAACCAACAGTATAACCAATACCAGTTACCAGACCCACTTGCATCTCGCTCCACGACAATTCATTGACTACGCGTAATGAAAAGAAGTTCATTGAGGAAGCGTAAGTTAGATACATAAGGAACCATAGACTCATTATAATTATTAAGGGCTTCGCATAGGGCTTTTTAAACACGTCAAATTGCGATGGCCCCATTTTCTTTGTTCTTTCTAATTTTAAGGCTTCAAATCTTCTCGTTTCTGGAAAGCTTTTCCATCCCCAAAACAGAACTGTCAAAGGAATTACGCTTATCATATAAATCAAACGCCAATGCAACCTGGTCAAGGCTACAAAAGGTAAAACTATTGAAGGAAAAATCCCACCGATCGCTGCAGCGACCTGAAACAAGGCTAGAGCTCGCCCTCTGATCTCTGGATCAAACTCCTCACTCATAATAATATAACCGACTGACCAGGAAACAATTAGAAATATTCGTGCTAAGAACTGTAAAAAGGTGAAGGTCTCTATGTTGGGTGAAAAAGCCGTAATAAAAGAGAAAAGTGAGTAAAAAAGTACCGAAAAAAGGAAGGTGGATCTTCTACCTACTCTGTCAGCTCTTCTTACTGGGAAAAAAGCAATTAACGCTCCGATAGCTATTATAGCTAGAACGTAGGCCGCTGTTGGTTCATCAATATTAAACTCTTTAGTAATATATGGCAAAACAAGGTTAATCGCCATAAAGTCGTAGCCTTCAAAAAAAGCTCCTAATATCACCACAGGAACTAGTCTCTTTTGCCTTTCATTCAGGACGAATTTTTTCTTTGTCTTCTCCATAAAGATCACCTTGCTTTTTTAGTATTTCTCCAAAATATATCTATTAACCATAGTTTAGAGGCTTACCTACCGATCAGTAAGTAGAAGTCTGAGGCTAATGCTCTTCCCAGTCCATTTCTGCCACCTGTTATAACAACTATAACTTTTTCTCTAAAATCACGCTTTATGCTCATAATATTCCCCTTAAATGCTTCCAGATAACATTTTTATCATGTATTTTTCTAAGTCTGCGAAGCCGATTGAGGGGTCCGTCATGACATTAACTACTGCTGGTTTATTTGAAGCAAAAGCTTCACGGATTGCTGTGCTTATTTCTTCAGGTTCAGTAACCAGTTTACCATATCCTCCGATAGCTTCAACAATCTTATCGTAGCGAGTTCTGGATAAATCTAATCCTACAAACTCCTCCTTAACTTTTTTCCTAGCTTCCGAGTGTTTTATCATCCCCCACTGAGCATCATTTAGAATTACCGCCACAAAGTTGATGCCATATCTTATAGCTGTTTCATATTCCATAACTCCGTATCCAAAGGCTCCATCTCCGGTAAAAAGTAATACATTCTTTTCTGGATGCGCAAACTTAGCAGCTATGGCATAGGGTATACCCACTCCGAGGGGTCCAAAGTTAGTTCCGGCAATAGAAAGATACTGTCCAGCTCCTGGCGCTGGCAGAGCAAAGTTTCCAAAACTTGCAGCATCTCCTCCATCAACAATGACTATTGTATCCTTATTTACAAATCTGCTGACCTCATAGGTCAATCTTAGTGGATGAATTGGAACTTTTTCTGATAACATTAAAGGTTCCATAGCTTTTTTTATGGATTCCCTAATTTTATGGATTCCCTCAATCCATTCGGATCGATCTTTTTCCTTAATCTCATGTATAAGTTGCTTCAGAACTTCCCCACAGTCACCAGCTATAGCAACACCAACATCCAACTGATTCCTTAGTTCTGCAATTCGAATGTCTACTCTTATGATTTTGGAATGATCCGGAAAAGTGTCCTGAGTGAGAAGGTAATTTGGCCTGGTACCCAACATTAATATAAGATCCGAATTTTGCACTGCAAATCTAAATACTGGATTTTTACTTGTAGCGATACCCATTCCGAGAGGATGATCATCAGGAATCACTCCTCTACCTGCATTTCTGGTAAATACAGGTATCTGAGATATCTCAGCAAATTCCTTTAATAATGGAGCTGCCTTTGCCCACCACACTCCGCTACCAGCAATTACTATTGGCCTCTCTGCCCTATTGATTAATTCTATGGCTTTCTTAATATCTTCTGGATTTCCGCATGGCTTAGATTCAGATTGATAACTCTTCTGGAATTTAACTTTCTCTAGATCAACTGAACATTCCATCACATCTTTTGGTATTTCAATATAAACTGGCCCAGGAGAACCAGAAGTCGCCTCCGCGATTGCTCTTCCAATGTATTCAGGGATTCTAGAACAATCAAAAACCGTTCGAGCATATTTTGTAATCCCTTTTATCATATCTATCTGATTAAAGTCCTGCAGAGCATTTGTGTCAAATTCACCCACTCCTGCTTTGCCTGATATACAAAGTACTGGAATTCCACCGGCAAATGAATTTGCGAGTCCAGTTAGAGAATTCGTGAAACCCGGACCAGCCGTTCCCGTACATACACCTATCTCGCCCGTAGTTAATGCCCAACCTTCCGCCATGAAAGCCGAATTCATCTCATGCCTTGTTCCAATAAATTTTATCCCTTTCTTCTCACAAGCCTCTATCATTGGGTATATGTGACCTCCAGGAATGCCGAAGAGGTATTTGATTTTATGCTGAAAAAGGACTTCTGCTACAAGTTCGCCCGCGTTTATTTTCATTTAAATTCCTCCAGTTCTTTTACTGTTTTTAAAATTTTAAGAATTTTTAAACTACGAGTTTTTTCAATTTCTAATAGAGATTTTCCAGTATAATCTTTTAAACCTCTACCTACTTTTACTCCTAAAAAGCCTTTAGAGACCATATTTTCAGCCAATTCGATACTTGTTGCGTTGCATAAATATGGGGTTAGAAACATTAATGCAAGTCTTGCAGTATCCCAACCTATATAATCTACTGATTCCAATGGTCCCTCAAGTGGTGCTTTTAGCCCCGCATTGAGTTTAAACGCTAAATCAACATCTTCCCAAGTTGCCCAGCCTTTGCTAACGATATAAGCGGCCTCTCTCAACAAAGCTATATTTAAACGATTGACCAAAAATCCTGGAATGTATTGTTTGAGTATAACTGGGACTTTTCCACAAGATATAAGTAAATTTTTAACTTTTTCTAGCGTCTTGGGAGAAGTCTTAGGGCCCATTACTACCTCAACTAAAGGTATGATATGCGGTGGATTGTTGAAATGGGTTATGATCACGCGTTCTGGATTCGACACTTCTGCTAGCTCAAATATGTTAAGAGCTGATGTTGTGCTACTTAAAATCGTTTCATTACTACAAAGCTTATCCAATTCTTTGAAAATTTGGCTTTTTAGATCTGGCACTTCAGGAATTGCTTCAATAACCAGATCTACATCCAAAGTTTTCTGAGGCGGCCACTCAGTAAAATTTAAGTTATCCCAACAACGAACTGCATCCTTTCTACTAATTTCCCCTATCTCAGCTAGGATTTCTAAGTTAGAATGAATTTTTTGCTTGGCCATTTCGATTGCTTCCTTTTTAATGTCTGCAAGAGTCGTTTTGTATCCATTAGTCGCAAAGACTTGAGCAATACCTGGTCCCATAGTTCCTGCTCCAACCACTAAGATTTTTATATCTTTTTGAGCTTTATTTTTCATAAATAATTTGTGCGAATTTCAAATATTTAAATTTATCTTAGTCCTATGCTGTGTTGCACGGTTCTTTGATGCGCCCTTTTTCTGACTATGTCTTTTTTAGTACTGATTTTTCTATTATTATTAAAAGCTTATATTATACTTTAATACATGAATATGAGAAGGCTTAAACTAAAAACCTTACACCACACAGCGAAATAGAAAAGACAATAAATGCAACACAGCAGAAGAAACTATATATTTTTGATATCGTTCCTACTATTATGACTATGTATGGCTATCATGGCAGAATTTTGAGAGTTAACTTGTCAAATGGGCAAATAGCTATTAATAAATTAGATGAGGAGGATCTTAAAAAGTATGTAGGTGGAACTGGTATAGGAGCTAAATTCTTATATGAGGAAGTCCCGCCTGGTGTTGAATGGTTCCATCCAGAAAATAGAATTATAATTGGCGTTGGTCCTCTTAATGCTACGATAGTTAGTGGTACAGGTACATTTACAATTGTAACTAAAGGCCCTATGACCAATGGAGCTGTAGATACTCAAGCTAATGGGTTTTTTGGGGCATTTCTTAAATTATGCGGTTTTGATGGAATTATTATACAAGGACAGGCAGAAAAATGGTGCTATTTACACATATATGATGGAGGAGCTGAACTATTAAATGCTAATCATTTAATCGGTAAAGATACATGGGAAACTGAAGAAGCAATTAAAAAGGAATTAAATTATAGAAAAACAAGAACAAGCGTTTACAGCATAGGACCTGCAGGAGAAAGATTAGTTCGGTATGCAGCATTCGTAGGTGATCATGGACATGTGGCATCTAAAGGTGGAGTTGGAGCTGTTTTCGGATCAAAAAAATTGAAAGCTATAGCCGTGGAAATGGGTGAGAATAAAGTGCCTATCAAGGATAATCAAGCTTTAATTGAGGCATCTAATGAGCTCTATAAAAGTGTCATGAATACAGAGGTAGCAATTTTTCAAAAGTGGGGAGTCCATGGTCTGATGTTAAATTATGCTAGAGCTGGATTACTCCCAATTAAGAATTATACTACAAGCGTGTTTCCTGAAGAATTAGCAGAAAAGCTAAGCGGTCAGTATATGAGGACTCACTTTGAGCACAAGATCAAGACATGTTGGGCATGCAAAATAGCGCATAACAGATATACTAAAGTTACTGAAGGGCCATATAAGGGCTTTGAAGGTGAGGAGCCCGATTATGAACCTGTTGCTGGATTTGGCCCACAGATAGGAAATACAGACCCGGGTGCAACTGTAATGTTAACAAATCTAGCCGATAGACTAGGTTTAGATAGCAATGAAGCTTCATGGGTTTTAGGGTTTGTTATGGAGTGTTATGAAAAAGGAATTTTAAGAAAAGAGGATTTAGATGGTCTTGAAGCAAGATGGGGCGATGTTGAGGTAGCTAAAAAAATATTAATTAAGATAGCAAAAAGAGAGGGTGTTGGAAACCTGTTGGCTGAAGGAACAAAATATGTAGCACAAAAAATCGGGGGAGAAGCAGTAAATATTGGTATATTCACATGGAAGGGTTCAACACCTCGTTCGCATGATCATCGTGCAAGATGGTCAGAACTCCTTGATACATGCACTTCAAATACTTCTACCATAGAAGCAACTGGTGGCAGGCCTGTGGGAGCTCTTTTAGGAATAGAGAGGTTAAGTAACTTGTTTTCTCCGGAAGATATTGCAAGAATGAATGCTAAATATAATGGTTGGCACATCTTTGAGAATTCTCTTGTTATTTGCAGGTTTAATACTTTTGGGCAATATAAGGCACTTATAAAAGCTGTTAATGCAGTAACAGGTTGGTCATTAACATTAGATGATATATTAACGATAGGAAAGAGAATAGTTAACTTATTAAGAGCCTTTAATATAAGACACGGTCTTAATCCAGAGCTTGAGAAACCCTCACCTCGATATGGGAGCACACCAATAGATGGTCCTGTTGCTGGGATTGGTATTATGCCGCACTTTGAAAAAATGCTCAAAATTTATAGAGCTGAGATGGGATGGGATATTGAATCTGGAAAACCGCTTCCAGAGACTCTCAGAAAACTAGGACTTGATTTTGTGATAAAAGATATTTGGAAATGATAGGATTAGGCGGTTAATATGAGGGTAAGGCTGGAATTTATAACATGGTTGAGCGAATTGTTTGGGCATACTGGGAAGTTCATATTTGAGCAAGAAATAAATGAGGGCTTTACACTTTATGATCTTTTAATTTTTCTTTCCTCAAAGTATGAAAACTTTGCAAAGTACATATTTAATCCTAATAATCAGAAATTTGTTGAGGAAATCATTTTATTAATTAACGATAAGCTTCCACCCAATGGATTAGCCACAAAACTAAATAATGGTGATAAAATAACTTTCATTCCCCCCATATCGGGAGGTTAGAAATTCTAAACCCTTATTCTGAAAACTTATAGAAACGCTCTTAAATAAGAATGTTGTAGCTGGTTTTTGGATTGCTGTAAGATCCATATTTTGGACAGAAAATTTATTCTCCTATCTAACACGAAAAGCCTAAAACATGTGCTCACTCGAAATAAGAAAGAATACCTATCAACAGAAGCCTAGCTATAAAAATCTTATTTAAGAGCGAAGAAATAAAAACTTGAATCTATTATATCTAATATAGGAGAAATATGTGTAGACTTTTCGGCTTATATGCCAATCGAGGTATTAACGTTCAGTTTAGCTTCTATGAAGCTGAGAAAAGTTTAAAAAACTCTCAAGATATAATCCTGATGGATGGGGTATTGCATGGTTTGATAATGGCTGGTATTTATACAAAGAACATGAGTCTCTCTATCTGTCAAAGAATGCTAAAAAGCTTGTTAAAGATGTTTATGGAGTTATAATAGTATCTCATGTTAGGAAAGCTACACATGGAGAAGCTAAACTGGAGAATACGCATCCTTGGCTCTACAAAGGTTATGTTTTTGCTCATAATGGTACCATTCGTGATAGGGATAAGATTTTAGAACTTCTATCTCATGAATATCTTGACCTTGAAGGTGATACTGATTCTGAGACTTTATTTCACCTAATAGTCCAAGAAACTAACAACTCAAACAATTTCATAGAGGGAGTTAAAAGAGCTATAACTAAAATCAATGCTAACAACATCAGCTACAGT
>Ga0272445_1001937_pt1 | contig 15021 bp, 10 predicted proteins | sample YNPCB0031_FD_194404 | JGI IMG/M metagenome (GOLD analysis project Ga0272445, IMG submission 194404) | Hot spring sediment microbial communities from Yellowstone National Park, WY, United States - YNP-CB-003-1 | ecosystem: Environmental > Aquatic > Thermal springs > Hot (42-90C) > Sediment... | reverse complement strand
TGAATTCAAGATATTTCTTATCTCTTGAATATCATCTATGCTTCTCCCATACTCTACTTTTATTGGTAGCATATCATTCGATAAGACAACTATAGATGTCCGGCTATTAGATGATTTATGCTGTAACAACAATGATAAGATTGCTAACTCAGCTCTATTTAGACCCAAAGCCTCTTCCCAATAAAGATGGCTATCTAGAGGAGTAGTTAAATTTTCAGCAGAAGAAAAACGCTTTAATCCTTGATCACCTCTACATTATCTTTCTTGTCCACGGATATTGTGCCCCATTTAACATGCTCGAGATGAAAGTGTATAGAGGGTTAAGAGACGAACTGAATAAAGCTATTCACTAATCATTTAATTAAAGCGAAAATTAATATATAGTCGACAACCTCGATATATGATATGATGAGAAGAGACTTTATGGGTCTAATTACCCGGGTGGCAAGCTGGATACTACTTTATCTACCTATAGTATTAATACTCCTTGTAGTAATTGATTTTTTAAACTATATAGTAACCTATGGGACGGGCATTGTTCCTAAGATCTTGTTTGGGAGTCTTTCAACAATAGTATTACTCATTATTTTGATGGCGGTTGGTGATTGGCTTGGCTCGATAAGTAACCGGATAGATAATGAGATAGAGACGCAGTTGGTTGGCTTCCTTCTATCCATCTCAGGCCCAACCTCCGTCGTGAGGATAGCAGAATATCTAAACGTCTCCGTAGAACATGCTAGGAAGACTTTCTTCAGAGTAAAGTCGAAGGGGATGCTTAAGGAATTTACATTTGATGCTGAACGTATGGAGATAGTTCCACTTATCACTCAGACTACAACAGCTGCGGAGAAAACTTCTTACATCCCTCCTACCGTGACTGATGAACTACTTCAGAAAGCGAAGTTGATAGAGTTGGAGAAGCTGAAAGCTGAGGGGAAGATCAGTGAGGAGGCATACAAGAGGATTCGAGAAGAATTAGAAGGTAAAAAATCTTGATTATTCAACTCTGAGAACTCTCGGTTTACGTCTCCCGCCTCCTCGAAGATATAAGGTTGCTAGTACCCCTATAACTGCTACCAAGAATACTATAATTATTATTGCAAGCGCTAGGTAGATCGTGGAAGACGTCTGTACAATCACTATTGAAGTATATGGATAATATGGGCTAGTCATGTATGGCGAAGTATATGCTGTAGCAGTGGCCTGCGTGGTCTCAGTTGTTGGAGTAACAGTTGTGATAGGTATTTTTCCCGTTTCCTGGGTTGTCGTTGCCTCTGTTGCTGTCTGTGTTGTTGGAGTAGTAGTTTGTGTAGGAGATCCTACGACTGTGAGTCTTCCCGGCTCTATAGATGGGGTAATCGGGTTCCCATCGTCATCATCTATTCTAATCACGGTTAAATCAATCAAGCTTTCTCCCTGCCTAGTGTTTCCAAAGATAACTGTAGCTAGGATAACATTAGTAGCGCCGGGTTCAATCTTTTTTTCTAGATCTACTGCTCTTAGCCTTATGGAGTCGTCTTTTATAGAGCTCCTTGTGAACCTCGCCCATTCTGGAAACTCAACCCTGAGTATGTCTGCAACCTCACCATTTCTTAAGGAGACTGTTATATTATATCCTGAGAGTCCTTTGGGGGCTGAGTCAAGTATTATTTTTACTCTGGCCTCCATGCCTTCGTTTATCGTGGTAGATTCGATATAGATTTTCTCAGACCCTGCATAGAGAAGTGGAAGTAACGAGACCAGGAATATGATGAGGAAGATGAATGCACCCCTCATTAAACCACCCTTTATAGCCTCTCAAAGAGCTCTATTATATCATCATAGTCCAGCCTTCCATTCCTATTGAAGTCATAGTATCTAGAATACTGGGAAATTACAAGGTCATCAAAGTGTTCAAAGAACTTGACTACGTCATCAAAGTCAAGCCTTCCATTACCATTTATATCTTCATATAAGCCATCACTATCAAGATCCCTTGGTGGAGGCAGGTTTTCTTCTACAGGTGGTGGACCTGAGACTTGGACAACTTCTAGGACCCCATCTCTTGTGGTTGCAGATATGCTCTTACCCTCATCATCATCTATTCCGACTATGTTAAGCTCGATCCTCATTGTACCCTCTGCCTTGGCCTTGATGACAACCTCGGCGAGTATGATCTCTCTAGCTCCAGCTCGAACCATATCTCTCACATCCACAGCCCTTAAGCGCACTTCATCATCACTAATGGATTTCTCTTTTAAGTCGGCCCACTCTGGGAACCTAACATCAACGATGTCTGCGATGTCTTGCTGCGCACCAGGCTGTGAGACAAGCCTCACTATTATTTTATAGCCTGCTAAGCCTTCAGGGGCCTCACTAAGAATTATCCTTGATGATCTAGTCTCACTAACAGATAGCCGGACGTTCGAAGCCCTAACCTCAACTCCCGATGGTGCAGTCACAGTAAAGCGTACTTCATCGCTTGAAGTCTGCCCACCTGAGCGGGCCTCGCATATCACTCTCCTCTCACCAACAGGTTCCCCAGCAGTGCCGGAAGCCTGGTATATTCCTGCAGGTGAGGGGCCGCGTTCTAATGCTATCAACTCTACTCCATCTGGCCTGATTACTTTTATCCGAAGAGCGTCTACATTTGTGTTTACAGAACAGTAAAGTGTGATCGACTCGCCTATGCTATACTGTCCACCGTTTATATTTCCTCTACCCTGACCGCCTTTATTAGTCCAGACATCCACACTCAGCTCCGTAGGCTGAGGCGGGACTTCTATTACTACTTCATCTTCCCAGACGTTATTATCTTCATTCGATTCCTTAACCTCATTAAACACGTCGAGAGTTATAGTTATCTTGACTTTATACTTGCCAAGAGGCAAGATTGGTATCCTTGGCAACGGTAGTGGTGATGATTCCCCAGCTTTTAGAGAGTGGCGCCTTTCTTCTTCTAGTTGCTGTAGTATGGCTCCCTCGATAGTAGTAATACTAACGGTGACTCTATCTGTATGCATGTCTGCATCAGCATCGCCTATACTCTTCTCGACTATGGTGATAGGTGGGACGCTTTCAGGCGGAATTATTAAGGGTTCGATCAATGGAAACGGAGTTGGAGGTATTATCGTTAAATCGGGTAAGGGTGGCGGGGCTCTAGGCTCGATGATAAACTCTATCGATTTTTCATTGTTAGCCTCGTTCCCTTCATCCACAACATTGGTTGGGTCCACTACGACTTTGAGCGTATGTTTTCCAGCACTACCCTCAGGGGCTTTCCATGCAAATTCGCCCATGAGAGTTGCATCTGAGATAATGCTTACCATAGCTGGCTCAGACCTCTTCTCGAGTTTACCATCGATGTAGAAATCAACATGCCAGCCGGGTTGAGCCGATACTAACCCTACGTTCTTTACCTTCACTCGAAACTCTACATCGTCTCCTTCCCTTGGATTAGAGCCTTCTGGTCGACCGTAAACGACCACGTCGATTTTCTCGATGATTAGATCAGGTTTGGGTGGAGGTGGAGCCACTGCTGTTGTAAACCTCCAAAGGGGCCCCTCAGTTCTAGCCCCTTTGTCGTCTTTTGCTACAACTCTCCAGTAATACGTAGTATCCGGCTTTAGATTAATAACTGGGATAGAGGTTTCTATTGTTAAGCCATAAAATGGCAACATGGGAGTCGTTCCAAGATAAACTTCATATGTTACTTTGTCTCCATCGGGATCGCCGCCAACCCAACTAAGCGTTAACTCAATGGGGCAACCCATTGCGTCATACGATGGCGAAGGATACTGGGGCACGTATGGCGGGTGATTGATGGGTGTTAACATAGCTACCAACCAGCCATCCCCTTCAACTGTTAAAGTGGTCATCAGCGCTTTGCTATCGGCTACCTTAACTGCTCCTCCACTCTCCCACCTGAGAAATTCATATCCCTCGGGAGGCTTGGCGACTATTGAGAAGCTTCCACCTTTTGTGGAGATTTGATTGGGTAAGGTTAACTCATGATGCTCAAAAGCGATAGTTCCCACATTCTCAATACCCTCGGTTGAGTGGCTTCCAATTAGTATTTGATACTTCGGCTCTGCCTTCGCGCCCTCTTGAGGCATATTCTGCAAAAATAGGAGCTGCAATTTACTTGTTTCATCCTCGAAAATATTCTCCCTTAAGTTGTAGTCTGATTGTATACTGCTCATTGTGCGGATTACTTCAAGAAGTTCTGGGATTCTTTTCATAGCATCCTCTATGGCAAGAGCAAGTGTAGCAGGTGTGGGATCCGCACCCGCGGCAACGCTTTTAGCCATTTCTTCTAATATCCCAAGAACGCCTTTCTGGTAAGCTTTGCTTAATCCGTGCATGGCTCCGATGCCCCGGGAATGCCCTACTTTAAGGCAGGAAAGATATTCCTGAATTTCTGCAGAGCTAATCTCTATGCCCGTAATATCTCCTGCCTCATAGATTTTCTTCTCAATAGGTTCTAAAATTTCTGCAGCTCTCTCCAGATCCCTTGCAGCTTCTTCAAGATCAAGTCGCATGGCATAGGTAGATATCGGTCTAGTACCCGCTCGAGAAACGGCTATTAATAGTTTATCAGCGAGATTACTAACAGCGGTCCGTGTAGCACTTTCTATAGCCTCATTAACAGCGCCTGTGCCTCCAGTTAGGTAAATTCTAGCTGTGACACCCAGCGTATAGCTGAGGACTCTATTCATAAATGCTAAAAAGTCTAGCATTTCACTCAAGGTAATAAGCTCTCTAAAAAGTCTAGCACGATCCTTCAAGGTTTCTGCACTTTCAAAGGACAATAATGCATAGGCCGAGTTTGCAATAATAGAATACACGTCTTTATCACTTACGACATTTCCATTAGAATCCAAAACCAAGAAATTCATGCTTGAAAACTTCCACCGATAGTATGCCTCAGGCTCCTCTAGCAAGTTTGGAATTGATTGATTGAACTTACTTTCATTTATAACTAAAATCGCTTTATATTTCTCTCCTTGATAATTGACCCATATATGGACAGAGGTTAACTTATAGTTAGCTACAACTGTTGTAACCGTGACCGTTACGCTGTTCCAACCTACATCTAACTCCTTATGTCTACTGCCGACAAGCTTACCATCTTTGTATACCTCCACAAAGTACTCGTTCCAGTAATAAGAGTTTGGTGCAAGGTACCTGTAAACAACCTTTCCTTCGTTATCTGTGATTTTCTTAGAGCCCTGTAAGAGGTGTTGATATCTGTTCTCCTGCATGATGTAGAGCAAGATCTCTGCCCCTTGAACAGGTTTTCCAGTTTGATCCTCCACGTATACTTCCAAGCCAGCCTCCTTCACAGTCCAACTTATCGTCTTTCCAGCTTCAACGCGTACTGACTGCTTTCCAGTGCCTATCTCCATAGTGCCGATATCCTTTATTTGCCAAGGAGTCGGCGGTACATAGGTTACATAGTATAGATCTGGTGATAGGTCAGTAAAGGTTGTTCTTCCATTAGAATCCGCCCTCTGGCTCCTCAAGTATGTCCAAGGCTCTGACTTGTAGAGCTTAACTTCAACATTTGGAACCGGATTGCCATTAACATCTAAACACTGTACGGCGAGGCCCCCAAGAAGCGGTGGTGATACATCGAATGCCTTCCACCAGATCCCTTGGTCCGTCACAATATAATTGTCAGTGTCGCCATACTCACCAAGTGCCACTGGATAGTGATAGTAAGTTCCAGGTTCAGTGGGCTTAAAAGCTGGGAGCGTAAACTCATAAGTTCCCCCGTTTTTTGTAATCAAAACTGGACCTACGATTTGGTCATAGTCGTAGGGAGGGACCTTATCCCTATCGATAATCAGCCTGACTTTAACTCTCTTATCAATATATGACTCAAAGTTCTTTACAGTAACTTTTGGTGTAACCGATTGCCCAAAGGCCAAGTTTTCATCGGTAAGGCCTTCAAATCTAACGCCCCAAAGCACTTGGGTGTGCCTATAGAAGTCAAAAGTTGTAGTTTTTCCAGCTTCGATTCTAATTCCAATATCAGCACCCCAAAACTCCAGAAGCTTTAACCCGCTCATCGGAGTCTGATAGACTTCTATTATATATGATCCTGCGGATACCTCAGAAAAAGCAACTGGAACATAGCTTTCTCCCCCTGAAAACGGCTTCGAAACTTCCCTAACTTTGATATAATTTTGGTCATATAATTTAACATAAAGTGTTCCTGCTCCAGGCATATTGTAACCTATAATGTTGTGCACGTTAACTTGCAAGTTGCCTGTTGTCGTAATACTAATTGTGTGTGTCCAAACATACTCGTTTTGCTGGTCTTTTACATTAGATTCACTCCCATCCTCTTTGGGATCCCCATACCATTTTTTACCATAATTTCCTATCGTCATCTTATAGAATATCCTAAAACTATTTTTCACATACCCATCTGGTATCTTGACTCCCACTTCTAGGCAAGCTGTCTCTCCCCTCCCCCATGGAGCTCTCCAGCCTACAGCAATTGGGTAATCAACTACGACTCCAGGCCCTCCGTAGTTAGCCCCTCCAGTTGTATCACCAGGCCAAAGAATTTTGCTCCCACTCAACCCGGAGCTAGATCTAATCCAGAAGTAGTTAGAGTTTGCAAATTCGTCTGGTAGATCTGGAAGGATTATATGAAGATCTCCCTCATCTGCTCTTCCACCTTCATTTACACCGCAGACTCTGATACTGATAGTATTGCCTGGAAGAGCATTTATAGGTGCATAAAAATCATAGACTCGAGGATTAGGTGGCTCTTCTTGAGCTTCTATTAGCGAAGTTTGAGTGAAATTGGTAAAAAATGCGATAAGTAAAAGGATCATCAAGGTGGAGAGTATAGATTTTACTCTCAGAAGCATCGATCTGACTTCTTCCTAGTTCCTTATAAATTTTATGGAAATAATAATATATTTCTTGAAAACAAATAAAGTCATGGTTCATGTTCCCATGGACTGATTTCTTAGATTCAATTCCTTATTTCTCATGATTACTAGGAGAATAACATGGATCTTGGTTAACTCCACTATAACCTTGGTTTTTAAGAAAACTAAAATTATTTGACGATTCTAACGATTCTAAAAAACATGCTTAACCTTAAGCATAGTCTTTAAGAAATAGGACTGAATACTTTGATTACCACCTCATGCATGAGGAAGAGACGTATACTCAAATCGTGCATGGAAGCAACCAAACCTACTTCAACTATTCAGCCATCAGGAGGCCTTAAAGGTTATACTTAACATCACTATGATGAAAATGAGTTAGGCTAAGAGTTCTATTGCAAAGATGGTGTCTGGATAAGGAGTATATTAAAAGGCTGAGAGCTTAATCTTCAATGTATTAACCGTATGGATATCATGTTCATAATTTCCAATTGTTCCAAACGTAACAATAAAGTAGAGGGTCTTCTATCCTAAGGTACAAGCATAAAAAGCTTATATGACGAGTAATGCTTAGATGCTTAAAGGAGAAGACGATAGTATTCTATGAACTCATCTGAAAACCCTTAGGTATATTATGATGCATGCTATTTGTATGAAGCCTGTGAAGGTTGATGCTAGCTTCTCCCATCTTATAGCTAGCCTTCTAAAACCGTTTATTAGCCATGCGAAGAACCTCTCCACGCTGCCCCTCATCCGCTTATATGTTTCTAGATTGAGCTTGTAGGGTCTCCCATGCCTAGGCCTACGCCTATTCCTGACGTTGACAGGTATGCTGGCCTTTATACCCCTCCTCCTAAGATATGCTCTTGTATCTCTCGTATCATATGCTGAGTCTCCAGAAACTTCGCCGGGCCTGGTTCTAGGCCTACCCCCACCATACTTGACTCTTATTCCATCTATGACTTCTCTGAAGCGTCTGCTATCATGCTCATCCCCAGCCCAACCACAAGGCTTATGGGTAGGGATTCCTTGGTTACAGCTACATGTATCTTCATCCCCTTAACCCTCCAGTATCCATCATAGCCTACAAGCTCCCCCCTTTACAAGCCTTCACAGTAGTACTATCTACAGCAACCCTATCTAGGCTGAGTTTTCAAGTAGAGTATCCCATGGCTATCAGGGCCTCAAGAATTTTAGACCATACACCCATAACACTCCACTTCCTAAACCTATCCCAGCAGGTCTTGTATGAGCCATACTTAGCAGGCAGGTCCATCCAACGGCATCCAGTAATAAGCACGTATAGTATACCGTTTACAACAAGCCTATCATCAATCCTAGGTCTTCCAACACTAGCCCTAGGAGGAAGGAGAGACCTTACAATCTCCCACTCCACATCACTTAACTCCCTAAACTCCATAACAAAACTAAAGAAAGTAAACACCTGAATAGTCTTCAGATGAGTTCAGAGATAATGAAACTTTCTGATAAGTTTTTCTAGACTCTGGGCGTGTCCAACTACTCATAGGTCCACCTCACTAGGATCTTTAGGCAGTATATTATGATTCTTAGGCGTGTTCTCGTCTTCGTTGACTCCTCCCTCCTCGTTTTCAGCCTGTCTCCGAACTCTACTGTTAGTGCTCCGAATACTCCTTCACCGACGCTCCTATAAGCATATAGAGATTCATCGTATGCTCTATCCCTAATCCTCGCTCCATAACCCCTAGGGCTCCTAGAACCCTTCTTAACCATTGGTATGTATCCCCTCGATGCTATGGTGTTTAGGATGGGTCTCGCGTTGAATACCCCGTCCCCAAGCATTACCCCTCCACCCTCAGGTATCCCTTCAACGAACTCCACCTCGGAGCTCGTAAGCTGAGCGTAGACTAGGAATAATGTCTCACCGCTCCTCACCCTAACATCGATGAATAGCTTATGAAGACTATTCAGCCAATCCGTAAACTTCATTGAGTCTATCACTGAGTAATCGTAATCCATAAGGCTCAGAAGCCTGAGGAGCGTCTTCAACACCCCTCAACTACGTCTCCATGCCTAACCTCCCAGTAATATAGTGTTGACTTAGGTATCCTAACACCTAGATGCGTCTTAGATAGGCTCTCAGCATACCTCAAGCTAGCCTTACAAACCTCCTTCAAGACCAAGACCTTCAAGTAAAGCCTAGCAGGCCTCTCAAACCTCGATTCAAAACCCATTAAGTCTAAGACGTAATCCAAGCTAGCCGTCAGGAGCCCAATATCATAAGCTTTCACATCCCACCTACAAAGCATAAATAGAAGAGAAGCACTAAGTAACAGTTGGACACGCCCAAATGACTAAGAACCTTAACCTGTTCTCAAGACTACTCATACTATGCCATCAAACCTAGAGATGTGGAGATGGTAAAATGCTTAGCTAGATGTCATGACATGGCCATTATAAAAATTTATGTAGATGTTCTGGCTTTATAATATAGTAGGATATGCTGATTTATGATATCGAATGGGCTCTCTTACTACTCTTCCCTCCCACTGTAGTATTATTTCATGTATTTAAGGTATGGAAGCATGTTTTTCACATAAGGAATAATATGAAAGAAAAGGATAATCATTTGAGGTGCCCCTCATTTTTACCTAGCTTAGAAATGCTTTTCTTCTATTTAGGAGGTTTAAACTATGAAGGTTCGTATTACTGAAAGGACACTATATCCTGCTATTCAGAAAGTTTTCGAGAAACATGGAGCTAAGGTAATCACGGAAGTAAAGAAAGTTACAGCTCCTGACTTTGTAGCTGAGTGGCTTTGTGAACAATGGATAATCAGCATAAAAATAGGCAATATTAAACAATCAAGCTTTCTAAAGAAAGCATTTCTCCAATATATTAGTCATATGAGGGATTTAAATATTCATTATGGAATGATAATATTTTATCCAGAAGAGATTAGAAAAATAAAACCTAAAGAAGAGGACGTCATGAATGCTATTAGAGAAAAAGAAGCTTACATTATAGTTCTTTTCCCACAAATGGAGCTTAGGAAACCTCTACAAGAAGCTTTAAACGAAGTAAAAGAAACCTTGCGAAAGAAAACGCCTGTTTCGTTCAACCTTAGAACTGTCATCACTATTCTCAGAGCTCATATTGAGGAAATCACAAAAGGAATAACCCCCTCGCAAGATTACATGATGAAGATTATCAAAGACCCAAAGCTCTTCTTTGGAGTAAACCCCATAGAAGTGGATGAGAAGAAAAAAGAAAAGGCTCTTATGAAAGTTACGTCATTTCTATCTGCTTACATATTTCTTAGTCAAATGCTCTTCCTCCGACTTTACTGCGAAGAGCGCCCCACATTTCTTGAGGAGATAACTGGACGTGAGATAACAAGATATGATATTCGAAATCTCTTTAATAAGATAAAGAATATCAATTATGGGCCAATATTTGATATAGACGTTCTAGACTTCATACCTGAAGGGCTGATTCAAGATACTTTTAAGCTCCTATTCGGCCTTCAGGTAAAGAACATAAGATATGATCTCCCTGGAAGACTTTTCCACGAGTTAATACCAGAAAATATAAGAAAGTTATTGGCCGCCTTCTATACCAGGCCTATAGCAGCCTATCTTTTAGCTCAATTAACAATAGATAAAGCCGATGTTACAGTATTTGATCCAGCATGTGGATCAGGCACAATTCTTACAATGGCTTATAGAAGAAAACTAGAACTATGGGAGAGAAATGGATATTCGGCAGCCCCTCATAAAAGTTTCTGTGAAGAGCAGATCTACGGCTGTGACATAATGCCCTTTGCTGTACATTTAACGAACGCTAACTTAGTAGCTATGGATCCATTAACAACAATTGATCTAACTCAAATAATCCTTGAAGATAGCCTTAAATTAATACCAAGTAAAGAAATCCTACCCGGCTTCATAACATTATTGAGTTTTATACCAGGTGAGAAACATGAAATTATCGCGAATGCATTTAAGAGAACTGGAGAGACTGTTAAGATAACGCTTAAGCCTGTTGATGTTGTTCTAATGAACCCTCCATTTACGAAGATTGAGAGAGGGATTAAAGACTATGTAAAGATAGAAACCTTCAAAGATATTGTCGGCGAAGAGGTAGGGTTATGGGGACATTTCGTAGCGTTAGCAGATGCCTTTCTTAAGGAGAATGGCATTTTTGGGGCTGTACTCCCTATAAATTTACTAAGAGGAAGAGAGAGCAGTAAGGTTAGAGAGATTGTGTTCAAGAAGTGGCTACCACTTTACATAATTAAAGCGTCAAGAAATTATGGTTTTTCAGAGTATGCAGAGTATAGAGATGTTTTAGTCATAGCAAAAAAGACTAAGGAAAAACCTGAAAACCACAAAGTCAAATTTTGCATAATTAAGAAGAACTTGAATGATTTAACAGAGAATGAAGCTAGAAGCATAGCTGAGCAAATAAGAAATGTTGATAAATTGAGAAGCATACTCTTAGATATTGACTCATACTCACTAAGTGAAGTTATTAGACGTTTTAATAATATGATGGTGATGATTAGCGGTCCATCGCTTGAGTATAATGAAATCTTACGTCATGTAACTGAAGAAGCAGAAAAAATATTTTGCTCACTCCCTAAAGATTATTTTCAGGAAGGATATGGACCTAGACCGAAAGGTTCCTCAGCCTTCATGTTTATAACACGTCCAGATAGTGGTAGGACTAAGGAGGCATTTCTAGTAATAGATGAAGAACTCAAAGACTACATTGTAGCTAAAACCTCAGCCGGTATCCAGAGGTTCAGGTTTAATAGAATACATTTTCTTCCAGGCCTTAGAACTCCTGTGGGACTTAGTAGAATGGATATCACAGATATCTATGACTACGTTGCAAAAGAGCCTTACGAAGACATGGATAAAGTAATGGAGCTTTCTAATTTCAAGGAGAGTCTACCTAAAAATTACTGGGAAGATTATATAGTGAAGGAGTTTACAAGAGCAGAATCACAGACTGCAGTTGTTCGTAGAATTAATCCATACTCCCCAGACCAAAAGTTAATCGCCTTCCACTCTCAAAGAAAGTTTATTATATCAGATTTATTTCATGTTATAAAGGACGAGTATGAGGAGAGAGCCAAAGCCGTTGTAGTTCTCTTAAATTCAGTATTCTTTCTAGCATATTTCTTTAGTGGAAAAGAAGAGACAACAGGAAGATATATAGATGTAAGGCAGCATGACCTATATACCATGAACCTCTTCCATCTAATACTGAGCAGATTAAACGTCTTGTTGAAGTCTATGAAAAGTATAGGAAGGTAGAATTTCCCGCACTGAGAGAGCAGTTGGATATGCACTTTGATGATAGGTATGAATGGTTTTGGAGCTATGAAAGAAGACAAAAAACCTCACCCCCACCGGTAATTGAGCCAAATACATTAAGACTTGAGTTTGATATGGATGTAGTTAAAGCTACTAAAGCAGACTTAAATAAGAATGATATTCTGAGAGCATATGAGGCTATGGTTTGGGATATGATAGTGACCAGAGGGTTACGGAAGGATTAAGTATCTAGGAGATCTTATTGTTGTTCGGACATTAAAGTAGGGTTTAAAGATAACATAAAAGAGTATTACAAAATTCATGACCAAACTATTAGGCGTTGAGACGTATGCTTGGAAATTGGGAACCAACAAAAATTGTTCTACAGCTTTTCTACTATTCCTCCATCCACGGAAGTATCTGAAACATCTATTCTATTAACCATTAAAAGAATTTAATGTAACAATAAGTTATATTAAATCTTCGGAATCAACAACTCTCAATAGTTGACCATCCATATTGTATAGGTAGAACTTGAATGGAATGTTTCCTGACAATGAATGACAAGCGCAAGCATGGCAATTATCATAGCTTCTGAAAGCCATTTCGACCATGTTTAGTATTCCTTGGTCTATTTTTCCTTGTTTTATTAGGTTTCTTGCTGCTTTGTCTACTGAGAGTGCTATTCTTGCTGCGTTGTGTTGTGTTGCTACTAGTAGGTTTGCTTTTTTGATTATGCCGTTTGGGTCTGTTTGGTAGTGGTGTATGAGTGTTCCTCTTGGTGCTTCTACTACTGCTATTCCTTCTTCTGGTGTTGCTGTTGGGAGGTTTCTTACTTCTTTGCTTTCTATGTCTGGGTCGTTTGCTAGTTCTCTGAATCTTTCTGCTGCGTATATTATTTCTATTACTCTTGCCCAGTGGTTTGCTAGTGTGTGGTGTACTGGTTTTCCTCCGAGTGTTTCATACATTTCTTCGTATGCTTCTTGTGCTCTTGGTGTCGCCATTGAGTCTGCTGTGTTTAGTCTTGCTAGTGGTGCTACGCTCATTACTCCGCTGTCTTCTCCGTCTGTGAATCCTTTCCATCCTATCTTCTTTAGGTATGGGAATTTTACGTATGTCCATGGTTCTACGTGTTCTGCTATGTAGTCTAGGTATTGGTGGACGTCGAATTTTGTGTATTCTGTTCCTCTCGGTGAGACTACTCTGATTTTTCCGTCGTAGAAGTTTAGTCTGTTCTTTTCGTCTACTAGGCCCATGTAGTATGTTCTATGCGTGTATGCTTCGCTTGTTATGAGGTCTAGGTATTCTTTGTTTGCTATGACTATGTCTTTGAGGATCTTGTATGTGAATTCTGCGAATTGTACTGCTTCCTCCGAGACTTTCCTCGCTGTTTCTACTGCTTCTTGGGATAGTGGTTTTGATATTCCCCCTGGTAGGCCGAAGACTGGGTGTATTGTTTTTCCACCGATCATCTCCATGAGTTTTCTGAGGTTCTTCCTCATCTGGATTATTCTTAGCCCGACTTCTGTTCCAACCTTCTTGATTACTCCTACGACGTTTCTCTCTTCTTTGGGTGCTCTGGGTCCTACTATGAAGTCTGGTCCTGCTAGGATGTAGAAGTGTAGTGCGTGGTCTTCTATCATGAATATGTTGTAGAACATTTCTCTGATCTTCTTTGCGGGTTCTGGTGGCTCTACCTTGTATAGGTCGTCGAGGGCTTTCGTTGAGGCCATGTGGTGGGCTGTTGGGCATACGCCGCATATTCTAGGTGTTATCTGTGGCATGTCTTCTGCATGTCTTCCCACTGCGAACTTCTCGAACCCTCTTAGCTCTGGTATCTGGAAGTAGGCTTTGATGCAGTTTCCAGCATCGTCGAGTACTATCACTATCTTTCCGTGGCCCTCCAGCCTCGTGATCGGGTTGATGACTACTTCTCTCGTTCTGCTCACCTCTCCGCTATAGTTATTTTTCCTCTGAGTCTTGATGCTGGTAGGGAGTATCTATAGAATATTCCCATCGGGTCTAGTATCTTGCCTAGCGCTTTCTCTATTTCTTGTTCATCGCTGTAGTCTACTATGCTTGCGAAGTATGATATTGCTTTTCCGCCGTAGTCTATTACTTCGTCGAGAGGTCCGAAGCATCCTGTGCATGGCATGGCTGCTTTGATGCAGAGAGCGCCGCATCCTCCACGGGTTACTGGCCCGAGACATACTAATCCCTGTGTTAGGAGGCATTTAGTCGGGTCGGCGATTACCTCATGCGGTCTCTTGATGTCTTTGATTAGTACTTTCTCGGGCTTGGTCTCGTTTAGTGGGCAGTCGTAGCAGAGTGATCTGTCTAGTGCTCCCAGCACGGAGCCTTTTGCTGGAAGATTGCCGGATAGCAGGGTTTCTATAGCTTTCCATGTTACTTCTGGTGTGGGTGGGCATCCTGGAACGTAGTAGTCTACGTCGACTACTAGGTCTAGTGGGAGGAGCCGTGGGAGGAATTCGGGGAGCTCGAGCGTTATTCCTTCTTCTGCTCTTGTTTCTGTTTGAGGTCGTATCTTCTGGGGGTTCTCTACCGTTGGTGCTTCATGGTATACGTATCTTAATATTTCTTCTCTGCCGTAGAGGTTTGCTAGTCCTGGTATCCCTCCCCATGATGAGCATGCTCCATAGGCTATGACTAGCTTAGATTTTCTTCTGAGGAGTTTCACCATTTCTTCATGTTCGCTTAGCCTGACCCCGCCGTTTATGAAGCTTGCGGTAATGGATCCATCGGGCAGCTTCTCGACATCCTCAACCTTGTAGTCCATGGCGACTGGCCAGAATACTATGTCTACGAGG
>Ga0272445_1001935_pt1 | contig 15042 bp, 15 predicted proteins | sample YNPCB0031_FD_194404 | JGI IMG/M metagenome (GOLD analysis project Ga0272445, IMG submission 194404) | Hot spring sediment microbial communities from Yellowstone National Park, WY, United States - YNP-CB-003-1 | ecosystem: Environmental > Aquatic > Thermal springs > Hot (42-90C) > Sediment... | reverse complement strand
AAAGATGTTGAAGCCAAAACTAAATAAATTTATTAACAATGCATTAAGCTATATATCGCTACTTAGAGATCACATATCTAAAGAAGGCAACATACTATATAGAATAGCTTTAGAGATAATGAGTGAAAGCGATGATTCAAAGCTATTAAGAGGATTCGAAGATATAGAAATGAATAGACTAGGTCCTGAAGTCCATGAACAACTAATCAAAAGCTTAGATATTATAGAGAGCCTCCTTAAATCATCTAAAAATTAAACTAATACCAACCTCCAATAACATTTATCAACATTTAAAGCTTAAACTATTTTTCACTACATATATTGGAAATAAAAATGATGAAAATAGTGATCTAAAATTAGATTTGCATAAGAAATCAAATTCAATTAATTTCTGGAATTGAAGATACATCGCATAATTACTATGGAATAGATATCTGATCCTCCTCATTACAAAGGGCGAGGATTCCCTTTAGGGCTCATCGATTCCCTTTGCACCTATATATGTTTACATCCCTCGTCTGTCGATCCTTCATTTCCTCTATTATTTTCCTTGTTTATTTGTGATTGCTTATCCCATATCACCATGCCTTAGCCAATCACCAAAAACCTTAGGTGTCAAACCTATAAACTTTCTTTCTATTTCTCTATCTCGTTCTTAAAAGTGGGGCTTTCAGCTATAATAATTCTAGAATTGATTAAAAACATATTAGGAGTTGTTAAAAATGGGTATGGTCATTATAGAAAAGTTGTTAGGGATATTAAAATTGTTTGTGACTTAATGTAGGTGTTGTGATTGTTAATTTATTTTCATTTTGAAAACTGTGCTCTGTATCTATATTCTAAATAATATATAAATGTTATGTACAGAAGTGCAAATATTATAATGGCTATAAACGCTTGTGTCCATCCAATTGCATATGGTATAAATATTTTAGGATAGTTTATTGTATAAGGCCTTGTTGTATTATAAAATATTGGATATGCTAGTACTGTTGTTAGTAATGCTATCCATGCCTTGATATGTCCTTCACCAGTACGCCATAACAATCCTGATGCACATCCACCAGCCAGGACTGTTCCAAATGTGAATATAAGTCCTCCTATAACATTTGTTATGTAGACTGGAGCCACACCTATATCCTCTTTGACCATACCCATAAACTTTAAAGCGAACACCCCTATAGAACCCGTTAGAATTGCTATAGCTATACCTTTTTGTATATCTAGTGCTCTAGCGTTTTCCGGACCATTGAATAGATCCCTAAATGCTGTTGCAAAGCAGAATCTCGCTCTCTGGAGAATTATACCAATAGATATACCTACAAACAACCCTCCTATCATTGGATTACCTATAGCTGTATAGTAAGCAATTAATAGTGCTAATATAGCTATTGCTATTGTTAATGATATATACCGACTCGAGTCTCTTCTAAAGCTCTTCCCAACCTTGCTACTATTAAGAAGCTGGGTAAACCCTCTAACATCTGTCAGCTCTAATGTAACTCTCTCGCTTTTCCAAGTCACATATCTAAGCCCTATATAACCACCAACAATAGCTCCTATTAAAAATGCAAAGCCATGTAAACTCCACGAAGTTATTGCTGATAGAAATCCTCCCCAATTGCATCCAAAGGCTAGCGAAACCCCTAAAGCCATTAAAATACCTCCAGCAATAGCTTCAAAAACCTCTACTCTACTACCCACCCTCCTAACAGCAAATTCATTAGAAAGCGTTGCTGCAAGCATAGCCCCTATAATTGCACCAATATCACCAACACTGGTGGGTTCAAGCAATGGTACAAGCTTCGGCACCCCTACTATATTTCCTAACCCAACTAACTTATATATATGTTGACCCCAGTTTAAAAACCCTGTAAATACTGTGAATGCTTTTTTAACCCAAATATACGATACTATATTTGTCAATCCTATCAATATTCCTGCTACTATAGGATTCCAACCATCACTACCAAATATTCTCTTATATTTTTGTTTTACAAAGTCTCCAAACTTCACTTTTATTGACATATCAAACACCTTAGTATAGTGTCTATAACAATGTTATTTATTTTAGAATTGCTTATATAACGCACAACATGATATGAAGTCTCTTTGTTATTATAGTAATGTTTTTAACTGCATTCATTTATTTTAACAATAACAAGATATAGAAAAAGGTGTTATTATGGCAAAATTTGCAAAAGTTGGAGAAGGAAGATATATACTTGATGTAAGTGGTTATACATGTCCTTATCCTGTTATCTATACAAGAAAGGCCTTAGCTAAACTTAGTGTTGGCGAGATATTAGAGGTATTAACAGATAATCCCCCGTCTTGTGAGAATGTTCCTAGAGCTGTTAAAGAAGATGGTCATGACGTTCTCTCAGTTGAAAATGTGGGTAGAGGTATTTGGAGGATAACTATTGTTAAAAGGTGACGAAGTTGTTTGAAGAGATTATTGAGAGAATACAGTATTATAAGAAGCTTGGGTTAAACCCCTTAGCACTAGCTACTGGATGTGCTGTTAAGGTTGATCTTTTAAGGGTTGTCTACCCTGCTATAAGAATACTTAGAGATGTGCTTAGGGAATCGAAGCTTTCTATAGCTCCTAGGGAAGATGCTCTGGTTGTTTCTGGTAATATTGATGAGATACATAGAAGGATATTCTCATTAGGTAATGATAAAGATGTTTCATTAGAGGATCTAGAGTCTCTATCTAGGGGAAGAGATTTATATGCCATAACAGTTGTTCAAGTATATCAAAGATATGCTGATTCACCTGAAGGTTTCTTAGAAAAAATAGCGCCTATATACAAAGGGTTGGCAAGGTCTAAAAACTCTATAACTATTGGAAAAGGTCATTCAATACTAACACCATTTCAAGAAGACGAGTTTATACTATTTGACTTTATACCACATAGCAGTAGCGGAGAAGAAGGGATTACAGCAATAAATAATGATACTATACATATAATTGATCCTTCTCAAGAACCCGGTGATATAAAGCAGATAAGTGGTGCTGTAAGCAATTCATTTAACGACATATTTGTTTTAGGTGTACATAAAAAACTTAGAATGGTTCCAGTTCTAAATGCATCAACAGAAGAGCTTTTAGAAAAACTTTGGAAAAATGCTAAGCTATTTGCTGGTCGATACAGCATAGAGATAATTGATGAGAAACAGCCAAAAATGGGAAGACTCTTAGTGGGTGCAACAGCTATTGGCTATAGCGATAAGAAGCCACCGTTATTTGAAGATAGAGTTGTCCCAGGAATGAAGCTTGTTATAACAAGGCCCATGGGTGAACTCGCACCTATCAACCTCTACCTATCCTCTATAATTGATGAAAGCATTGTTAAGGAGTTAGAAAGCTGTGGTATTCCATTTGAAGAAGTGGAAAAGGCTAAGAACAGAGCAGTAGAGTATATTTCTAAGCCAAATATCGAAGCTGCTATGGTCATATATAAGTACCTCCCAGATATATCTGAAGAGTTTAGAAAAGATGAGCACATTACTGTAACAACGGATGTTACAGGACCCGGAATATTTGTTATTAGAGAGTTAGCAGAGAAAACAAATACAAAAATAAAACTCTATAAAATACCACTTCTATTTCCAGAAATATCAAGAATAGCTACAAAACTCTATATAATTCCCAATAGTACAAGTGGTACAAACGGACCATTCATAATAATCGCACCAGATAACATTGTAGATGACTTAGTTAAAGAGCTTAGATCGAGAGGATTAGAGCCTTCAGTAATAGGAGAAGTCATTGAAAAAGGCGAACCAGAGGTTATAGCACCGAAAAAACTTAGGGAATATGTTGCCGATCAAAAAATATTATCTCAATTCAAATTAGTGTGATACCATGACACAGCATACAGTTTCGCAAACTCAAAATAAAGCCTTGCTCATTACGCTATGTGGAGAAGTTAAAGGCGTAGGTTTTAGAAGATATGTCTGGAGAGTGGCAAAAACCTTAAATTTAAAAGGTTATGTAGAAAATATCCAAGGTAAAGACTGTGTAAATATATACGTTGAAGGCGATAAATCTTTAATAAACGAATTTGTGAACAGGATTAAGATGAATAAAGTTTATAGAATAGACTATGTAAAAATGCTAGAAAAAATGCATACAGGGATGTATAACGACTTTACTATAATTAAATGTTTAGGAGAAGAAGATTTATAGAGAGGTGATATACATGGCTTGTTGTCTAGGTCATGCCATGAATAAACGGCTTTTCATGGGTATTTCAATAGTTTTAGTTATTCTCGTAACGATTTTAATTCTAAGTAGTATAATCTATTATAGACAATATAAGGAGGAAGTAAAGATAGTAGCTACAGTTTATGCTGAAGAAACATGTGGTTGTTGTTTAGCATATATCGATTACCTTAAAAGTAAAGGTGTAATCGTCAACATTACCTATGTAGATGAAGAAAAGCTAGCAGATATAAAGAAAGATTTAGGTATACCTCCAAACTTATCTTCTTGTCATACAAGTATAGTTCAAGGATATATTGTCGAAGGTCACGTACCATTCCATATTATTACTAAACTTGTGAAAGAGAAGCCAAATATACTTGGAATAGCATTGCCTGGAATGCCCTCAGGAGCCCCTGGGATGCGAGGAGAATTAAAAGAGCATCTCACAATATATGCTTTTACTAAAGATACAGTATATGTATATATACAAACCACACAAACAAACTAACAACTAACTTTTAGTATTTTAATTATACACTACTTTTATAACGTCTAACCTTCACATAGATTCGCTCTTCGCTTTAAACAGTAGTATCAATCGTTATTTAAACTTTAGACACAACTATTTAAAGATGTTATAGCTGAGATTAGAGTTTGCATCATTCAGCATATTTAGTGTATGAAGTAATAATAAATCAATATTGTTGAAGGGTCTATATAAACTCGTATACTTATTAATAAAATTTAGCGTTGAGTTGCTTATGTGGAAATGGATATGAGTAGGCAATACGAATCAGAGAGGATGGAGAAGTACTATACTTTACACCCATGGATAGAGGATCTTGAGACTTCACAGGGTTTTGAGAGGTATCAGCAGGTGTTGAAGGTTATGGAGCAAATGGTTTCCCATCAATGGATTCAAGATATTCTTAAGGATAGGAAAGTGGTTAAGGTTATTGATGTTTGTAGTGGGATGGGGCTTGCAGGTATTGCTTTCTCTAAAATAGCTGGGGATAGGGGATCCAAGGTTAATTTAACATTGGTTGATCTTAGACCCAGTGCTCTAGAGAAAGCCAGGGGGTTTGCTTTAAAGCAACTTGGGTTTGTGCCAAATACAATTGTTTTAGATGTTACAAAACCTCTGAATATTTCCGATAAATATGATGTAGCTTTGCTATGGGGGTTTACAACCCCTCATTTCAATCCATGGAAATGGGTAAAGGTTTTGACAAACATAACAAAGATGCTTACCGATGATGGAGTTTTTGCATTTGAGGAAGCAGATAGGGTTCAAAGCATTTTTCTGGTAAGGGGATATAAAGATGTTTTACCTGAGGTAGTTGAAGAAAATCGATTAGTATTATCGATCCATGCAGGTAGAGATAGCAGAACAGGAGATATTAAAAGGTTGGTGATAAACATTGTTACAGGAGATCGAGTTGAAATAAATGTCTATTTCTGGGACCTAGCATCTTCAGCTGCCTTCACATGGATATTCTTTGAAGATGTGGATTTTCTTCAAATAGAATCACCAGCCAAAGGAGTCATACTGGCCAATAGACCTAGAAGAGCAATAAAACCGGATGACCTATTAACTCATATCCCAGCAATGATATCAAATTATTTAAAGCATTAAAAATCAAAGAAAATATTTCATTATAGATAGAGAAGCTTATTTAATTCTTTATTATTGGAAAAGATTGGTGAAGTAAAGGTTATATTAATATTTAAGGCTGTAGAGGGTTAGAGGCTTCATAGGTATAACAACATCTCTATTATCTATTTTTGCTATTGATATTTTTACCTTATAGACCTCTTCTAAAAGCTCTTTTCTAAATACTGTAGCAGGATCTCCAGCTGCAACTATTTGTCCCTTGTCCATCAATATAACTTTGTCTGCATATAGAGAAGCTAGATACAGGTCGTGTATAGCAACGATACAGGTGATGATGTTTTCCTTGGTTATTGTCTTGATGTGTTCTAAAACCTCTAGTCTATATCTAATGTCTAGAAATGCTGATGGTTCATCTAGTAGAAGAACCTTTGGTTTTTGAATAAGGGCTCTGGCAATTAATACCCTTTGAAGCTCTCCACTGCTAAGCTGATCTAGTCTTCTTTCAAGGAAATGCTCTATGTCTAGCTGCTTAACGATTTTATCAATGATTTTAAGGTCTTGGCTAGGCATAGAGAAGCTAAATGTTTTTTGATGAGGGTATCTAGCCGTTAGAAGAAATTCTAGAACTGTTGATGGTATAGACTTAGATATATATGGATCTACATAAGATACTATTTTCCCTATATCCCTTGATGAAAGCTTTGCAATGTTTTTCCCATCTATATATACCGTACCTTTTATAGGCTTTACAATAGAAGCTATTGTTTTTAAAAGTGTTGATTTCCCAGCCCCGTTAGGCCCTATAACAAAGGTTGTCTCGTCAGATAGTATCTCAAATGAAATGTTTTTCAATGCCTGTATAGAGTTATACCAAACATCGACACCATCAACAATAATCTTCATTCTCTCACCTTTTTAACAACTAGATATGCAAGAAAAGGAGCACCAATAACAGCTGTTACAACACCTAGTGGAAGCTCTCCAATACCTGTTGCCAAGATAGATATAGCTCTAACAGCTATATCAGATAATGTTGTTAGTATAGCACCTATAAAAACTGTTGTTGGTATAGAAAACCTATGGTCCGAACCAACAAGAAATCTAGCGATATGTGGTGCTGCGAGACCTATAAACCCAACTATACCGATAAATGCTATTGTTATAGCAGTTGCAAGCGCCGCTATAGTACTTGCAGCTATAGTTATTGTTTTTGGATTGAAGCCTAGCTGTTTTGAATATTCATCTCCATATAGATACGCATTAAGAGGTTTAAACATAGATGTTGAAGCTATAGCTAAAACTATTACTGGGTATATCATAAAGTTTAGATCTTTTAGTAAAACTGTTTGTGTAGATCCCATCAACAGATAGACATAGGGTGTTTTAACTATGTTTTGAACTATGTAGAGAAGTATGTGAGACAAACCTGAAAATAGAGATGATATGGCTATACCTGCCAAGATAAGTGCTAGACCCCCACCACCAGCTAGTTTAGCTATAGATAGAGTTGCTAGATAGCCTAGAATAGCACCTATAAATGCCACTAATATAATGTTTTGTCTATAAACCATAAGAGAAGGAGATATTATTATAGATAGTGAAACAGCTGTTAATGCTGTTGATGAAAGTCCTAGTATATATGGATCTGCAAGAGGGTTTCTTGTAACTGTTTGCATGATGATTCCTGCTAATGCAAGTGCGGCTCCACAGAATATCGATGCTATTGTTCTAGACAGCCTCAGCATAGAGATTACAGCTATTCTCTCATCTGCTTTAAACAAAGAAGATAGAAAAAAGTATTTAAAAACATCTCTTGGGTCAAGCATTGAAGAACCTATCGAGAGAGATGCTATGAATAGAGATATAGTTGATAGTATAAGTATTGATATATATATTAAAAAACTTTTTGCTTTCTTTCTATAGATATCTATAGCCATAGCCAAAACCTAGTATATAGGCTTCCATGGATTTGTTATAGCAGTTGCTGAAAGCAACTCTACATCTTTGATTTTAGTGACATCAGATCTCTGTATCTCTCCAAATATCTCTGGATGTATTATATGGGCAAGTATTTCAAGTGCTTCTACAACTCTTACACTAGGTCTGCTTAAAACATCATTTGCATCTCCTGTCAATAGATACACGTCTTTGTTTCTCCATGCAGATGTATTTGCAAGTGGCGATGTGGAGATCTCTTCATATACGGCTTTCGGATCAATTTCATGAGCAGTTATAACTATTATGTCAGGGTCTTTAGAGATTATATATTCATAGCTGAGTTGAGGCCATCCACTATAGCTAGAGGCTATGTTAGAGCCTCCTGCAACCTCTATTATCCAGTGTATAAACGTATCTCCACCTACGCTATAGAGACCCCATGAAGGTGGCCCTATAAGTTGTAAGACCTTTGGCTTTTTAGAATCGGCTATCTTATTTGCTATATCGTCTATCTTCATCTGTATATCTCTAATAACATCCTCAGCCTTTTGCTCTATATCGAATATCTGTGCTATTAACCTAAGATCCGTATATATATCGTATTGATTTCTAATAGCATTACATGTTAAGAAAAATGTCTTTATACCTAGCTCTTCAAGCTTTGGCGCAAATCTTGTCTCATGCGGCTTAACACCTCTACACATAAACACAACATCTGGTTTCAATGTAGCTATCTTCTCTATATCTAGGGTCCATGGACCACCAACAACAGTTATCTTACCCTCGCTAACTAGCTGAGCTACTTCTTGTGGATGGTTAGAGTATTGATCTACACCAACAACCTTGTCACCTAGTCCAAGAGCAAATATGTTTTCTGTGATACTTGGTATAGTTGATACTATTCTCTTTGGTGGGATATCGAATACTATTTCCCTACCCAGTGCATCAACTATTTTTCTAGGCCATGAAACAGCTATAGTTGTTGGCTGAATAGATGTAACTGTTATCTTCAACTCTCTAGCTACTGTATATGGCGTTGTAACAGTTGCTGTTATTGTTTGTCTAACCTCTTTTACAGTTGTTACAGTGGTTGTTACAGTTACAATAGCTGGAGATGTATATGTTGCTCTAATCACATGTGTTACTGTTTCTATTGGTCTTGGCGCTACTACACTTGGTATATACCCTATAGCTATACCTATTATCAATGCTATAGCTATAACAACAATGTATTTTAACTCCATATGGCTACCCTAGCCACATATTCATAGCAGTGCTTAAAAGCTTATCCTATAAAAAACCCTTTTACAAATCCATAGATATTTCATTTAAATGTTTCTGCAACCACTCTACCGTATCTATAAATGATGGACCAAAATGCGCTAGATTTACATATCTAGATTCCTCCACAAGTAAAATTCTATTCTCTTTAAATGCTTTTGTAGAACTAAGACTCTCTCTAACACTTTTGTATCTCTCTATCGTTATCCCCGTCCAAGGAGGCTCTATATTAACTAAAACAACATCTGGGTTTCTCTCAACGATGTCTCTATCCATTGGATAGAAGAATTCCTTTAACTTATCTCTAAATATGTTTTCACCACCAGCAACCCTAACCCCATCATCTATATATGTTAAACACCCTGTTGTTGAATATGTTTTATCTGGCCATAGATACTCTATATAGACTCTAACCTTCTTCAAATCCCTAGACCTATTCAACATCTTTAATACCCTATATAGAAGTTTTTCTCCAAGCTCTCTAGCTTCATAATATCTACCAACAATAGAGCCAACATCAACAACTATATGTGCAATAATAGAGTATATATTCGTTGGAAGTGGTATAAGAAATGCATTAAACCCCATGCTTTTAATAACTTCAAATATCTTGTCATGAACTCTAGACTGTAGAAATACTATCTCTGGGTTTATCTCCTTGAGTTTGTTAAACGATATATCTAGATATGTACCAACAACCTCTTTATCAGGATTATTTAAATACATTTTGCACCATGGGGTTACACCAACAATTTCATCTTCAAGCCCTAGCAACACAAGGGTCTCTGTAGCAGATGGTGAAAGACTTACAATCTTCATAGAGACACCACATATGGCTAGCCTAGCCAGATACTTGACACAGCTTTTAAGCAAACATGGAGTAGACATAGCTTTTAACAATATGTATCAAGCTATAGAATTAAGCTATAAGATCCCTCCATAAATACATACATCTACATTACATAAGTGATTCAATGTATATAGAGCAAAAGGTTTATTTCTACAATTTCCAATGCTATAACTTGTTTATGTATTAAAACCCTGAAAAGGGATTGTATCTGTAGGGATGTGTTATGAGATGTGTACGGGTAACTGCACCTGCACATCTACATGCAGGCAACATGGATTTAAATGGTGATTTGGGTAGATTGTATGGTACGGTGGGTTTTGCAATCGATTATCCGAGGCTTGTTGTTGATATTGAGAAGGCTAGCGTGATTGAAGCTAATGATCCTTTTGCAGAGCGCTTTGCAAGAATTGTTGCAAAAGGTTTTGGTGTCAATGGTTTTAGAGTTGTTGTTAGGGAGCGTTTTCCTGAATATATTGGATTGGGATATGTTACAACACTTGGTATATCAATTGGGTTGGGTGTTGCAAGGTTATATGAGCTTGGGTATGGTATTGAGGATGTGGCTTTGATGATTAGAAGAGGTCTTGTAACTGCTCTTGGACTATATGCTTGTAGGTTTGGGGGATTCATAGTTGAGGGTGGTTTTAGAAGGGGTCTTGTAGAGAAGTGTATACCTCCACTGATTTTCAGAGGTGAGATACCAGATAATTGGTTATTTATAGTTGCTGTGCCTGAAGCTCCTCGAAAAAGAATTGTAGAGCTTCGTGTTGGTGGTGAAGAGAGGATTTTACAAGAGGTTTTTATGAGTAGTGAAGAGGCATCCTATTTGTCTAGACTTGTGTTGATAAAGATGATACCTAGTTTCATTGAGAGAGATATAGTTGGCTTTGGTGAAGCGTTAACAGAGTTTAACAGAAGGTTAGGGTTGGTATGGCAAAAATACCAAGGCGGAATATACTGTGATCCAATTGTTGAAAAAGGTATTGAAATAATGTTGAAGCATACCTATGGTGCATGCCAATCTTCCTGGGGTCCAACATTTTACGGTATACTGGATAGTGAGGAAAAAGCCCTGAAACTTGTTGAAGAGCTTAAGAGGTTTCTTAGTGTCCATGGTGGTGGAGATGTATTTATTGCTAGAGGTAGGAATAGAGGGTTGGAGGTGATGGAATGTGGTTAAGGTGGTTGGCACAGATAGTGGTACAAAGAGCTATGATATATTTGGTTTTGATGATGAAACAGAAGAAGTTTTCGTTGATGAGGCAATTCCAAGAGAGGAAATGGTTAAGAACCCCCATATAGTTATAAAGCGCTTAAAAGAAATTGATAAAAAGTATCGTGTCGAAGCTATTGTTGCTTCAAGTGGCTATGGAATCCCCCTGAAGCTAGCTAAGGATTCTACAGATGAGGAAATAGCTCTTGCAACCTTTATTACAGAAAACGATGTAAGAAGGAGACTTAGGATAATTGGTTTAAGAAACCTGCTGAAACTGCTTAAAGAGGATCCAGAACTCAACTATAAAACATACTTTACGCCAGGAGTCATACAACTACCAACAGTGCCTGTTTACAGAAAGGTTAACAAAATTGATATGGGTACATCAGATAAGGTATATACAGCATCACTCGCAATTGCAAGATATGCAGAGCTTCATGGAATCGAATATAGTAAGGTTAACCTCATAGCAGTTGAAATAGGGTTTGCATATACATCAGCACTAGCTATTAGAAATGGTGAAATAGTTGATGCCGTAGCAGGCACAGCTGGTTTCCCAGGATATTTAGGTCTAGGCTTCATTGATGGCGAGCTTGCATATGCATTAGCAAACACGATAGAGTTCTCAAAAGAGCTTCTATTTAGAGGTGGTGCAGCATATCTCTCGAATATAGATCCATTTAAAACCCCTGTAGAGGAGTTTGTAAAGCTGGGGTCATCTGGATACGAGTTATTAATTGAATCAGTAATAAAAGATGTGCTGGTATTGCTATACTCTACAAAACCAAGTGTTATATACCTAAGCGGCAGATTTTCACGAATACCAATCTTCGTTGAAGACGTGAATAAAAGATTTGAAAACATATTTGACATGCTTAGCTACAAACCACAGCTGACAACTCTTGAGAGCCGTGGTAAAGTAGCTAAGCAAGCTGCTGAAGGAGCGGCAATAATAGCAAATGGGTTAGCAGGTGGGAAATATAGAAAATTGGTTGATGTTTTAAAGCTAAAGGAATCCAAGGGAACAATATTTGACCATGTAACAGTAGTTGACAAGGATCAGCTAATAAAAAGGTTTAGTAGATATATGGATTAAAAGTTTCTTAAATTATTGCCTAGATTATAATTTTGTGATATATTTTGTTATAGAGATAGCTTCTGCTCAACGTTTACAAGAGGAATTTTGCATTCAACTCTAGAGTTGAAGATGTAAGTAAACTATGGAAAAAGATCTACTAGCTATTTTCTTAATTGTGTTATCAAGAACAACAAAGCTTATTTCTTCGTCAACTTATACAACCTAATTAGTTGCTAGTGAAGCTTCATGTACTCCTTTACAGTACCTGTACCAATCTTAGCACTTGCACTATTCTTTGCTATACCACTAGCTATTTTTCTAATCCTTTTAATTCTCGCCGTCATCCCGATATACATGCTCAGAGTCGTCGTCTCTGAAGACGAGGTTCTAGTCTCTGCACCACCTCTCTACAGCTATAGTGTTAGGAAGAGTGATGTTGAGAAGATAATGGTTGCTAGCCTTGATGAGAAAAGTGATTTAAAGCCTAAACTGAGAACCTTTGGCATTGGGTTGCCTAGCTATGGACTTGGATGGTTTAAGCTAAGTAACGGTGCAAAGGCTCTGTACTGGCTATTGATGAGGATATAGAGCTTTATGACTGTGTGAAGATTCGCTATCTACTGATTGTTGATGAGTGCAGTGTTGTTAAGGTGTATACAGATGAGTTTAGCAAAACTACAGCTCTAGAGTATTAATTTAGCTCATATATGTAGGTTTAAGATGTGGCAATGTGTGTTGATTGTTAAGAAGATATTAAAAAGACTATAAAATATTGAATAGTGTTAATGTACTCTGGCATATAGATGTTAACATGTATTGAATTGCTGAAAATCTTTAATAATTGTAATAGCTAGGTATTTAGTAGTCGTATATTGATACACATAAGCTTTTAGTGCCAGCACCTTCCTCAGCAGGTGTCTTCCTTCTCCAGGCTATTGCATCTAAGCCATGAAAATCTAACATATATCTAATTACTTCTTTGCCTAGCATTCTTTCGGATCTAAGACAATTTAAAGGGATTTCAAGTATAAAATCTATAATTTCTTCTTCGAGGAATGGAGCCACTGTTTCAACATTTAAACAGCTTCCAATTCTAAGCTCTGGATATCTGCCATGGATAAATCTCTTAATGGTGTCTTCAAGAGCTTCACCATATAGTGTTAATAGAAAGCTGTATCCTAGTAGCAATTCATCGGCTCCAGATCCCACATAGATGCAATTACATCCAAATTCCTTAGCACTTTTCAAAACAGTATAGAACACCACATCATTTCTAAACTCTATGCAACCGCCATCTCTATGGGAATCTAATTCGCTAGAGCCTATGCAGTTAACTATGTCATCTCTAATACTTACAGCGTCTTTATAGCTCAGCGAAACAACTTCTAGGTCGATATTGAATAACTTAGATAGGTAAATAACATAGGGTAGGTCTTTAGGTATCCCCTCACTATATATAGCAGTGAAAGCCCTAGGCTTAGAACCTGCTTTAATAGATGCTAACAGTATTGCAGATGTATCTATACCTCCACTTAAAGCTATACATTTACATCTACTTCTTTTAACGACATTAACCAGCTTCTCAAACAACATCTCTTCGTAATATCTACAGGGTAGAGGTATGCGCATTATATAACCCTTAAAACACTATAATCGTTAAACATCTCTACTTTAACAATATCATAACTAAGCCTCAATCTATGAAGAGGCCCTGAAACAACTAAGGTATGGTACTCACCTTTCTCGCCTAGAGGATCTAAACCAACACCTTTAACATCATCAATAAATTCCCCAACATTGTCTTTGTTTAAGATTCTTCCAATCCATTTGTCAATAGAAGAATAACATCCAATTACAAGAGTCTCTAAGCTGTTGCTAAACTCTATATACATAAGTTCTTCAGGGTCTAGACCCCATAGAGGCTCAACTAAACTAGCTCCTACTTCAGCTGATAACCTCTCCATATACTTTAAATGTTCATCGATATAAACATCACCTGCAACAATAACATTTGCATTTAGTTTCCTTAAGAAGTCTACAGTCTCTGAGAACTCGTTGCCCTTACTTAGTCTAAGTACAGTTGTAGGTATTCCTGCTAATGATAAAGTCTCTAAGCTTTTACCAAGATTAATGGTATGAGGACTAGGTCTAGGAAACTCATATATTAGCATTAAACCCAAGTCTATATGACCATATCTATATACAGCAAAGTAGGAGTCTTTACCTCCAGATAAAAACGCTATATGCATATAAACACCATTAAAAGCTACTGCATTGTTTCTCAAAATCTAAATCAAAAACCCAAAGTTTATAAATATGATTTATATAGCTATTTATATATCTAAAAGCTCTTAACCTTTGTAGCGAGGAGGCCGGCTTCAATAAATGTCTATTTTCTTTATTTAAATACTTATATATCGATTTAGCTATAGTGCTCTTAGTTCTATCTAAAGGTTGTAGATATATGGAGAGTTCAATAGGCTACAACCCATTTAAACTAGGAGAAGGCATAGCAAAAGCTATTTCTAGAACCGTTGGTGATATTGAAGAGAGGAAATATTATAGGTTTAGAGGTGGTAGATGGTATGGAGGGATAGCTACAGGAGATGTTGTTGGATGTAACCTTAGATGTAAATTTTGCTGGAGTTGGAGATATAGCCATATAGTTGATAAAGGGTTTTTCTACAGCCCTCAGAAAGTTTTCGAAAATCTTAACGATATAGCGTCGTCGAAGAGATATAGATATGTTAGATTAAGTGGTGGAGAGCCAACACTTTCTTGGAGCCATTTAATAGACCTTCTAAAATTGTTTAATGAAACCAAGTATCTATTTATACTTGAGACAAACGGT
>Ga0272445_1001932_pt1 | contig 15054 bp, 14 predicted proteins | sample YNPCB0031_FD_194404 | JGI IMG/M metagenome (GOLD analysis project Ga0272445, IMG submission 194404) | Hot spring sediment microbial communities from Yellowstone National Park, WY, United States - YNP-CB-003-1 | ecosystem: Environmental > Aquatic > Thermal springs > Hot (42-90C) > Sediment... | reverse complement strand
AATTGCGCGATGGCGCTACCAAAGAGGGAAAACTGTTGCCCTATCCAAAGCGGGAAAAAACGAGCTTTCCAATTTCCCATCACGCCCTCGAGAGTACCATTCCCAACTCCCTGCCAATTTCCCGAAACCCCAAATGTTTTGCGGATTCGATGAGGTTGACATTTTCGAGATCGACCCGAAGGAGCGCTTGGCTTCCTGGGGCTGCGCGAAGCCCGCGGATCAGAAACGCCTGGGCGGCCGCTTCGCTAACCCCTTCTTGGGCAAGATGGGCTCTTAGCTGCAAAACTTTTCCCGGGTAGAGGCTCATGAGGCCAAGCGCCTTCCCATCCCGAAGAAGGAGGAAGACTTTCCGCGGGGAGGAAAAGAGCCGCGCGATCCCGCGGGGAGGATTGGGGAAACCGTAGACCTCCAAGGCCTTTGGGGAGCGACTTGCGCGCAGCGCTTCCCGAGCCCTTTCCTCCCACGGAGCAGTTTTCACGATCTGGAAGCGCGGAGGGAGAGGCTTTTCTTGGGGAAGCGGGGAAGCCTCGCGGAGAAGATTCACCCGGGTTTCGAACGCTTGGAAGCCCAAAGAGAGGTAGAGGTTTTTGGCGGGGAGATTGTCCTCGCGCACGTGGAGGACGGCTTTTTTCGCGCCGTAGCCAAAGGCTACCCTTACGGCCTCGGAAACAAGCGCTCTTCCGATTCCCTGGCGCCGGAATTCCGGATGGACCATGACCGCGGCGATGTAGGCGAAATCGCTCTCCCATTGGATCATGGTTCCGGCCACAGGCTTCCCCCTTGCCTCGGCTACGAAAAATTTGAAGCGGGGGTTTCGGCTAATGCGCTGGAGCGCGTAAAGGATCCCGTAGAGAAAGAATTCCCTCCACATCTGGCCCGGGCCCAGCCCAAAAAGGCTGATTTCGTCGGAAAAAGAAATCCGGGCGATTTCCCAAATCCTCGAAATATCCCGGACGCTGAACTCTCGAATCCGAAACCCCGCCAAGTTAGGCTCCTAAAAGCCTCTCCCGAAGAAGCTTGGGAGGGAGCGAACCCTGGGAGAGGACCGCATCGTGGATTTCCCGAAGGCTCGCGCCCGGGTGTTTTTCCTTGTATTCCTCGATCACCTTGAGGATTTCGAGCTTCCCCACGAGATAGGAGAGGGGCTGAGTGGGGCTTTGGGTATAGCGGCGGACCTCGGCCAAAGCGTTCGGCCGCTCCAACCCCGCCTCCCGCACGAGGAACTCCACCCCTTCTCCTACCTCCATTCCCTTCGTGTGCAAAGAAACATCGAGGATGATGCGGGCCGCGCGCCAAAGCTGGTCCTGAAGCCGCGCAAGCTTCTGCACTGGATCGGCCAAATACCCTAAGCTCTCCATGAGCTCCTCACAGTAAAAGGCCCAGCCCTCGACAAAAAGGGAGGAGAGGGCGCTTCCGAGCTTTCGAGGGAGGCTTTTCGCGTAGCGATTGGCAAAAACAAGCTGAAGATGATGGCCAGGATAGGCCTCGTGGACCACGGTGACCGCGATTTTCGCGAAATAATGCCCTCGCAGTTTCTCTTCCCGCAGCCGCGGAGGGACAAAGCGGTCCACCGGGGTCACGAGGAAAATCCCTTCCTGTTTTTCTTCAAGGGGGCCGGGCATCATGTACGCCGCGTAGGGGATGGTGGGCCGCAGGGCCGGCGGCGTGGGCTTCACCACGAGTTTCTCGCCCTCAGGGATCGTCACGATCCCCTTTTTCTCCACGAATTCCCGAGCCCGGGCCATCTCCCGCCGATAGACGGAAAGGAGTTCTCCCGGCCGGGGATGACGGTTTTTCGCGTCCTCAATGATTTCCCGGGCCGACTTTCCTCGCGAAATCTTTTGCGCGAGGGCTTCCATCTCGCGCCGGGTTTCCTCGAGGATCTTCCAGCCCAGCTCCAAAAGCTCGTCCGCCGAATAGGAAAGCATGTGATCTTCGTGGAGGATTTCCTCGAAGAGCTCTTTTCCCGCGGCGAAATCGCCTTGGGCCTTGGGAAGGATCTCGCGCTCGAGGAACTGGGCGTAATCCTCGAGGACGCGGGCCGCGCGCCGGCTCTCCCGGATCACCTTGGGAGCTAACCTCGGCACCCGCAGGCTCAGGGCCGGGATGACGAGGCGAAAGAGGGGGATACTTCTTTTGGCCCCTTCGAGGGCAGTTTCTCCCCAAACCTTGGGAACCTTGCGCGGCTCAAGGTTTTCCTTTCCCTCTTTGAGAACCCTTGGAACCTCGCTTAGCCTTGCCCGAACGCTTTCCAACCGCTTGGGAAAAGGCGCAAAATCCCGCAAAAGAAGGATCCCCACCCCGGCCACGGCCTCCATGAGGTACACACCCGGGCTTCGCTCAAACGCCCGCACCGTTTGGAATTCCCGAAGAAAAGAGCGCACCAGGTGTTTCACGAGGATGTAATCCACTTGGGCATCGGCGCTCCATCCCTCCGTTTTCACTCCTTCAAGCTCGGCCAAGGCCTCGCGGAGGAGCTTTTCTTGGCGGGCGCGGGCCTGGGCATGGTGCTCGCCCAAGCGGTGGTCGAACCGATGATCCCCAAGCTGTGTCGCCGCTACTGGGTTTTCCTCCAAAAGCCGCTCAAGCCAGACCTCGAACTTTTTGTAAAAATCTGCCTCTGTCACCTGCGGCATCTCCCCTCCTTAGCGCTTAGTGAGGGCAATATCGCCCGTCGCCGTTTCCACCCATATCCGGGCTTTGGGCTTCTCGCCGATATGCCCCTTCAGCCGGCCTTCCTGAACCTCTTCGGCGGAAAGGGGAAATTCACAGTCGATGTCGCCAAATTCTGTTTGGAGAAAGATTTCCGCCTCAAGCGGCTCCGCGAGGCTCAAATGTACGTCTCCTGAACCCGTGCGGATTCGCCAACTTTCATCCGCAATTACCCCCTCCACTTCCACATCGCCGCTTCCCGTGAGAATCCGGAGCTCCCCTTCCGCCTCCTTTAGGGAAACATCGCCGGAACCGGTCTCCACATCGATATGGCCTTTGAGCTCCTGGCCGTCGAGATCCCCGCTTCCGGTGCGGGCGAAAATCGCTCCGAAGACTTGGCGAAGCTCAATATCCCCGCTTCCGCAGCGCGCATGGACTTCCCCGGAGATCCCGGTTAGCTCGATATCTCCCGAGCCGGCGCGGATGCGAACGCTTTTGGAAAATCCGCTTACTTGCACATCGCCGGAACCCACTTCCACCTCGACCTCAGCTTCCGGAGGAAGAAAAAGGACGTAGTCGAGATCCACACCCTCGGGCTCCGGCCCCACGCGGAGCGTTCGGTCCAAAAGGCATACCGGCGGGTTCGCCAAAAGCTCGCGTTCCCTCGTCTCCGCAAGGCTTCCAAAGCTATGGATGGTATAATGAAGTTCCACCCGAGCTTTTCCTTCCTCAGCGTGGAGGGAGATATCGCTTGCTCCGCCCACGGCCTCCACGCGCGAGATCTCCCCGGCCGCGAATTCCCGCGCAAAGCTCCCCCGCTTCATCTTCACCTCCAGCGCTCGAGCTCCTTTTTCCAGCGCTCAATTTCCCTCTTTCGCTTTTCCTTGGCCCAAAGGAAGAGAAACGGGGCGAAAAGGAGAGCTAAAACGATCCCCAGGGTCACCAGGGCCAGGACCACGGCCACGATGGGGACCACGATGGCCAAAACGAGGCCCATGACCGCGAGCACGATGGGAATAGCTATGGCTGCGGCGATGAGCCCGGCAAAGGCTCCGGCAACCCCGCCCACGGCCCCGAATACGCTCCCAAGGGTGCTTCCCAAAACTGCGCCCACGATACGGAAAGGAAGCCCCAGGGCTACTTCCACCACCTTCCGCGCCTTCCACGCTAGCCTCGAAAGCAAATTCATCCTTTCACCTCCTCCTTCACCACTGCGTCCGGGGCGACCTCGAGCGTCTCCGTGTATTCCACGCGCTCGATGTGGCAGCCCGGTCCGATTTTGATCCTTCCGCCCCGCACGAGTTTCGCTTCCGTGGCCTCAAGCTCAATCTCGTCGCCCTCGATGGTTTCCGCGGAAAGTTCCCGCGATGAGCCCGGGCCGAAAATGAAGCGAAGGGCCGAGGAAAGAAGCCCGCTTAGGTGCGTTTGCCCGGCGCGCACGACGATCTTCTCCCCGCCGATTTCCCGGGCCTGGGCCCGGCCCTCGAGCTCCACTTCCACCCGGTCTGCGGAAAGGAGCCCGCCGATCTCGAAAGCGCCGGTGAGGCGAAAAGTTTCCACCTCCACGTTCTCCTCCACATGGAGGGAACCGCCGGCCCGCAGATACCCACCGCTGATGCTTTTCGCCCGAGCGGAACCGGCCACCCGCAATTCCTTGGCCCTAAGGCGGCCCGCTACGGCGAAGGAACCGGCGGCCTCGCCCTCCTCCACCTCTAGATCCCCCTCGCACTTGAAGGAACCCGCGACCTCGAATTTCTGGGCCTTGAGGTTCCCCTCCACCTTGGCGGAGCCCGCGGCCTTGAATTCCTCGGCGGTAAGGTCGCCCACGACTTTCCCGGAGCCGGCGATCTTCACCGTGCCGTAGGTTCCGCCCTCGATCCGGCCCGCTCCCGAAATGGTGACGTTACGCTCACTCACGTCCTTCACCTCCCAGGGCCAGTTTCACCTCTTCCACCACTTTCTCCAAATCCAGGCGAACTTTCACCCGGCAGTCCCGGTCCAGAGTGAGAGGCTCGCGGCCGAGCACGGCCAGCGGAGCCCGAAAGGAAAATCCCTCCCCTTCCACGGTTTTCTCCCCAAGGAGGAGAACGAGCCCTGTGGGCGCGCGCAGGGCCTCGGAGGCTCCCCGCACAAGGTCCACAAGGAGTTTGGCTTCCGCGGGCTTTGCGCCGCGGCGGACCGCCTCCGCACCCGAGGCCAGGGCCACAAGCTCCGAGAACGTATAGCCCTGGGCCTTCCAAAGGAGTTCCTTTCCCGCCGGGCCAATGGGCGGAAGATCGAGCGGGCTCGGATGGGAGACCTCGGCCGGGATAACCTCCGGCGCGAGGATCTTCACGAGCTCCTCGAGAGGGTATTCGTCCTTAAGCCGCAGGATGTCCTCGATCCTCTTGAGGATCTTTTCTTTGGGGAAGAAAGTTTCTTGGCCGGTGAAGGTGGAGCGGCGGATGAACCAGGCTTCGGGAATGAGGCCCAACCTTTTCCAGCGGTAAAGCTGGCCGTAGGAGATGCCGGTGAGGCGGAGAACCTCCTTTTTGGGGATCAGCTCCTCGCCGGGCTCCATGGGGGCCTCACCTCCCCTTCCACCCCATTCCAAAGTTTCGCAACGATTTCCGCAGGCCAATAGCTGGACACAGCGAAAACCACAGGGCTTAACATCCTCCATCACCTCCTCCGGGCGTTAGTGTAACATCACACTGTGCCATAGGCAACTCCGAACTTCCCTAAAACCGCCTATGACCCACATTTCAAGCCGCGGCAAGATGGGTTTAGGAGCGCTGAAGGGCGCCGAGCCGGCTGCGTTTTCTTGCGTCCACTCTTTTGAGTCGGGGATAGACGGGGCCCGCAAAGAATGCGTGAGCAGTGCGACCTTTTCGGGAGAAATTCTCGGATTTCGAAGATCTTGGGGAGTTCAAAGCCGGAAGCGCCGGTTTCTCAAGGGCAAGAAGCTTCTCCATGATCTCCGGCGGCCACTGGGCCGCCGCTAGGAACGCGTTGAAACTGAGCATTCGACCACCTCCGCCCTTAGTGTAACATCACACTGTTACACAGTCAAGGGCCGGGGGAGTCTCACCCGAAAGGTGAGGGTTCGGAGGACCCATAGGGCGTTCAGCCGCTCTCCGGCCGGATCGGAGCCCAAGGAGGCCGGGCCTTCCCCGGCAAAGCTCTTCGCGGAGGCACAGCAAAGACCAAATTTCTCCCGGAACTCGCCGAAAAGAAAAGGCCCGGCCCAAGGTCTCGTCACGGAGGGGCCGGGCCCAAAAATCAGCGCGCTACGACGGATACCCCCTGGACCAAAAGGGGTGGGGTAAAAAGGCTTCCTCCCACCCACTCCGGCTCGCCCCCGACGGCGATGAGCCCATCCTTTAGGATCTCGTAGGCGTTTCCGAAGATCATGGTGTTCTTTACGCGGCCCACAACCTTTCCATCCCGCACCACAAAGCCCACGGAAACGTTGTTGGAAAAGGCGCCGGATTGGATGTTCCCTTGCCCAAGGCCGATCACTTCGCCCACGATCAGTCCTTCTTTCATTTCACGGATCAATTCTTCCAGAGAGCCTTCACCGGGTTTAACGACGAGGTTGCGGGGAGAAGGACCGGGAGGTGTGCGAAAGCCGCCGTCGCCGAAAGGCCCGCCCTTGAGGCCGTTTCCCGTGGGCTCGGCTCCGCTCAGGGCCGCAGCCCGCAGGTCATAGTAGAAGTTGCGCACCACCCCTTCCTCCACCAGGGGAAGTTTTCCCACGGGAAGCCCCTCATCGTCGAAGGAACGGGTCCGGGGGCCAAAGGGGATGAGGCCGTCGTCCCAGACCTCGAAATCCTTGTGGAAAACCTGCTCCCCGAGCTTTCCTTTGAGGGGGCTTGTGCCCAAGAACACCGCCAGTCCCGAAAATCCGTGGGTCAAGGGGAGAAAGAGTACGGGAACAGCGCTGGGAAGGAAAAGAACCGGCGGTTTTCCCGCGGGCGCGGGCACGGTTTCCGCACCCCAATGTAGCTTCGTCAGAATCTTCTCCAGAAGCCCTTTTCGGTCGAGGTCCTCAAGGCGCCGCACCGCTTGGCTCTCATAAACGAGCCAAATATCCCCTTCCCGGATACGCTCCACACCCGCGCTGAACGAGATGAAGGTGCGCGCTTCCCTTAGCTCGCCCCCACTTGTGTTTCGGATGAGAACCTCGCTTTTTACGCGGGAAAGGTGGACGTTGACGACAAGCTCAGGAAATTCCCGCTTGATAGTGGCCACCACCTCCTCGCCCCAAGTGAGGAGGTCCTCCACGGAAATGCCCGGGACGCTGGGATCGAAGACCGACGCTTTTGGACCTGGCCTGAGCGCGGGGAAACGGAACGGCGCAGGATCCCCGTGTTCTGCTGCGGAAAGGGCGGCGTTCACGAGCGCTTCCGGAGCCCCGCCCGCAGTGGAAGCAAAACCCAGCCGGCCCCTCACGATCACCCGTAAAGCGCGGCCCAGGATCTCTTCGGAGGCGACTTTCTCCACCTCGCCACCGTGGAAGGAAACGCCCAACGCCTCGGTTTTGACCTCGTAGAGCTCCGCTTCTTCCGCTTTCCGCTTCGCGAGTTCCAAAATGTCCATTACTTACCCCCTACGATCACGTTCCGGATGCGCACATGCGGCGCACCATGGGTCACGGGAAGGGGCCACTGTCCACCCTTTCCGCACCCGCCCGCACTGCCCTTGAACTCGAAGTCTTTCCCGATCATCTCGATGTTTTTCAGGGTTTGGAAAACGTTTCCGGTGAGGACCACGTCCCTCACCATTTCCCCGATTTTCCCGTTCACGATTTCGTAACCATAGGCCGCGGAGAAGGTGAACTGCTCGAACTCCGTCTGCCCGCCGAAGGCTCCGCACGCATAGATTCCGTATTCAATGCCGTCCAGCATCTCCTCAAACGTGTAGGGCCCAGGTTCAATGAAGGTGTTCCGCATGCGCACGATGGGCTCATGCTCCCAGGAGACGGCGCGCGCATTCCCCGTGGGCTTTGCCCCGAGCTTTTGAGCCGTGGCCCGGGAGTGCATGAGGCCCGTGAGCACGCCTTCCCGAATAAGGTAGGCCCGATTTCTCCGGACGCCCTCGTCATCGTAGGGGCAATTGCCCCGCGCGCCGGGGATGAAGCCCTCGTCCACCACGTTGAGGGCCTCTACCCCAAAGCGTTTGCCGATTTCCATGACCTTCCGCATGGGCTCATTGCGCAGGAGGAAGTCGGCTTCGCAGATGTGGCCGAAGGCCTCGTGGATAAAAACGCCCGCGAGTTCCTGGTCGAGGATGACCGTGTAGCAGCCGCCTTTTACGGGTTTGGCGGAAAGGAGGTCCACGGCGCGCTTGGCCGCAGCCTGAGCGCGCTCCTCGTGCCCAAGGGCCTTTTCAAACCCCGCGGCAAACCCCATGGACTCAAAACCCTGCTGGACATCTCCGTTTTTTCTGGCCACCGCCGCGAGCATCAGGGTCACATCGGGGATCTCTTGCTCGACATAAGTTCCTTCGGAATTCGCATAGATCACGCGCCGGAGACTGTCCGCATAGCGCACGGAGCTCGCCACAATCGCAGGGTGGAACCCAAGGATCATTTTGTTGTAAGATTCCGCGAGCCTCCTCTTTTCCTCCAAGGAAACACCCCGGATATCCCGCTCCATTTTTCCAAAAAAGCGGTCCACAACGGGTTCTGTTTCGGCCAGATGAACTTTATCGCGCACATGGGGAGCGGCTTTTCGTGCGAGGTGAGTAGCCTCCGCGATCTTCTGGGGGAGGTCCTTTAGGTCCGTAAAAATGGCAATTCCCCAAGCGCCGTTCACGAGGGCCCGCACGATGCCCCCGCGTTCCTCCGTGGCCTCGAGGGCAATGAGCTGATCCCGCTGGAAGACCACCCTGGATCGGAAAACCTCCTCCCACCGCACCTCTGTATAGTCGGCCTGGCTTTTCTCCAAGAGTTCCCGAATGGTCTCGTTCATGAACCCCCCTTCCGCGCCATTGTAGCCCAAATTACAGCCAACCGGAAACGGCAACGCTAAAATCTGAACAAGGAGGTGCCATGAGAACGCTGGTTATTCTGTTGAGCCTTGGTGCGGTTTTTGCCGCCCAAGCTGCAGAGATCCGCTTTGATCCAGAGCCCAAGCTTTTAGGAAAGTTCCAAATTGTGGTCGAGGGAGTTCAAGAGAGGTCAGGAAAGGTTTGGCTGCTCAACATGGCTTCCGGAAAGCTTTGGGAGCTTCCGCTTGTGCTCGAGGGGGCGGTCCTCAAAACCCCGGTGCTGCAGGCAGTCCGAGCCTGCGATACCCCGGATGAAGACGTCAAGGCCATTGAAATTGCTTCCGCAGGCGATACTCTCGTCGCAGCCACTGAGCTTGGCTGTGGCCTTTCTGTAACGCAAAAGATCGGTCCCCGCGAGGGAAATCCGGCGTTCGAAGTCCAAATTCTCTCTGAGGAGGGGTGGATGCGGGTTTGCACCCTTTCCACAGGGCGCTTCCGCGTCCTCCTTAGGGCTCCGTTTTTAGATCGAACTTGTGATCCCGACCCTCTACCCGGTGGCCTCGTTCTGCAGGTGGGTAATGAAAGGAAAACCGTTTCGCTCCGAGAAAGCGGGCCCACCACAGGGGAGTTCGTCTTCGAATTTCAAGGAAAGCTCGAGCTCGATCGGGAGAAAGCCGAGCTCATCTATCGGATGGAGTGGGCGGAGGAAAGTTGGAGTTTTCCCGCGCTTTGCCAAACCGTGACTTTCCATAGCGCATGGGAAAAAGAGCACACGCCATGGGAGAATGTCAAGCTGGAGCTCAAAGTCGCCACATTGGAAGTGACTGTGGGACCGATGGCAGTTTTCCTTCCCACTGGCTGTCGTGCGCGCATTGACCTTCTCCGACCGGAGGAACCGGACGAAGTCCTTTGGCAAGTTTCCGGTTGGGGGTGGGTCTCCGGCAAAACCTTGGAAATCGCGGCGGAAGAGCCTGCTCTGTCGTTGCCCAATTTTCCCTACGCCTTATTGGTCCAGGTATTTGCCCGGGCAGGTGCAAATTGGGGAAAAGCCCAGATTGCCATCACCGTGGTAGAGAGGCCCCATATTTCCTTTGTGAATCCGGAAAGCAAAGAGAAGTTGGAAAGCCTGCCCGCAGATGCGTCTTTTAAAATCCGCGTGGAAAAGGCGATGGGCCTTGCGGACGAAATTCTAAAAGTTCGCCTTGGCAAGCTCGGCCTTCACCCTCTGCCCAAAGAGGTAGAACTCCGAAGGGTAGGAGAGGGGATCTACGAGAGCGACCCTCTCAATCCGCGGGAGTGGCAGGCTCGGCCGGGGGATTTCCTTTGGGCGGAACTGGAATACCCGGCCCCAATTACCTGTGCCATCGCGACCCTCCTTCCTCTGCGATGATCCTTGCACTCGCATTGGCTTTCGGAATGGTGGGGTGGGCTCTGGAGGTAGCCCACCCCGTCTTCTTCGCTCGGGAACCGGTTGTGGTTTGGACGCTCCCCGGTGAGCCCAATCCAAAACTCTTCCTCCACGATGCCCTTTGGCCGGCAGCTTGGACTTGCTACGAGGAAGAGGGAAGGCTCCGCTGGGAAGCGGATCTCAGGGATGCTCCCTTAGGAATCTGGATCGTTTGTGGCCAAGACTGTTTCTCATTCCTCCGGGTATCTGAGGACTACGGGCTTGTGGAAGTGCACAATGTGCCTCCTGGACTCGAAATAACACTTGGCGAAAAAACTCACCTTACCGACTCTCGGGGGACAACTTTCTTCCTTGTGCCTTCGGGCATTTACAGCTTGGAAACACGGGTTCTGGGAACAAGGCTCAAGAAACAGGTTCACGTGTATTCCGGAAAGCGTGAGAAGGTCGTGTGGATCTCCGCTTCCGTCAAGCCCACGAGTTCCTGGGCTATTCCGGGAACGCGGATAGGGATGACGATCGCTGCGCAAACGGAATTCGACCTTCCCTTCCTTCCCGTGGAAATTTCCCTTCCACCGGGGTGGGAAGGGGAGCCCGGACCCGATCATCTCTTTCCTGTGCACAAGGAGACAAGTGCGCTCCGAACTTGGTATATCTCCGTCCCGAAAGACGCCGAGCCCGGGGAATACCTATGTACATTCACGGTTTTAGGCTTCCCGGTGTCCGCCAAAATCCGGGTAGCCGAAAAGCTCACGCCCCTGGTGGTGGTAGGCCACTGGGACGTGAGAAAGAACGAGCTTGATCTTGCCTCGCCCTTTTCCCTAACGTTTGAGAGGGCCCTGTGGGCCGCGAGCCTCTTGGGGCAACCCGTCCCCTATACGGACGAAATCATGACATCGGAGCTTTTGTTCGAAATCCTTCAACGATGGGTTAGCGAAGGAGGGTGAGGATCAAGGAAAGGATGGCGGAGACGATCAGCATGGAGGTGAGGGGAAAATAGAAAACAAAGCCGTCGCGCTGGATGCGAATGTCGCCGGGAAGACGACCCAAAAACGGGATTTTCCCCATGAGGGCCAAACCCACGACGATGAGTATAATTCCCATCACCACCAAGACTTTTCCAAAGCCGGAAAGCTCGGGCGGAAACATACCGGCTATAATGATAGCAAGGAAGGAGGAGAGGATGAACGAGGTGCTGCGCGCTATCCGCGAACGCCGTTCGATTCGCGTTTTTCGACCCGATCCCATTGAGCCGGAGAAGTTGGAGGCCATTTTGGAGGCGGCCCGTTGGGCTCCCTCGGGGCGCAATACCCAACCCTGGCGCTTCGTGGTCGTGGAGTCCAAGGAGAAGCGGGAGGAGCTCGGCCGCGTGGTGACGCAAATGGATATGATCCGCACCGCACCGGTGACCATCGCCGTTTTACGCGATAAAGACGCGGGCTACGACGAGATCAAGGATGCCCAGGCCATCGGTGCCTGTGCCCAGAACATCCTCCTTGCCGCTCACTCCTTGGGCCTCGGCGCTTGCTGGCTGGGTAGGCTCCGCGATCCTCAGGTGGAAAAGATTATCGGCGCCAAGGAAAACGAAGAACTCATGATGCTCATCGTGATCGGTTACCCGAGAGAGCGCCCAGCGCCGAAGGAGAGGAAACCCCTTTCCGAGCTCGTCCGGCGGATTTGAGCGTGGGGAAGCCTAGGCTGCCGGACTTTCGGTAGCCTAGGCTTTGTTTTTATCCTGGACATTGCGCGGCGATCCTCTCGCCCATCCCCAAAGGCGCGAAAGTTTTCTCGAATTCGCGGCGGAAGTCCTGGGCCAATTTCTCCGCCCGGCGCCGAAAGGCTTCTTTGTCCTTCCAAGTGTTCTCCGGCCAAAGGATTTCCCTGGGCACTCCCGGGCACTCCTTAGGAACCCAAAGGTGGAAAAGTTTGTCCTCTTCGTAATCCACTTTCTCAAGCTCGCCCAAAAGGGCGGCCCGGACCATCCTCCGCGTCAGGCGAATGTCGATCCTTTTCCCCTCGCCATAGGGGCCACCGGTCCAGCCGGTATTCACAAGATACACTCTGGTTCCGTATTGGCGTAAGTAACGCCAAAGAAGCTCCGTGTAATCCTTGGGAAGCCTCGGCATAAACGGGGCTCCGAAAAACCGGGAGAACGTAGAGCGGGGCTCGATCACCCCGATTTCCGTTCCGGCAAGGCGCGAGGTGTAGCCCATAAGGAACCAGAACATGGCCTGCTCCGGCTCAAGCCGGGCAATGGGCGGTAAAACCCCGTGCGCATCGGCAGCCAAAAAGAACATGACCTGGGGATGGCCCGCAAGACCCTTGGGATCCGCGTTTCGGAGGAAGGAAAGCGGATAAGAGGCCCGGGAATTTTCGGTAAGGCGGCGGTCGCGGAAATCAAAAGTTCCGTCCGGATAAATCATGGCGTTTTCCACGATGGCCCCGTGGTCCAAAGGATCCGCCTCATGCATCACCGCCCAATAAATGTCCGGCTCCTTTTCCGGATCGATGTCGATCATCTTGGCGTAGCAGCCCCATTCGAAGTTGAAAATCCCTTCCTCACACCAGCCGTGCTCGTCGTCGCCGATGAGCACCCGCTCAGGATCGGTGGAAAGCGAAGTTTTTCCCGTTCCCGAAAGCCCGAGGAAAAGGGCGCAATCGCCATTTGGGCCCACGTTCGCCGCGCCGTGAATGGGGAGAACCTCATAATCGGGAAGCAGGAAATTCATCACCGTGAACATGAGCTTCTTTACGGAACCCAAGTAGGCGGAGCCGTAGACAATGCCGACTCGTTCCACAAAGTCCATCACGACCGCGATATCGGAGGTGCGGCCTTTTTCGGGGTCGAACCGAAGCCGGCCCTCATACTTTTTGGGGTCGAGCTTATCGTAGGGGAGAGCAAGCAAGGTGAAAGGTTTTTCCGCGAAGACCGAGCCTTGCATGTTTTCAGGTATAGGTCGGAACATGTTGTCGGCAAAAAGGGCGGTGAGGGCGCGGTCGGTCACAAGGCGCAGGCGCAGGCTATACCGAGGATTCGCACCGAGCGCCCGCTCAACCACGTAAACCCTTGGTTTTTGGCGCAAAGCGGACAAAGCGTCGCCAAGGATCATCTCAAAGGTGTCCGGACTTAGGGGAAGGCAATAAGGGGAGCTCCAATCCACTTTCGCGTGGATTTCCGGCCGGTCCACAATGTAGGTGTCCTGGGGCCTCCGGCCTGTAGATTCCGGAGGGGTCCAGGTGGCGAGGGCTCCGGAGCGGCTCACCAAAGCTTCCCTTCGCCGAATGGCCTCGGCAATAAGCTCCTTCCGCGGGGGATCGAAACGCACATCGGGATGCCGCGCCAAAAGATCCTCAAGCTCCATGTCCTTCTCCTTCCCTGGCGAGCAGGACCCGCCGGATAGGCAAGGCAAAGGAAATCCCTTCTTTCTCGAAGCGACGCTTAAGCTCCACGTTAAAAGCTTGCCGCGCATCCAACATATCCCGATACCTCGGACTTTGCACGAAAAAGGCCACCTCGAAGATAAGGCCGAATTCGCCGTATTCCTTAAAGTGCGCCCGATCGAACCGCGTGTTGGGAACGCTATTTACGACTTCTTCCACGATCCGCGGAATCGCCGCAAGCTTATCCGCCGGGGTATCGTAACTCACCGCAAAATTGAGGAGAACCCAGCGTTCTTTTACCCGGGCGTAGTCGCGAATCCATTCCCGCAAAAGCTCGGAATTGGTGACCACGATCTCCTCTCCCGTGAGGCTGCGGATGCGCGTCGTTTTTATTCCGATTTTTTCCACTGTCCCGGAAATATTGCCTGCCACAATGAAATCGCCCACGAGGAAAGGCTTATCGATGACGATGGCAAGGAAGGAAAAAAGGTCGGCCAAAATGCTTTGGGCCGCAAAGGCCAAAGCAATACCCACAATTCCCACGCCGGCTAGAAGGGCAGTGACGTTGACGCCAAGGTTTTGGAGGATGACGAGGAGGATGATGAGCCAAACCATGATCTTGATGAGAACGCCTAACGAGGAAAGGGTGGTAGCGGAAGCGGCATCGCCCTCCGCGCGCCTGCGTTCTGCAAGCCGGGAAAGCCAAAGAGTGACAAAGCTTCCGGCCCAAATGCCTAGCTGGACGAGGAAAATGGTGAGGGCTAAAGAGCGGATAGCGCGGGACGCGGCTTCAGGGAGCTTGAGGGAAAGGGAGGCCGCAAACAGGGCCACCACCAAAAGGAACAAGAAGGAGGTGCGGCGGGTGAGCTCCGCGCCCCGGCCGGCCCAAATACCCCCGCGGCGGCGAAAACGCTTCTCAAGCCCTCGGGAAATAATGGCCCGGCAAAGGAGGAGAAAACCCAAAACGCCAAGAAGAATCCCGAGGGCCAAAAGCCATGCCCAAACGGGATTTCCCCCCAAAGTCCGTCCGAGGACGTCGCTAGCTAGGGCATCCATGGTCTAGGAAGCTTTCTTCCGCCGGTAGGCGCCCAAAAACGCAAAAAGGATTCCCACCAAAAGGAGGATTACCACCGCCGGGGTAGAAAGTTCTGGAAGCATGTTTCCGATGGCAAGCCCTAAAAGTACTCCGCCCAAGCCCAAAAGCCACGGCCGCAAAGTTTCCCAGCCCAATCGACACACCCTCAACCTCCTTCCCAAAGGGGAACGATTGTAAAGCGGCGCACATCCACGAGGCCAAGGTCCGTGATTTTCAAGGCCGGGATCACCGGTAAAGCCAAAAAGGAAAGTGACATAAAGGGATCAGGAAGCATCGCGCCCAAGGATTTCGCAGCTTTTTTGAGCTCTTGGGAAAGCTGATGCACTTCGGAAAGCGGCCGGTCGGACATGAGCCCAGCGATGGGCAAGGGAAGCGCCGCCAAAATTTTTCCCCTTTTTATCACCACTTGGCCTCCGCCCATCGCCGCGAGCTCCGCCACCGCCGCTTTCATGTCCTCGTCGTTTGCCCCCACAACCACAATATGATGGGAATCGTGGGCCACCGTAGAGGCCAAAGCTCCCTCTTTGAGCCCAAAACCCTGCACCAA
>Ga0272445_1001931_pt1 | contig 15055 bp, 14 predicted proteins | sample YNPCB0031_FD_194404 | JGI IMG/M metagenome (GOLD analysis project Ga0272445, IMG submission 194404) | Hot spring sediment microbial communities from Yellowstone National Park, WY, United States - YNP-CB-003-1 | ecosystem: Environmental > Aquatic > Thermal springs > Hot (42-90C) > Sediment... | reverse complement strand
GAGCCCCGGGAGAGGTCATCCACCACCCGTATCTCCCATCCGGCCTGCCGCCCGGCCTCCACCAGATGGGATCCGATGAACCCCGCGCCGCCGGTGATCAGAACCCGCATCATGGCCTCTCCATACACTATAAACTGTTCAGCGGGCTCCGAAAGGGCCCGCTGAACCTCCAGCCCTTCCAACGCCCTCATGCCCGCCCACGCAAGGTGAGCGTGTCCACCACGGTTTTCAGAAGGATCACCAAATCCAGCCAGGGCGACCAGTGCTTGATGTAGTAGAGATCATACTGCAATCGGAGAAGCGCGTCCTCTTTGGAGGACGCGTAGCCGTATTTGACCAGGGCCCAGCCGGCCATGCCGGGCTTGACGGCGTGGCGAACCCGGTAGAAGGGGATCTCCTTGGCCAGCTCCTCCACGAACTCCGGCCGCTCCGGCCGCGGGCCCACGGCGCTCATTTCCCCTTTGAGGATGTTCAGAAATTGGGGGAATTCATCGATGTGGGTCTTGCGCAGGAAGCGGCCCACCCGGGTGACCCGGGGGTCGTTCTCCCGGGCCCAGACCGCCCGCCCCTTCTCCGCATCGGGCACCATGGAACGGAATTTGTAGACCCTGAAGACGCGCCCCCTTTCCCCGACCCGCTCCTGGGTGTAGAAGATCGGGCCCGGGGAGTCCAGGTAGATGGCCAGGGCGATGAGAGGGAAGAAGGGGGCCATCAGGAGGAGGCCCAGGGAGGCCAGGACGATGTCCATGGCCCGCTTGATCATGCGGTTGAACGTCCGAGTGAGGGGGTGACTGATGGGCATGGCCACGTACCAGTTGCTGCCCACGTGCTCCACCGGCACCCGGCCAGTCAGTTGCTCGTAGAGGACGGGCATCGGGACGATCTCCACCCCCAGCTCCAGGCAATCCATCAGGATCTGCAACAGCTCGCCGTTCAACTCATGGGTAATGGCCAGGATGAGGGTGTCCACCCGATGCTGACGGATCAGCTCCGGGAGGGCGTAGCGGTTGCCGAGCACGAAAACAGAAAATGGAGGATGGAAGTCGGAAGGCGGATTTTTCCCCTCCCCCGTCCAAGCTCCCCCTTCCGTCTTCCCTTTTCCGATTTCCACCTTCTTCCCTTGCTTTTCCGGGTCATCGTCCACGAAGCCCACCACCTGGTATGTTCCGTCCCCATACTTGGCCAGGACCTCGGCGATGGCGCGGCCGGCCCAGCCGGCGCCGATGATGAGGGCGCGCCGGCAGAGTGCTGGCTGGTTCAGGACCACCCGGTAGAGCCCCCGGCCGGCCAGAAGTGCACCAATTGTGACGAGGGGAAAGGCCAACAGAGAGGAGCGGGAGGTAGGCAAGGGAGGGGTAATGTATGGAATGAGAAGGTAAACCCCCACGGTGATCAGGCCGGCCTTGAGGACGGCCTGCGCGGAGGAGGAGAACCGCCCGACCACGCGGGGGTCGTAGGCGTCAAAGGTGTGGGCGATGAGCAGCCAGAGCAGGCTCAGGAGGAGGAACCAGAAGGGATGCTGGAGCACCAGGCCTCCATCCAGCCCGTATCCGGGCCGCAGGGCCAGCGCCAGGAGCAGTGTGCCGTTCACGGCCAGCAGGTCCAGCGCCATCAGGACCAACCGCCGCTCCATGAGCAAGAGGGCTAGCCGCCCACCATCGGCCTCCTTCCGAAGACTTTGGGTAGTGTGCATTCCTCTACCTCAGCAAAATATCGCTTTCTTTCTGCCTGCCTCATGAATGACATTTGCGTATTGTTCCACGATCTTTTCGCGCTGAAAGTATCTTGTATAGAGTTCTCTGGCGATAGCTTTTTTCCAAGCAAGTTCATCTGGTTGAGATAAAAGTTTTCTGATTAATGTCACGAGTTCCTCAACTGTCATAACATTCCATCCGCACCCATTCTGTTTAACCAATTGAGCCAGTTCTGCTTCTGGAGACATGAAAGTTATTAAAGGACACCCAGCAGAGAGAAAAGTAAAAGCCCGAGAAGGGAAAGCCAGTCTTTCTAAGCCAGGTTGCAATACGACAAAACAAGCATCAGCTGCGCCAACGATTTGAGCAAAGCGCTCCTCAGGCTGGTAAGGAAGAAACGCGACCCGTGTGAGTCCTTCCTGGGTAGCTCGCGACACAAGCTGGGATCGCTTCACTCCTTCACCAATAAAAAGAAAATAAACAGGTTCACCTTTGAGAGCAATCGCAGCATCAAGCAACGGATCAAGAGGATGCATGATGCCCATGTTCCCTGCGTAAAGCAAAAGGAGCGACTTTTCATCTATGCCAAGCTCCTTCCGCACCGTTAGCACTTGTTCCCAGGCCAATGGTTGCAACTCAGGCCGTCCCCATAGGGGAATGGTGATGATCTTTTCATCTGCGACCCCTTTCTTCATCAGGGTTTCCTTCATCGCTTGCCCTAATACAATCACGAACGTAGCTTTGCCTAGAATATATCGATGCACACCTTCCCACGCTTTAACAAGCAGCCAGGGCAATTTCCATCCTGTTGCAAGAAGCACATCCGGATGGATGTCATATAAAACATAGACAAAAGGAATACGATGTTTCGATGCCAAAATAGCCCCAAGCCACCCGACAAAAGGAGGATTGTGAAAGGTGAGCACAGCATCAAAAGATTCCTCTTTAACCAAGCGGCGTGCTTTCCACCATGCACCCCACAGAAACTGTAAATATCCAAAGATGCGGGCAGTCAAATGCTCACGGCCTTTGAACCAGATTGACGCTCTATGCACCTGGACACCATTTCTTATCTCAAAAGCCGGTGCTTCCGGACTCACCGAGGAATAGCTTGGTCGTCCTGTCACAACATGAACCTCGAAGCCTTGAGAGGCTAAACTTTCACATAGTTCAGCTGCAAGTTGGCCTGTTGAAGCTATATCCGGAGCATAATATTGATTAATAACCAGCAATTTCATAGACATATTTCCTCAACAAAGAGTTCGGAACTTGTCTTGCTTTACGATCTTGACTGGTTCGTTAAGGAATCCTGCCGGCTTTCCGAAGTTCACTTTCAATCCAACGGTATGTCTTTTCAAGGCCCTCTTCCAGGGAGACCTTAGGCTCCCAACCCAAAACTTCACGTACCCGAGTATTATCACTGTTGCGCCCACGGACTCCTTGAGGTTTAGAAAGATCATAACGCTTCCGAATTGTTTTCCCCGCGATCCTGGTTATAATATCTATCAACTCATTGATCGTGACCAGACGATCCGAGCCTATATTTATGGGATGTGGATAATCAGACTGTGTAAGACGGTAAATTCCTTCTAAGCAGTCATCGATGTAAAGAAAGGAGCGAGTTTGGTTTCCATCTCCCCAAACCTCAATTTCGTCGCCATCCCTGGCCAGCGCGATTTTGCGACATAGAGCAGCCGGGGCTTTCTCCCGCCCTCCCTCGTAGGTCCCTAAGGGGCCGTACACATTATGGAAGCGGGCCACCCGCGTTTCAAGGCCATAATCCTCACGGTAATATTGACAGAGTTTCTCCGTAAAGAGTTTCTCCAGGCCATAGCCCTCTTCAGGATCCGCGGGCCAGGCGTCTTCTTCCTTGAGAGGAGTCACATCAGGGCTCCTCTGCTTGTATTGGGGATAGACACAGGCCGATGAGGAGAAGAAGAACCGGCCTGTACCGTTGATCCGGCAGGCCTCCAGCATGTTCGTGTTGATAAGCACATTGTTACGGGTAACGTCGGCATGGACGACGGTAATGTAGCCGATGCCACCCATGTCTGCGGCCAGGTGATAGACCTCATCAAATCCACCCCTTGTGGCGATGAGGCAATTCTCAAACTTCCTGAGGTCAAGGAGTTCGAATTCGTCCGCCTGGGTGGGCTCAAACTCAGGATGCTTGATATCCACCCCACGGACCCAGTAGCCCCGTTCCTTCAAGAACTTCACCAAGTGATGGCCGATGAAACCACCGGCCCCGGTAACTAATGCCCTTTTCACCATCGTGCACTTCCTCCTGTCTGATTGTCCCTAAATTAATTCCATAGCCAGCTCTTCGGGAATATAGAATGCGGCTAACCAGGCCTATCTCTTATCATAAGTTCTAAATGCTCGATGGTGTTGTGCATAATACTATGCCAACTATAGCGATCCTCTACCAGCTTGCGAGCCTCTATCGCCATTTGTAGACGCAGGCTATCATCTTGCAATAAATTAACCACGCGCTCAGTAAAGGCTTCCTCGTTTTCTTCCTTGAATAGATGTTTTCCCGGCACAGCCTCTATCCCCTGGCAACCTACAGGGGTTGCCACCACTGGTACGCCCAAGGCCATCGCCTCCAAGACCTTGAGCTTTGTTCCTCCGCCGTAACGGAACGGAGCTACAGCGACTTTGGCTTCCGCATAATAAGGCCTGACGTCTTCCATCTGCCCTATGACCCGAACGCCTGGAAGCGAAGCCAGTGCCTTGACTTTTGAATTGGGATTTCGTCCCACAATCCAAAACTCAGCATCAGGTACAGCTTCGCGCACCCTCGGGAACATACGACGAGCAAACCAATTGACAGCATCAATATTCATGAACACGTCCATCGCCCCGCAGAAGATGATTCGATTCCTGCGCTCTGTAGTGCCCAACGGTTGAAGCCTTTCCGTGTCCACCCCATTGGGCACGATCCATACCTGTGTGGCGGGATTTGTAAGCCGAGCTTGGGTAAAGTCAGCGTCCTCTTTTGAAACGCTTAAGACTACATCAACTTGATTGAGGACCGAGGCTTGAAACCTTCGCAGTTGCCACAAGTTGAACTTAGCAAACAACCGAACCCAGGGTGACCCCTCGCGGGCGTATGTCTCCCAGAAGCGCTCGTCCGCGTTGTGCTGGTCCAGCACTACGAGAGGGCTCTTTTTCCACCCAGAAGGAAGATAGACCAGTGTCTCCATGAAGTGCACCCAAAGAATGGGATAATCCTCTTGTTGTAAAGCTTCGGTGACGGCCTTCCTGAAGGCGGGGCTATCGAACTTGGCTACGCCGTAGGGTTTACGGGATAGGAAGGCCCTCCACGCGGCTTGGGCGCGAGGTCTGTTTTTTGCTGGTATTACGTGAAGTTTACTACAGTAGGTTCTGAGGGGATCCAGATCGCCGGGTCCATAGGGATCGTGGGCCAGGGCAAGGAGCGTTACCTCCAGGCCTGCCCGGGCCAACTCACGGAGCACGTAATAAATTCGGATCTTACTCCCGATGGTCAGGGGCCAGGGGAGGGTAGGGGAGAGCATGAGGAGCCGCATGTTCCCTTTGCCACCCGATGTAAGTAAACTATATTCACTTCATTATAAGATTTTATATGTTTACAGGAGTAATGCATAACTGTAGGGATCCGGTTCGTAACAGTGGGCGGTCGATGTCGGAAACCTGTGCTTTATCCACAGGGTGAACAATCCGATATGGGCTCCCAAATCTAGTACGACTGGGAAGTCGGCACCCTCCATCTCTTTAAATCGATAGTCTTCGCGCCAAAGGATTTCATGAATTTCACTAATATCTCCAGCCCTTAAGTGAATAGGCACGCTATAGTTATTCAAATATATTGTGTATACGGAATAACTTTTGGTAATTAGCTTATAATAAGGCAAGAATGTACACAATAAAATCTTAGATCGCAAGTCCTTTCCCAAACTAAAACCCATGCGAAGATAATCGAACACGGTTCCCGCTTTTCTTGCCAAAAGATGGAACCAACCAAACATCCAGATGGTCGAAGCCTTCCTCCTCTCATGAGCATGCATATTGCCCCTCCTTATGAGTGCAAATCACACACTCTCAAACTTACGCCTAAAACTGCAAACACGACATGCGGGACTAAGTTGTATTCCCATATATTAAGAAAAAGCGCCCCTACTACCATACCTACGATCCATCCGCCAGCAGTGGCCAATATCATTCTTCCCCTGGCATCAGCAGCCTTCTTTAGCCTCATTAAAATCTTCATCAAAGCGCTAGCTTGAGCACATATAAAGAATATTAAGCCATGGATTCCCATTTGCAGCCCCATACTTAGATAATTGTTATCTGCCGCAATATAATCGGAAAACACCACTGGCGATTCAATGCCCCTCGTCGGCAGTGCTGCATAACCTGCAGTTCCAAGTCCATAGCCAATGGGGTTTTCTGCTATTCTAAACAAATTCACTTCAAGATTTTGAATTCTGATATCCTCATATTCAAAAATCGCTATAATATGGTCTAATATTGCTTCCGACACACCTTTATAGTAACCCCTAGGAAGTTCAATGCTCAAAAGAACGAAAAGGACTCCAATCACTACCACAGCAGCCCGTAATACTCTGTGAAGAATTGTTATCCGAAGGAACAATAATGAGGTTAATATGCCTATAGCAAACATTATCCAGCTGGTCCTTGTAAATGACAAGACTGTTCCAATGGCCGAAAAACAGAATATTGCGATCCAAAGAAATCTTGCTTCCTTCGCATTGACAACCCCATTCCAGGCAAGGATGCTGTTAAGCGCCATTAGCACCCCAAATACGAGGGGATTCCAAAGAACCGATGTCATCCGTAAGACACCACCAAAATGCAGAGGGAGTTCTTTTTCTTGTGTTAATTGTACATAAAAACGAGCCCAATCATCAGCAAACATATACGAAAATAGTCCAATCATTGCAAGAAATCCATTGATGAGAGCAATACCAAGAAACAGTTTGAACGCTTGATTCAAGTTTCGGATTCCAGAATAAGCCAAAAACGCAAGGGCTACCGGTAAAATATTCCTGTAAAAACCTATTGCATACTGTTTAATATCTACAGTTCTAAAGTAGAGATATGTGTTTATAATCGACAAGACGCCAGATAGTACATATAGGATGAGAAACAGCATCACTGAACCGCCCGACACTCTCATCGTGCTAAGAATTCTGAAAAAAGCTTGCAATAAAACCACGAGAAGAATTAAGCCAACAAGAAACGTCATGTATACTTCGCTACCAGGTTTGTAATACGACAAAATGTTATATCCTATCGCATGTCCGTAAATTAGCAAAATGGTTAAATATAGGAACCTAAAACCATTGTTTTCTGCCAAAATTCGTTTATTTCTTAAACCAAGAGTGGTATTGATTGTGCTCATGGCTTAAGTTTTTCTAATTCGGTAGGAAAGATCTGATTTTTGATGATTCTTATGTTCAAAACGACCTTTGCATTGAATGCGAAATCTCTTTTACTCCTAAGTCGTAAGAGCAGAGCCAATCCCTTTAGCCTTCTAGGCGCACCAGATACAATTTTATCTAACTCCCATTCTAGCCACAGCCAAGGCGAAGGCTTACCAAGATATTGCTGCCGCAATTGGTCTCCGACTGCCCTCAGTTTATCCGCCTGGGCCACCGAAATCCGTCCCCTGTGATTGCGATCTGCTGCCAAGATACGGGGGATATGAACAAAACGGTACAACTTCCCAATCCGCAGCCAGTACTCATAGTCAATGGCCACCCTCAAGCGCTTATCCAGTTTGTGTTTTTCCACCACATACCTGCGGAAGAAGACGCCGGGTTGCTCTAAGAAGCATCCCCGCAACAGGCGGCTATAGCGGAAGCCTGGCACACACTGTACCCTCAAGATAGTGCCATCCTCCCAGATAAAGGCAACATCTCCATAGATGATGTCCGCTTCAGGATGTTTCTGAAATGCTTCTACTACAGCGCTGATCGTACCACAGTCAAAGTAGACATCGTCCGAGTTCAGCCAACCGATGATCTCCCCTTGGGCCATAGCAAAGCCCTTATTCACTGCATCCGCATGCCCCTCGTCAGGCTCAGAGACCCAACGAAGGTTATAGGTGCCTTGATATTTCTTCAGGATTTCTATTGTTTCATCGGTTGATCCTCCATCTATAACAATATGTTCGATACTAGAATAATCCTGACACCGAACCGAACGAATATTCTCTTCAATGAAACAAGCCTGGTTGAACGATGGCGTAACGATGGAAACGAGAGGCTTCATAGCCATATAAATCACATCCTGTTAACCAATTGTTGAACTAACTTAGTGCGAAAAGAATGGTCTGAAAACCGCACCAGATACACAAAGCTCCGTGAGATTGCTTTGCGAATTATGTCTTCTTCCAAAGCCATAAGATGATGAATGGGCGGAAGCAAATGAAATGCGAAATATGTTCTTAACAAATCGTTGCGATGATAATTGAATTCCAAGTGGTTGATTAATAAAATCCTCTGCACTGCTTCGGTCAATGATAAGCCAGAGATTGAATTCTCTTGTGCTCTCTCCAAAATGACTACCTTGTTCAGATTAGAGACTGGAGGAATTCTCAGATCCACGAAAATATCTAGCAAGGTCTTTTTCTGATCTTTCTGATCTTTCAGAGAAGTTGTGAATGGCACCGGAAAAACCTCACCCGATGCAGAAAGGACGCATATATCCTCTGATAGAAATTCATATCCCTCCCTAATCAATTCTATAGCGGTCCATGTCTTACCTTGATTTGGTAGACCAGTAAACAGTATAGCTGAACCCTTCATGCTGATCGCACTGCCATGCAATAGCACCATATCCCGCTCTAAAAGCTTTAATGCTATGATGGATTCAAGATGATGCCCTATACGTCCAACTTTCGTAACTGGCAAATTCGACCACCAGCGGAACAACGAATTCCATTCTAGAACGGGAACGTGTGAATTTAAATCCTTAAACGCAACAAACGCTTTTCCAAGAGCAGGAATATCCCTGAGGAAAATAATTCCATTAGAGCTTTTAAAAATGTTGTATCGTCGAATATCAGGAGCATAATCAGGCGGGCTATTAACTTCACATGCTTTCACAGTTACTCCAAATTCTTCGAAAAAGGGAATACTTTTGGTTGCTTTCGCAGCTCTGAGATTCCCAAGCAAAGAATCTCCCACCTTATCAAAATCACCAACGACACGAATAACAGGACTGACGATTACACTACCGATCTTTTTATCGAGTACCATGGCGCTTTTCGCTAACAATTATGTAAAATAAAGCTTGAGTTTTCAGGAAAACTAAGCTAATGGAAGTGGCAAGAGCCGCCCCTTTCGGGCCCCAAACAGGAATAAATAACAGATTCATAACCACATTAAGAGCTGCGGTAGTGCCAGTTATAAGGGTTGCCTTATCCTCTCGTCCGGTCATAACTAGAAACAACAAAAGAGGGCCAAGCGCCACAAAGATAAATTGCCCTAAGGTCAGAATTAACAGAGGCCCAGCACCTAGACCAAAATTTCTCCCAAAAATTGATAACAAGAATCGTTTGCCCCCTAAAGTAAACAAAAGCACGAGAGGTAAGGCAAAAATAGTAGCCATGATTGAGGAGACAAGCATAACTTTGCAAAGTTTAGCTTGGTCCCTAACAGCGTAAAGTTGAGCTAATGTCGGTGCAATAGCTGTGTTTACTGCCATCAGCCCAAAAGGGATAAGGGATGCGACCTGATAGGCCACTTTGTAGAACCCCACCTCCTCAGGGCTACGCATCCATGCAAGCACAAGGGTTCCTGCATGCTGAGGAATCAAGTTTAGGAACGACTGGAAAGCCATGAAGAGGGCACTTTGAACCCAAACACTGGCGTTTTGGCTCACAACGTTTGAAGAGACAGATCCACGGAGCTGGCCTTGAAGAAAATAAAAAGCGAAAACTGAAGTAATTACAGTAGCAAGAATATGAAGCTCTAAAGCAAGGTAAACACTCTGTTTTCTTCCGAGAAAGAGCCAAAAAGCTCCTAAAATGAGGAGAAAACATAAAGGTCGCATCACAGTGCTAGTCCACTGACTCACAAGAATATGGTCAAATCCGCGTAGTGAAGACCCTTGCAATTCCAGAATTGCCCAGAAAGGCAAGGCTATAAAAGCCAGGATTAGCACTTGCATAGTTTCTTTAGAGAAATGGCCGTCCAAAAACAAGAGAAAAAGGCTTCCTAAAATAGCAATGACCATGGAAGCGAGGAGTGAAGTACGCTGAGCAAACCGGAGGAGACCTCGGATTAGGTTCCACTCATCCTTTACCCGGTAAGCGGCAATCTCCCGCACCAAAAGTTGTGGGAAGCCAAGAGTAGCCGGAACTACCAGAAGACCCAGCACGGACATGCCCAGCGAATAAAGTCCGAATTCCCGCACACCTAAAAGACGTGCAAGCACCACGCTTGTGGCAAAGGTGAGGCCCATAGAGATAGCCTGGATGACCATCACGCCCACGGTGTCCCGAGCCAGACGGAAGCGCAGGCTTTTTGGTTCCCCGACTACTCGAGCAAGGCCCTTACCCAACTGGCCATTAAGCAGTTTCACTGCGAGCGTCTTCATCGCCCTTTATCCCTCTCAAAGATACCTCCCTTGCACAGGTAGTCCAAGATAATCTCACGATCGTTGCTACCTTCAAGGCTGATTCCCCCCAGCGCCCGGATTTTCGCCGCTATCCCCTCATCCCCGGCTTCCACTCCAGGGCCTGGCGATAGGCGGCCAGGGCACCCTTTCGGTCCCCGGATTCGGACAGCCAGTCCCAGGGCTGGCCCGGGTAGAGGCGTTGACAGCCCGCAACGTTGTGGCAGATGAAGTCAACGGCTCTGGCCCCCAGCTCTCTCCACCGAATGCCCTCCACCGTGATCCGTGGCACTTCAATTAGAATGAAAAGAGTAATCAGAGTTGACATAGCTCATCCTCCTTAGTGGGTTCATCGGACAAATTGGCCGATGGCCAACAGGAGGCTGATCACCGTCCCGATCACGGCCAGCGCGCCGATCAACCAGCGAGTCTGCACCACCATCTGATGATACATCCGATCCATCCGCTCCCCTATCCCGTCAAACCGCTCATTCATTTCCCTATAAAATCGATCAAAACGCTCGTTCATCTCCCCATACAATCGGTCAAACCGCTCATTCATTTCCCTTCGGAGCTCCCGGACGTCGGCCTGGAGGGCGGCCACATCCCGCTCCAGGACGTCGAGGCGGGACAGGATCTGCCGGAACTCGTCCCGAGAGACTGCCCGCTCCTCCAGAACGTCGGCCAGCCAAACCGCAAACGCCTCCGCCGCCTCGTCCCCCCAGGCCCGCCGCAAAACCTCCGGAACCTCCAGGCGCCGCACCGCCATCGCAAACCCCTCCGGCGAAGGCCTCCCTCATCCCACCCACTCACGCGGGCTCCGCGCCCGCTCCCTCCTGATCCAGCTGCTCATCCAGACCTCGGGTATGCTCATGGAGATGAAGGATAGCCGCGCTGAGCTCCCCAAGCAGCTGGTCCACCTGCTCCTCTTGAAGACCCGGGAGCTCCAGCTGGGCCAGCAGCTTTAAAACCCTTTGGCACTCCTCTCCCAGCTCCTCCAGGAGAATGGCTGTCCGAGGCTCGAGATACCTGATGCTGAGTTTCAAGGCTCATGCCCTTAGAATGATCGGAGAGGGGCAGAGGCCACCTCCCCCTTCTCGTCGCGCCCTGGGGTCCAAGCAGGGCAACTGCGGGCAGTTGCCCTCCATCCCATCTCCGGAGAGGACCTCCTTAACCTCTGCCTTGGATGGCACAAGGGTCGCGACGGAAGCCGCCCCGACAAACCCGAACCTCCGGTGCTCGATGACGCAAAGGGTCGCGGCTCTTACGAAAAGACGGTTTTTGTGGGAGAGGCTTCAGCCCCGAATCTCCATCTTCGATGACACAAAGTTCGCGGCTAAAGCCGCTCCTACAACAAACCCAGGGGTGCCGCTCGGAGAAGAAGCGTCATCCGACCTCCGATACTTCCACTTTCACCCGATAGCCCAATCGGGATAAGGTAATCCTCACACTCCTCCCAAGTCAATGCGAATGGCTCCACATCGCCCACTCCGCCTAAGCGACCAACTCCTTCAAAGTGAGGCGATGCTGCAGGTAATCTGCCAACTTAACCGCTACTTCACGACGGGTGATCATCGCTCTGATTTATTTATGAGCAAGGCTCCGCCTTTCGAAGAGGCGCTGATGCGGCCCCTCCGTTCGCTTCCCTCGATGATGGAGGCCCCCCGGAGCAGCGGCTACAACGGAGGGCCGAATGGCACCGCCTTTCGAAGGCATCCGCCGATCCGCGCGGCGCCGTCTACCGCCACAGCCCGCGCACGATATATTTTACCAGGCCGGGCTGGGCGAGGAGCAGCCGCCACGCCCCCGCCCCAAAGGCATCCCGGGGAACCTCCTCCAGGACCCGGGTCGCCCGCCGGCCCAGCTCGAAGAGCAACCGCTCGTAGTCCTCCCGCGTGAACCGGGAGAGGATCCGCCGCGTTAGATAATGCGCCATCAGCTCCGCCCGCAGCCGCCAAGCCGCTCCCTCGCCCTGCCCCAGCAGGGCCTGGGCCGCCGCCATCCCGCCCCACAGGCCGGTCACCGTCCCCCCCACCGTGGTGACCTTCACCTGGCCCCCCGCGTCCCCAATGGGGAAGATCACCTGCCCGTCCCGCACCGCCCGCCAGGGGAGGTCCGGCCGGTAGGCGGCCGCCACCCCGCCCTGATAGGCCAGGGGCTCCAGCCTCAGGCGCTCCAGGAAGCGATCCAGCAGCGCCCGGATCGGGCGGCCGGGCTCCGTGGCCAGCCCCAGCACCCCCGTCCGGAGCGACTCCGGGATCAGCCAGTAGAAATACGGGGTGTCCTCCGGGACGAACCACACGGCCGCCCGCTCGGGATGAGCCCATCCCGGCAACCGGACCCGGGCTTGCAGCAGCAGAAGGACCGGCGGCCGGGGCAGCCCGAAGGCGGCCAGCACCCGGCTGCGGGCCCCGTCGGCGGCCAGGATCACCCGCCCCTCCTCCCGGATCTCCTCCCCATCCCGGCGGCGGAAGACCAGCCGGTCCCCGTCCCGCCCGGCGAAGGCCCACCCCGTGCGGATCTCCGCCCCGGCGGCCCGGGCCAGCTGGAGCAGGTAGGCGCGCACCTCGGCCCGATCGATGACCCAGTCCGGCTCCCGAAGCGGGAGGATCCGCCGGACCCCGCCTGCCCACAGGTCGAACCCGGTGATCCGGTGGCGGATCCCCTGGGGCGGGAAATCGGGCCACAGCCGGCGCAGGTGGGCGGTGACGATGAGGGTGCGGGGTCCGGCCACCGCCCCGTCCCGCTCATAGACCACCACCGGCCGTCCGGCGGCCGCCAGCCGCCACGCCGCGAACAGCCCGGCGGCCGAGGCCCCGACGATGCAGATCCGCTCCTCGCTCCGGCGATCCGCTCCCATCCGAAGCCACCCCCTCCTCAACCCTCCATCGGCCGCGCGTTCCGCCACCATTCCGCCGCGAACGCGCCCATGGTCGAAAGCATCAGCCCCAATGTGCCGGCTACGGCGGTGTTGAGCAGCTTGCGGGGGCTGACCGGCTCCTCCGGCGCCGCCGCCCGGCTGCTCAGCCGGGCCGTGCGCTGCGCCCCCTGCACGGCGAGGCGCGTCTCTTGCACCTTGCGGGCCAGCGCGGTGTAGGTCTCCTTCGCCAGGTCCCGCCGGCGGGTCAGCCGGTCCTGCTCGGTGTAGATCTCCTGGAGCTGCTTCTGAAGCTGGAGGATCTGGGGCTCCAGCTCCTTCAGGCGCGGCCCGATCTCCGCGGACTTCGCTTCCAGATCCCGGGCCATATCGCTCAGGAGGGCGCGAACCTCTCGGACGCTCGGACCGGACGGGGACGCGGCGCTGCCGGCCTGCAGCTGGATGGAGGGGAAGGTCGGAGCGGTGAGCGCATGAATCCGAAGCCAGAGGACGACCAGCGCGTCCGCCGCTGAAGCCGGGCGGTCCTCCGGCTGGCGGGCCAGCCGCTCCTGCAGGGCCCGGATGTCCCGCAGGATGTCCGCGATGGCCCGTTGAGCCCCCAGGTAATCCCGCTGCTTTTGACGTAAGGAATCGAGCTGCGCTTCCAGGAGGCCGGCCGGGTTGCGGGCCTGGAACTCGATCAGCGCCCGCTCGGCGGCCTCGAGCTCCGCCTCCGCCTGCGCCAGCTGCCCCTCCAGCTGCCGCAGGTCCTCCTCGCCGGCCCCGTAGACCCGGTTGGCATGCGCCACGAAGGTTTCCGCCCAGAGATTGGCGATGCGCGCCGCCTCCTGCGGATCGCGGGCGCGGACCGTCAGCCGCACCACGCCGGGATCCGTCCCCGCCCTGGCCTTCACCATCCCGCGCAGGTCCCTCAGCGTCTGGATCTCCGCAGGCCGCGGGTTCAGTCGGGAGAAAAGGGCCTCCAGCACCCCATCTCCCTCAGCCAGGTCGAGGTAGGCCTTAGGCTGAGGCGCTTGAACGGCCACCAGCGCCGTCGCCTCATAGGTGGGCGGGAGCAGGAAGCTCACCGCCAAGGCGACCGCGGCGGCGGCCACCGTGATCCCGAGGATCCACTTCCAGTATTTCAGGAGCACCAGAATATAAGTCCGCAGGTCGATCTCTTCCTCCATCGCAGGCGCTCTCCTCGGGCAGAAGGTCTGAGCAAGCGACACGGATCGTTCCTCAAACTATCCATTCGGATCATCCCGGGGAGGAGGATCCCGGCGCTCCTCTGGCCGCCAGCCCCGGATCCACCGTTTCCGCCCCCGGGTCCGGCGGGGCGGGCGGGAGCGGGGCGCCGGCGGGGCGGCCGGCGCCAGGGCCGCGACCGGGACCACCGCTCGGTGCACCCGACCCAGGAACTCCAGGAGCACCCGCACCCGAGCCGCCGGCTCCATCGGCCCCTCGAAGACCGCCTCCAGCCCCTGCAGGGGCCCCTCCACGATCCGCACCCGCTCGCCGGGCCGGAAGGGGGCGCGCGCCCAGGCCCCCTCGGCCAGACGCCTGCGGATCAGGGCGATGGCGCTCTCCGGGACCACCGCCGGCCGCCCATCGAAGGCCACCAGCCGGCGCACTCCGGGCGTCCACTCCACCGCGGTCAGGGGGACCGCGCTCCAGTCGGCGCGGACGAAGACGTAGCTGGGGAAGAGGGGCTCTGTGCGATGCCCTCTGCGGGGCTTCCAGGAGGGGATCTCGGGCAGGAAAACCTCCAGGCCTTTGAGCTGCAGGAGCCGCGCCACGCGATATTCGGCGTTGGGCTTGGTATAGACGGCATACCAGCAACGCAGCCCGCTCATGGCCGGCGACCCTTCTC
>Ga0272445_1001930_pt1 | contig 15058 bp, 16 predicted proteins | sample YNPCB0031_FD_194404 | JGI IMG/M metagenome (GOLD analysis project Ga0272445, IMG submission 194404) | Hot spring sediment microbial communities from Yellowstone National Park, WY, United States - YNP-CB-003-1 | ecosystem: Environmental > Aquatic > Thermal springs > Hot (42-90C) > Sediment... | reverse complement strand
AGAACTTGGGCAAGGAATGCAAAACTTGAAAATTGGAGGAGAGACCCGATTGGAAGAATTAAGAGTGTTGGCTTGATAACTTTTCAATATCTTAGAATGATGGGCGGTATTGATACAGTAATGCCTGATAAGATAGTCAAGAGAGTGATAAACGAGATCCTAATTAAGGCTGGATTAGAACCTGTGAACGATGATATGGAGTTTATTAGAAAAGCTGAAGAGATCGCCTTAACTTGTGGTTACAGGCCGATAGAACTTTGCTGGATGACTTGGCTAATACGGCCTGAAGGAAGCATGATAAGGATGAAAAAATATTCAAAAATTCTTTCAAAGATTTAATGTCCATTTTCATTCTATTGTTTATCTTCTTTTGGTCGTATGAAGAGATTTAAATTTCAAGAAGAATAGAAAACTTAAGAGAGGTAGTAAAAGAAATGATCTCACAGTATTTCAAGCAATTGTGAGTACCGTGCGTCCTTGATCCGTCTCGATTAATATCATATTTCGCACTCTTTTTATGCTAACGTTGGTGTATCCTGCACGCTCAAGTAATCTTTTCGCAAGCATGTAATGTCTATTCTTCACATGCTTTATAATTTTCGCCTTCAGCGCATCATCTAACATTAAAAGCGACTTTTCTTCGCTACTGTGCGAAAAATTTTCGCAACAATATCACTCAAAAAAATGGACAATGAAAGCACACAAAACATTCTCAACAACAAATCACAGCTTTTAGAATGAGTAAAGTTTTAGGTTCGGTAGAGTAAATCCTTAAATAGCTGATTTATTTATTGGCTTTCAATTTTTTGAAAGAGTTTCAAAAATCTAATTAATAACTTGTAGTTCGATTTTGTTTGTTATATTTTCTAATCTTAGTAGTAAAAAGATCTATTCCAGTATTTTCCTCGGAATTCATCTTTTCTTATTTAACAACATTAAAAATTGGATTAGTAGTTGTAAATGCGTGGAATGGGGGCATTGAATTGAGGGTTCTCAAATCGAACGATGCAACAGCAATTTTTGAATACTTAAAACAGTTATGCCTTGCCGTTTTCGCAATATATCTAACTATAAACATTAAGAAAGACATCAATTTTAGGTTTTCTAAAAATGTTACTAGTTAGTTAAGAACTGCCTCTTCAATAATAAAAATTCAGGCAAGGAGATGCATAATCTTGTTTACATTGGCAGGGGGATACGTTCTCCTACTATGAGAGAGCCCTAGATATGCAAACATCTCTGCCATCTTAAGCGAGATCTTTACAGGATTTATAATAGGGATATTAACTCTATCCCTTAAAGCTTCATCTATAAGAGCAAAACCCATTGACATGCATCCCAGTACAACAATTTCAGCATCGCTTTTATTGATAATATTATTGATTCTATCCGCTATCGTATTTATAGCCTTTATGTAATCTCTTGCTATTTCCAGTACTGAAACTTCAACAGGTTCTATTACTACTACACGATCCTTGAAGCCATAAGCTTCTACAATATCCATGGTTAGCCTCACTGTAGATCTTAAGGGTGACATTATAGCTATGCGATCAGCCAACTGAGACGCTACGTGAAGTGAAGCCTCAGCAGGTCCCACTACAGGTTTGCTGATCAGCTCTCTGGCAGCTCTCAATCCCGGATCTCCGAAACATCCTATGACAAAGGCATCATAAGAATCAGAGAGCTTATGTATTAGTGACAGGTATGAAGAAGAAGCATAGACTTCTTCAACCCTATTCTCTATACTTTGTGGACCTTGAGTAGCCGAGATCATGTCAACTATTGTTTTCTCTGATACAATTTTATTCGCTATATTTTTTCTTCTCATAATCTCTTCTTCTTTTAAACCTATCCCAGGTATTATATAGGCTATCCTCATCGTTCTTATTATATGATACCTTATTATATATTTTTAGCGTGTCTATGTCCATACTCTTCAGAATAAAAAATGTTACCGAGCTCAAGAGAAAGCAGAAAGATGCTAATGAAGAATAACAAGAGTATTGTTAGAGTCATGGATGTGGACTTATTTGAAGGGAAATGTTAAGACATTCCGCAAATGGATCTTCACAATCTTTGACTATACTAGGAAGGGTCTTTACACGTAACTTTCTCTTTTGGGGTAGATGAGAAAACCTTTAAGGAGCATTTTCGGTATTTAAATATGCGCTGTGTTGCATGATTTTTGATGTGCTCTTTTTCTGAATATGCATTTTCTACTGATTTTTATTATTAAAGTCAATTATACCTCAATCCATGAATATAAGAAGACTTGAGCTAAAAACTTTACGCTACACGCTCAAGTCATGCAACACAGCATAAATATGGAAATCTTTTTAAAAAGGTGTTTTCAGGTTATATACTTCTAGAGAGCACTTTCTCAAGCTGGTCTCCGAGCATGTTAAGTGATAATATTGTTAAAAAGAGCATTAGTCCAGGGAATAAAGCTCCCCACCAAGCTCCTGCATAGAGAGATCTGCTTGCCATGGCGAGAGTTTTGCCCCAGCTAGCTACGTTAGGATCTCCTAAACCTATGAAGCTTATGCCGCTCTCTACAAGAATTGCAAGGCTCATTTCTAGCAGGAAAGCAGGTATAATTGATGGCCATATGTTAGGGAGTATTTCTCTGAATATTATTGATTTATCACTCTCACCTATGGCTTTGGCAGCTACAACAAACTCTCTTTCTCTTATAGATAGTGTCTGAGATCTGACGATTCTCGCCATTATGGGCCATGATAGAAGACCTAACACTATTATCAGATTTCTTAAGGAATTTCCGAAGACTACTAGCACAAATATGATGAATATGAAGGCTGGTATGGAGAGAAATAGATCTGTAAATCTCATTAGCAGATTATCTATCAATCCTCCATAATATCCGGCCACAAGACCTATGATTAAGGCTATGAACAGCGCTATGAGACCTGTCCCCACACTCACTATTAGGGCTGTTCTAGATCCATAGATTACTTGGCTGAATATATCCGAACCCACCTGATCTGTACCCATAAGATGCCTTAATGATGGAGGCGAAAGAACTGATCCTACACCTGTCTTTAGAGGTGGATATGGTGAGATAAGTTCTGCAAATATAGCAAAAAATAGGGTAAGCATGAAAGGAACCAAAGGGATTAAGAGAACAGGATCTCTTATTCTCTTTAAATTCTTCTTATCCAATAACGTGCTAATCAAGGAATCACCCCATAAGTCTACTTTTAATTCTGGGATCAATTCTTGCCATCAGAAGATCCGCAACAAAGTTAGAGATAGCTACGGATATCCCGACTAAGATGAGAACTCCTATGACAAGTGGATAGTCTCTGTAATTTACTGCTTGCACTAGAAGAGTTCCTATGCCCGGCCATGAATATACAGTTTCTGTGAGGACTGCTCCAGCTACAACAAGTCCGAACTGAGCACCTGCAACTGCTATCACCGGGATCAGAGCATTCTTAAGGGCATAGACGTATAGGATCCTTTTATATGGCACTCCTCGAGCTATTGCAGCCTTAATGAAGTTAGATTTCATTACATCCATCACTACAGATCTAGTGACTCTGGCATAGGTGGCCATGTAGATTATTGAGAGGGTGAAGATAGGCAAAACCATATGCCAGAGTATGTTTAAAATCTTATCTATTATATTTCCAGAGATTGCTACACTTACATCAATTATTCCACCTGTGGGGAAGAGCGGTATCTGAAGTGATAGTATCATTATTAGTATTAGACCCAGCCAGAACACGGGGAGTGAGTATGCACCTAGAATCAATGTATTTAGTGTCATATCTAAGAGTGAGTTAGGTTTGCTCGCTGAGATTATGCCCACACCAATGCCTATGAAAATAGCTATAATTAAAGAGACACCTACTAAAAGTAGAGTCTGTGGGAGCCTCTGAAGGATCACAATGATGACCGGAGCTTGATAGGTAATAGAATATCCCCAATCTCCTTTAAGTAGATTATATATGTAAATAATCATCCTCTCTAGAGGAGGCTTGTCAAGTCCATAGGCTTTTCTTATAGTCTCTATATATTGAGGAGATGCTGCCTCACCAGCTAGCAATTCTGCGGGATCTCCATGAGCCACGTTTATAAGAATGAATATGAGTATCATGATCATTATGATTATCGTTATGGAGAAAAACAGCCTTTGAAGAACATATAGTAGGAACTTGCTCAATCCCACTCACCTTTCGTTCTTACTGGACATGCTACATAATGTCCAGGATTAACCTCAACAAGTCTTGGTTCTAGCTGAAAACATTTATCCACAGCCCATTTACATCTTGAGGAGAATCTACACCCTCTGGAAGGAGAGGCAAAAGAAGGCGGTTCTCTAAGATCTTCTAAACTACTCAAGATGTTTGGGGCTGAGGGGTCTGAAGGTAATGTTGAGGTTAAGAGTAATTGTGTATAAGGATGTGTGGGATTAGAAAAAATATCTTTTGAGCTTCCAAGTTCCATTAATTTGCCGAGATACATTACAGCGATCCGATCGCAGAAATAATAAGCTACACCCATCTCATGTGTTATCATTACATAAGTGATGTTAAATTTTTTTCTTAGATCGTTTAGTAGCTCAAGTACATGCACTTTAGCTGATGCATCTAGCATTGATACAGGTTCATCAGCAACTATGATCTCTGGTCTCAAAGCCAAGGCTCTGGCTATGAGAATACGCTGTCTCTGTCCTCCACTAAGTTGAGAGGAAAGTTTCTCTAAGAATGCCTTAGCTGGTGAAAGTCCTACCAGCTCGAGGAGATGCTTCAAATCATCATCGTTATAAGGAATTTTATGGATCTTAAGAGGTCTTTCGAGTATATATCTAATATTCTTCTTAGGGTTCAGAGCTGAGTAAGGATCTTGGAATATAATTTGAACTCTTCTATGGATCTCCTTAGGTCTTGTTTTATAAAGATAGCTATAAGCAGTCCCCTCTATGTAAATCTCTCCAGAGTCAGGTTTAATGAGTCCGGCAATAATTCTTGCGAGTGTGGTTTTACCACTCCCAGTTTCTCCAACGATACAAAACCTCTCCCCTCTCTTAACTTCAAAAGTAACACCATCTACAGCTCTCACAAAATGTTTTGCTTTTCGGAAAATTGAGAATGAAGTAGGGAAGTACTTGTGTACATTCTCAACTTGTAACAAAGATGTCATTCAACCCACCTCTGAGCATTTTTCACAAATAACGAATAATTAATACAGAAAGCAATAGACGGACGACTCCTCTATAGACTTCGGAGGCGGTTCTTCTTTTTTACAGATCTCCTTAGCATAGGGACACCTAGGATAGAACTTACAACCAGTAAGCGAATTGAAAAGTTCCGAAGAGGCTTTCTCAAAAACTTTAAGGCTCTCTGATCCTACTCTCTTTCCTACACCGAGAGTAGAAGCCAGAAGAATTTGAGTATAAGGATGTCTGGGCTTGGTTAAGATTGCTGAAAATATTCCATGCTCACAGATCTTGCCTGCATACATCACATATATATAGTCAGCTATAGCTGATACTACGCTCAGATCGTGAGTTATCAGCAAAATGGAAATCCCAAGATTTCTATTAAGATCTCTGAGCAACCTTAAGATTTGAGCTTGTATAGTTGGATCTAAAGCTGATGTAGGCTCATCAGCAATCAGGAGAGAAGGTTTTGCAGCGATAGAAAGAGCTATGAGAATTCTCTGAGCCATACCTCCACTAAGCTGATGCGGATAATAGTTCATCACTTTCTCAGGGTCTGGGATTTTCAAGACTTTCAGTAACTCTAAAGCCTCTTTCACAGCCCTATCTTTATCGAGACCTTTTAAGAGGTTCAAGGTCTCGATCAGATGTTCTCTTACTGTCATTACAGGGTTAAGATGACTCACAGGTTCCTGAAAGATCATGGAAATTTCTCTACCTCTAATTTTTTCCATCTCTCTTTCACTTAGTTTAAAAAGATCTTGCCCCTTAAATAAAATGTTACCGCCAACTATCTTAGCATTACTAGGAAGTATACGCAAAATCGCATGAGCTAAAGTGGTTTTACCACTTCCACTCTCTCCTATGACAGCCGTGACGCTCCCCTTTCTAACTTTGAGATTGATTCCATTAAGAGCTTCGATCAAGAATTCTCCCTGTTGATAACAGATCTTCAGATCCCTGATGTTGAGTAAGCTTTCATCTGAGCTAGAACTAAGCAAGGTCGAGCCACCCTCCTTCGAGCTCCTTAACTTTAACGCCGAATTCCTCAGACTTGGTTATGAATGAGAATAACTCATAGATCTTTTCATAAGGCCTTTTACAAAGTTCAGGAAGTCCATTGAAGTTAAGGCATATAGGCATAACTCTTACATTCATACTTTCTACATCTAAGTGAAGTACACCTCCAACCTTTGAAAAGCTGAGTCTGGGGTCTTGATGTGAGAACACAAAGTTCCCAAGACTATAGATTATTAATCTGTTTCTGTATCTCTCTGCAGGAAGAATTATGTGAGGATGAGAGCCCACTACTAGGGTGGCACCTGCATCTATTAAAGCTCTTCCTAATCTCCTCTGATATTCTAAGACTATTGATGAGAAGGGAAGTGTTCCAATACCCCAGTGAACATATACTACCAGAAGATCCACATTCTCCTTGAGAGTTTTAATAATTTTAATGACATAATCAAGATCTTCTTGAATAGGATCAGCATCAACTATATATGGAGCCCCAGGCTCTTCCACAAGATCATAAGGTGTAATCATGATTCTTGTCTTCATCCTCACACCAGCCACTCCAACCTTCTCAGCAGTAGCCCTGCTTTGCGGAGTAAATACTGTGGTGAAATTAATAAATCCGATTTTGACACGGCTTAATTCTAATATGAGAGGGCTGAAAGCCTCAGCAAAATTAGTGCCTGCTCCTATGAATTTTATATCATTATTTCTTAAGATCTCTATGGTCTCCAAGATACCTCGTTCGCCATAATCAGCTGTATGATTATTAGCCAGAAAAACTATGTTAACTCCTAATTTCTTAAGGATCTTTATCACATCTGGTTTCATCCTGAGCGTTGAAAATTTCTCCTGTGGTATAGAGTCTTTACACTTACATATGGGGCCCTCGAGATTTAGAGCAAAAATTCCATGATCTTCCAAGATTTCGACCGCAGAAAACTTTAGATTAGTATATGACTCTGCCTTAAGATCAAAAAAAGAAATCTCCAGCCATTATAATGGATAAGTTTCTCACTTAGTTTCCCTCTTAAGCAGTTTTATTATATTTTCTCCTACCACTTTAACTATTTCCTGATCAGAGTAACCGTGTTTCACAAGCCACCTTACTATATTTATGAATTGTGAAGGGTTCTCTAAACCATCTACATATTCAACTCTCGGGAATGGTGGCAGATTCTCATCTTGACGCGTGATGGACAGGTATTCTCTAAAGACATTATGAAGAGCCACGTGATCTCCGAAGAGAGTGTCGGGCCCAAATGCCACATGATCTATGCCTGCAAGTTTCTCTATATATTGGAAGTGTTCCATGATACTTTCCAGGCTATGCCTTGGATTCTTCATAGTTATTGTTGTATGAGGAGCTGCCTCTATCCCGAAGACTCCTCCTTTCTCTGCGAGAGCTTGGATCACTTCATCCGGCTTCATCCTCCTGGAAGGCCAGAGAGCTCTAGCACCAGCATGAGTTATAGCCACTGGGTATTTGCTGTATTCTATAACTTCAAGGCTTGTCTTGTCACCAGCATGAGCAAGATCTATAAGGATCCCAAGCTTATTCATTCTCTCAACAAGCTCATAGCCCAGATCTGTGAGACCTCTGTCAACTTTATCTGCAAGGCCTCCTCCATATTCGTTTCCTCTGCTATAAGTTATCCCCATGCATCTTACTCCGAGACCATAGAGAACGTCAAGCCATTCTAATTCTTCACCCATGTGTGGAGCTCCTTCTATATGTATGATCATTGCTATCTTGCCTTCTTTGTGAGCTCTTTCAATGTCCTCGACCTTTCTGGCTATGAATACCAGATCCTGATGATCTAGATCTGCCTGAACCATGCCTATCTGCCACACGATGTTATCAATTGCCCAAGGATCTCGTGATCTCACAAGTGAAGTCCCGTTCTGAAGTCCGTCGAAGAAGGCGTCAAAACCTGCTACTGCAAGGCCCTCATAACCTGTCCATAATCTTCCTGTTCTCTCATACTCTATAAAATCCTTTGGATCCTCTGGAAAGATCTGCGAGTGTTCATGAAATGACACTAAAATGTTTTTCTCAACTATGTTCATGACTCTCTCTTCCTCAGCCTTAGAAAGAGGGACTATTGTAGAGGGAACTCTATCAAGAACTTTAGCCAACCTGAAAGGTTTGTAATCTTTACCTGGCTCGAGAAACTGCCAAGACTTATATCCGGAGTACCTTTTGTTAATTCCCATGATTTTCACCAATATTAATTAAAAATATATTCAAAATATAAATATTTTACTGTGTTATGTTACATTCTTTCTTTAATACTCTTAATGCACTCTTGTTTAGCTTTTACGTCTTATAAACATATATGTCACTAATCCGATTATAACGACTACTATTATGATTGTTGCAATTATAGATGTAATCTCTGGTGCAGGTGTAATTGTCGAAGGTGTGGTTGTTGGAGGTGTAGTTGTCGGAGGTGTAGTTGTCGGCACGGGGCTTGTGGTTGTCTGAGTAGGAGTCGAGATTTGAGTCTGCACAAAGTATGTATCTACAAGAGGATCCCAGAAAACCCATCTGCCTATAGGTATATCACTTCCTCCTACATTGCTGCTGAGTACATTTACCCAGAGAACTCTATAGAGTGGTATTGATGGAAGATCTCTGCTTAATATATCCTCTACCTTTTGTAGATACTCTATCTGCTTTTTCTCATCCGCTTCTCTAAGCCATAGATCTAAGAATCTATCAACATCAGGGTTCGCGTACTGGAAATTGTTAGTGAAGGCACCTTTACCTATCCAAGCTGAGTGGAAAAGTTGATATGTCCAGAGCTGTGAAATCCAATACTTTACTGTGGCCATTTGATACTGAAACTTCTCTTGGAGCGATAGATATGTGGCAAAGTCTACAGACTTTATGTTAACCTCGATCCCTACTTGAGAAAGCTGATCTCTGACCAACTGAGCTATAATCTGCTCGTCGGGTTCACCGGTTCTCGTGAGAAGTTCTATGGAAAACCTTTTTCCATCGGATCCCCTCTTGTAACCAGCTGCATCTAGGAGACTCTCTGCTAGGCTCAAGTTAGGTTTGTAGCTAACTATGTTAGGGCTGGGAGGTACCATGTCAGGATCTATCATGTAATCTACGGGCTTCGCAAGCCCGAAGGTGGCCTTATTGGCTATTTCTTCACGATTTAGGGTATAGGCTATAGCCTGCCTAACTCTTACATCAGATAAAGGACCTGCCTTAACGTTTATCCAAAGTGCAGCAATATACGGAGGTCTATTATGAGCTATAACTTTTAATCCTGAAGTTCTTTGAAGATCTGATACTGCCTCATAAGGTACGCCTCTGAAGACATAATTGATCTCGCCCTTCTTTAGACCAGCTATTAGAGATGCAGAATCTGATATAAACTTAACTATTATTCTATCGAGATAAGGTGCAGGAGATCCCCAGTAAGAGGGATTTCTTTCGAGAATCATGTACTGGCCTTTGACCCACTCGGTAAGTCTATAAGGACCTGTGCCAACAGGCTTTGTTGTTCTGAAATCACTTTTTAGGAAATCTTGTCCAACTAACACATGTTTGGGGAATATAGCTGTTGTACTGACGTCAGCAAAGAGAGGTAGCTGAGCTCCTGGCATGAAAGTACCTGGCTTAATGATCACTGTCCTATTATCCACAATAGTGACTGTCGTGTTTGAGAAATAAAGAGGTCCAAAACTAGTGTATTTAGGCGTTATCTCCTCAAACGTAAACTTAACATCTTCAGGGGTTAAGAGGGCGCCATCATGAAACCTGACATTAGGTCTGAGGACAAACTTATAGTAGCCTCCTGTGGTATTTATTTCAAAACTTTCAGCCAAACTAGGAATAAGATTTATATTTTTATCAAATCTTAAGAGAGTATCAAAAATTTGTGCGGCTATGAAGCCTCCATTCCAGCTCGCTGTAGCAGCTACAACCGTAGGTTCAGATATCAGAGCTATAGTCAATGTGCCTCCTCTCTGCTGAGCCATGACTGATGTTACTCCTGTCATACTCACTAAGATAGCTAACAAGATGAATACGGACACCATTCTCGACATTTTATATCACATCTAAAAATATGTTTAAAAGCTTATAAATATTTTGCTATGTTATATTATGTTACATGATTCTTTAATACACACTTATACATCATTTTTCCGCTATATTAAGGATTACTTTAAAGGTCTCTTACTATCTCACTATTCTTATATTTTTGAGTGTTTTTATTTTTGATTTAAGTTTCATATCATAAGGAGAATGCTCATTTTTCAAGTATAAGTTTATTTTCTTAGAGGATTACGAGATTTTGATCTAGTGAACGCAAGAAGATTTTACCAGAATGATAACGAGGATCGTGCAAGAAAAACTATGGAATGGCTAGACAAGTTTAAAAAATGAGCATTGAAAATTTCACACTCTCTGACGCAATGGCAATAATCACAATACTCTTCACAAGCTTCTCACACGATGAAAAAGCATACAACATTCTTGCCGAGTACACAAAATTCCTCATCAAAGAATTCCCTAGGTGACACTTATAGACACTAACTTCCATTATGAGAATTATCATGAAAAATTCAGCGTCTGCTATGCAATGGCTTATATGTATCTAGTTACGCATAACGATGGAGGGAACATAAAATGGTGGAAGGCTTTTGTGTAAAATGCAAAGCTAAGCGTGAAATACAGAACCCAACCAACATAACACTAAAAAACGGCAAACCAGCAATCAAGGGCACGTGTCCAGTCTGCGGAACAACAATGATAGTCATGGCAAAGAAACTATAAACACAAAAAACATATTTTTTACCTTTAACAACTTTTGAAAACTATTTTTCTATTAGAAAACTTGGGGCAGAGTAAGTTTTGCTTTGAAAAATAAAATATCAAAGAATAAAGTGGTTCACCATATAATAGTTTCCTATATTAAGTTTATTGATAGTTCATCTCAGAGTTAAAGTTCTGGGTTTTCTTGTCAAGTTCTTGTAAGCTGATCTGATACGGCTTCTGATGGCTTGATTGGCAGGTTAGCTAGTGCCTTTAAAACTTTTGCAAGAGCTAAAATGTCTGCTTTGTTTGCTTCTAAAAGAGATTTTCGAGCAGAAGCATTGGCAGGATCTCTTATTAAAGTATTGCAAAGCATTAATTTATAAAATCCATCAATATTATAAAAATTGTTTTTCCACCATTCATCATTCACATGTCCGCACAATGCATCATGAACATCCCTCAAAGTTGTGGAGTTTAAAGGAGCTACGAGTGATGTTTGACAAAAATAGAGAAGGTTGAACGTTTGTGGATTTACTCCCAACTCGTTACGCAGTAGTGTTTTATCTGCACCTCCCCAGTAAACAAAAATATAATCCTGCCTCATTTTTGAACGAACAAACTCTGAAGCAGCATGCTTTTCATTAAACCAAAAGTGTTTAATCTCATTTTCAGAGAGGTCAAGAAAACCATAAAGTACACCCATTTCAGGATTATATTCTGTATCGAATACGACTATTTTATTACTGTTTATCGGTAATGGATTCATTAAGTAGATCTCATTAGATCTCTCCCTCTTAAATTTCGCATAAGCCATCTTCCAATGCGAATGATATATTCCAGGAACATACGGATACATGTTAACAAAGATCTGTTCATTAATTTGCGTGATATCTTTTATCCCTTTTTCATACAGCATTAATACAAGACCCCATGGCAAACTATACCTATATTTGATTTTCGCTAATTCTGGCAGATGGTCAAGAAATGTAATCCCATTCTTTTTTGCATAGCTAATAAACAACTCCGCTTCTGCATCGCTTAGACGACACTTACTTTTGAGCTTCTCTTTAACATCTTGTCCATTCTCACTAATTATCTGTTCGACTAATGAGGGTAGCTTTTCCATATTAACCTGAACTTTCCCTTCTTTATTTATGATAATCCACGCTATATTCGCTTTACTGAATGGATCGTCGTGCGAGCTTACATTCACAATTGTTGCATTATTTAAAGTTTCAAAGCTTCCACCACAACTATGAACATGCCCACAAACTACAAGACCGACCCTAGACTCCTCCTCTATAAAATCCCTTAAAGCTATACTTCCAATAGATCTTTCTCCAAACCGTATTGCTCTATCAAGAATACCTCTAGGTGGTGCATGAGATACTATTAAAATTAATTCATCCTTTACCACGTTCTTTTGAATGAATTCTAATCTTAACTTAATGTCAGATTCTAAATATCTCCCGTTTGGTCCTGTTCTACAGGTGGATCCCTCTAAACCAGTAATGAGAACAGGGCCTATTTTAACCAATGATGTAAAAAGTTCATAAACCTTTTCTCCACGAATCCACACTCTAGTCGCTTTTTCATCCTCATTACCTAAAACTGCAACTACTCCATATCGTGCATATTTTGCTAATTCTTCAAAGATGTTTTCTTCAGATTGTTCAGGCTTTTTAGGATTGGGTATAAGATAATAAGCATATTTCTTATCACTCTTTACCGGAATGAAGCGTAATTTATTAAAGTCCACATCCTTATAAAGTATATAGAAATAATCATAACAAAAATCAAACGTTGACGACTCACATTTATTAGAAAAAATGATTCTGGTTGTAATTCTTCTCTACTCATTCTGAATCTATAAATCTCTAACTGTGTCTGAGCGTCAACAAGTGAAATTATTTTTTCATCAGATGTCGACCTTCCTTCACTCACATGCATCTTTACTTGAACAGGCAACTCTTGGATCAAATTCTTTAGCGTTTGAAGAGATCTTGAACTACTTTTATTGAAAGTTTGAATTATTGAATATACTGCTTTAATTTGTTTTATTTTATCCATAATATTAATATTAAGCTTCTTTGGGAATCGAAGTATGAAACCAAACGAAAGCGAATATTCACAATCATTTTCATAACTGATACATACACCCTCTAACATTGGAGGATATTCATGATTTTCGTTAAAACATCCAAAAGTTAAATGGTTCAACGGTAATGGGCCAAACCTCATTATGCCATCACCTGCATAGACAATTATGTCTGGCTTCTCCTTCAAATTTTTCACATACTCAAGTAATGGTTTAAAATCATGCACCTCATAATCGGAAAAAGCAAGAATTTTTAAAGGCAAAGTATGCTCAAAAGTTATTATTTGCTTGGGCAATATAGATGATAAAGCCGATCTTCTTTTACTATCCTCAATATTGATTTTTTCAATTTTCCCAGTTACCATACACTGCACCTCACTATAAACAAGCAAAGAATTCCTCTTCTTCGTTTCTTCAACTCCCTTTTTATTGCTTCTTCTATGCTGATTTGAGAAGAGTCAAATTTGATAGCCCCCATCATAGTCCTCCTCCAACATCTTCTCTAAATATCTTAGGAATATTATTAATGTTATTAGGAACCAAGACCTAACTGAAATGTCAAAAGTCAGAGTTCAGAGTTATTCCTGCACGTTTTCCCTCAGCGTTTTCTCTGCCTCTTTTTCTTGCGTGTACGTGAGTATGAAGTCGAGCTTTGAATGATGCGTAATCTTCGCTATGATTGATGGGTTAACATTCTGTTTCAATAGATGCGTTATGAATGCGTATCTTAAGCTGTGCGTGTTTATTCCGTACTTGTACTTCGCATACGCTTTTACTCTCTCAGTCAGGGCTTCCTCATTCTCATCGCCAATCCATAAGCACTTTTCTCTTTGTATGTTGTCTGGTATGATGATGAGCCTTTTTTCTTCTCTTTTCTTTTTTGAGAGTTTAATGGTGAGTTCTCGTTTTCCTGTTTTTGCGAATTCTTGCACTGCTCTTACGGCTTCTGAGATTCTTGTCCCGTTTAATAGTTGTGTGTATAGGATTGTTGTGTATGCGTATTGTTTATCATTTTTTGGGTTTTTGAGTGTTCTTTCGAGTTTGTTTTTTATGTAGTCGTAGTCGAGGCCTCTGTCCCACGTCATGTGTTTTATGTTTTGTTAAATGCGTATAAGTTTTTTGTCTTATTTCCATAATTGTGAGGTTTTTCTTTTGTGTGTTTCATGTGGTTTTTCATCTTATGGTCCTAAGACAAAACCCAAAACCAAACACAAACATTTTCTGCGCACGTTCAGACTCTAAATCCCTTTTAAGCGAGGAGTAAATGATGTTGAAGCTTCTAAACCCTCTCTAAAGTCCACCTGATAGCATTGAATAACTCCTTCAGCATCTTTTCATCGCTAAAATTCCTCATCACGATCTCACGCACAGCATTCGCATGATCAGTAATAATCTCATACGCGAACGCATTTTTCTTACCACTCACGACATCACGCTCTCTCAACCTCTTAAATATCCTATTAACCAAGAAATACTTAAAAACTGAAACACCAGCGCTAGTATGTCCAAGCGGTACAACACGTACAGCATCAGCACTGACATAAACTTTATATAACACTTTACCATCTTTTGACACGAGTTCATTTTCACTCTCTACAGTATACTCGTTGAGTGTCTTCTTGATAAGTCCTATTAGTATTTTTGCTTTCTTAATTTCACTCAAGCTTCATAATCTTCTCTTCTAACTCCTTCTTCATTTCTTTCAGTTTTTCTTGCATACTTCATTTAGAATAACTCTATGTGAGAGTATTAATGTTACGATTTTAATTCAATTCTATTATTAAAGGCCAATTTATAATTTAATATATGAATATGAGGAGGCTTGAGCTAAAACTTTACGTTACACGCTCAAGCCATGCAACACAGCACTTAGTAATGCTGTCTTTGTTGAAAGTATTTTAGTAAGTTTAATGCAGAAAGTCAGATATTGAGACTAATCCCTTAGGCACTTTAGCTCTTGCTCCAAGTAGAGGATCAACCA
>Ga0272445_1001925_pt1 | contig 15078 bp, 15 predicted proteins | sample YNPCB0031_FD_194404 | JGI IMG/M metagenome (GOLD analysis project Ga0272445, IMG submission 194404) | Hot spring sediment microbial communities from Yellowstone National Park, WY, United States - YNP-CB-003-1 | ecosystem: Environmental > Aquatic > Thermal springs > Hot (42-90C) > Sediment... | reverse complement strand
GGGCAGATCGAGGCAGCGGCCCTCCCAGAGCATCACGTAACGCTGGCTGTTAAGCGTGGCAACTGCACGGTGCTTGTCAGGAGCCAAGACGTTTGGCCGGAAATGCCCGGGAGCTTCTTGGTGGTTAAGAAAGAGCTCCTCGAAAAGCACCCAGAGCTCGTCGCGAGGCTTGTGAAGGCTACGATTAGGGCTACAAAGTTCATTAATGAAAAGCCGCAAGAGGCCGCGCGGATCGTAGCTGAAAGGCTCCGAATAACTTTCGAAGAGGCCCTTGAGTCGATGAGATGGCTACAATACGACAACCAGATCGACGTAGCTCAAGTGGAGAGGTACGTAGAGCTTATGACCAAGTACGGGCTCGTAGACAAGCCCATCGACGTTAAGGACTTCGTGGACACGAGTGCGTTGTCGAAAGTGTTGGGAGGCTGATCTCGGGGCTTGAGGATTCTTCAGAAGTATTTCAAGCTCGAGGCCTTGTCGATAGTAGCCCTATTTGCCCTCTGGGAAGCGGCGTCTAGGATCGGTATAGCTCCCGCCTATCTATTCCCCCCTTTCACTGAGACCCTAAAGTCTCTAGTGGGCTTAGCAACGACTGGCCAGCTAGGCCTCCACTACTCGATCACGCTCATGAGGGTCTTGATTGGTCTGGGGATGGGCTCGAGCATCGGGATCCTCTTAGGCCTGGCCATAGCCTACAGCGAGCTAGCCTATCGAGCGCTCTACCCCATAGTCACGCTCCTATACGCGGTGCCAGCAGTCGCATGGATACCGCTTTTCATAATATGGATAGGGCTAAACGAGGCGCTACCGATAGCTGTGGTCTTCTTGTGCAGTTTCGTCCCGATGGTCTACACGACCCTCACGGGCATCAGAAGTCTGAGCCCAAGCATCGTAAGGGTCGCACAGACCTTGGGGGCGCGAGGCCCTGCAGCTCTCTTCTACATCCTGCTCCCGCAGGCCTTGCCATCAATATTAGCGGGGCTCAAGGTCGAGGCTGGGATGGCTTGGAGGACCTGCTTCGTCGTGGAGATGGTCGCGGCTTCCTCAGGCTTGGGCTTGCTGGCCATGACCGCGCAGTCGACCCTCAGAGTCGACGTAATACTAGCGATAGTCTTAATATTGGCACTCTCAAACTACGCCTTTCAAGTGATGATAGAGAGGGCGGAGGTAAGACTTCTGAGGAAGTGGGGGTACGTGAGGTAATGCCATCGATAAAGCTGGTAAACGTCTCCAACTTCATCTTGAGGAAGGTCAGCCTCGACGTGCTCGACGGCGAGCTAATAGTCGTGCTCGGGCCCTCGGGAGCCGGCAAGACGACGCTCTTGAACGTCATAGCGGGCTTGGTGAACTACGAGGGGTCGGTCCTCTTTGATGGTGAGCCCGTGGACGACTTAAAGCCCTGTGAGAGAGGCGTCGGCTTCGTCCCCCAAGACTTGGCCCTCTTCACGCACTTGAACGTCGAGGAGAACATAGCCTTCGGGCTCAAGATGAAAGGGGTGAAGGGAGATGAGCTGAGGAGGAGAGTGCGAGAGGTGATGGAGCTCTTAAACATAGAGCACTTGGCCCACAGATACCCGTTGACGCTCAGCGGAGGTGAGCAGCAGAGAGTGGCAATAGCTAGGGCCGTAGCCTTAAGGCCTAAGGTGCTGCTGATGGACGAGCCCTTCAACAACCTAGACCTCTCTCTTAGGAGGAGGCTGAGGATGGAGCTCAAGGCCCTTCAAAAGAAGCTGGGCCTGACCACGGTCTTCGTCACGCACGACGTAATAGAGGCTGAGGAGCTGGCCGATAGAGTGGCAGTTCTAGTCAAGGGAGAGCTGAAGTGCGTGGGCCCCTTCAACTGCGTCTTCTTTGAGAACGAAGACCCCGTAGTGAAGGAGGTGCTAGGGAGCCCCAACATCTTGAAGTGCACGGGCTTCAAGGTGGTACACGAGGGACTCGCCGAAGTGGAGTGCGAGGGACTCAAGTTATTGGCGCCCCACGACGAGGGGGTTGTAAGGAAGATAGCCATACCGCCTGAAAGGATCATATTAATGAACAAGCCGAACCCTGCGTCGAAGTTCAACACTCTTAAGGGTGTGATCGAGGAAGTATTGAAGGAGGGGTCCTACTATAAGATAAGGGTCTCGATTGGAAATGTGAGCTTGCTCTGCATAAAGCCAGAAGACGAGTACAATCCATCGCTGAACGTAGGAAACGAAGTCTACGTAAAGATCCCGATAAAGCACGTGAGAGCTCTCTGCACGCCCTGATGCTCACGGTCCGGCGACAACGCATAGCTCTTCGGCATTTGATGAAATGGGATTGACATTAGCACTTTAAGGGTTCTCTAACAGCCCGATCTTCCTCAACATCGCCTCCACGTCGCGGGCAGCCTCATTTGCACGTAGCGTCCCGCCCTCGAGACAGGACTCGAAGACCTCTTCGTCGAAGCTTACCATGCCGTCGACCTCGAGCCCCATTTCCTTCGCCCTCTTCCCGACGTACTCTACCACTCTCGGGGTGGCCTTATTCAGCACTAGCCAGAACCTCTTGCCGTGGCTCTGGGAGAACTCCTTAAGGCTTTTCGCAAGCACCAAGGCCTCCGCCGTGGGATCCGCGACCGCCACTATGGCATCGCACCCCTCCTCCACGCCCCTCCCTAGGTGTTCTATGCCAGCGTCAGTGTCGACCAGGACTACTTCCTCCCCGCCTAGCAACAAGTTCTTCAGCACAGTCCTCGCCAAGAAGTTGAAGGGACAGGCGCACCCCTCTCCGAACCCCCTTACCTTGCCTACTGTCACCAGCCTAATCCCTTCGGGCGAAGTGGAGACGTACTCTGGTGGCAAGTCGTCCAGCCTAACTCCTTCTCCTGTGCCCTCTAAGGCCCTCACTATCTCTGTCTCTCCTCTGCGGAATATGCTCCTCTTACCCCCCAAGTACTCGGCGAGAGGCTTTGGAGGCTCTACCCCTAAGAGCCTAGGCAATAGAACGTTGGACTCGTCGGAATCTATCAGGAACACTCTATACCTTTTGGCCAGCGCCCTGGCCATCAGGACAGAGATTACGGACTTACCAGAGCCGCCCTTTCCGCACACCATTATCTTCAACGACAATCACCTTCTCTTCAAGAGCGATACAAAATTAATGGCATCAGTAAATGCAACGTCGAAGTCTTTCGAGGCCATGTACCCTGACTTTAACTCTCCAAGCCTTATTCCATCGCCTCCATTGACGGCTAACGCTATCCTCTCGGCCGCAAGCCTCTTGCCAGATGTGTCTTCGTCCACGTAGACCTTCGAGAGAAACACGGAACTCGCCTCAATGACAACTCCTTTTCGGGAATGCTACCAAAATTTATTCTTTTCTCGTCCTTAGAGGAATCGTTATAAAGTATCGATTACGCTAAGCCCGTGCACTTGAATAGTGGTCTCGACGTTGATGCCTGAAGAAAAACGCCAATAATCAGCATAGGTCTAAGCTCAAGGCGAAACCTTGAACTTTTTTATAAAAATGGAGATGGGGAAGACCGGGCTTGTCTACGGCCGAGAGGCCCTCTTTTATTACGTATTACGTAATACAAATTACAAATTATAAATTTTATTTACGCACGATCTTCTTCAGCTCCTCTATCCTCGCCTCGACCCCTCTGATCTCTTCCTCGATGCCCCTCTTCTCCTCTTCCAGTTCCTTTATGCACTCCTCGAGTTCCCTCTTGTACTCTTCCAGCCAGCGAAGCTCCTGCTCAGGCGTCATCGGTGGAGCCCAAGGAGGTGCCATAGGCAGTTGGTAGTAAGGTGGTTGGGCAGGCGGGTACGGCGGATAGTAGTACGGCGAGTGACACCATCCCCAGCCACGCCACCAATAACGCTTCCTCAAACTCCAAACCATTGGAACTCCCTCACCAAGGCCATGGGTAGGTCCAGTACCACGGAGCCCAGTACCTAGCGTACCAAGGCCATGGACTTGTCCAAGCGTACCACGCGTATGGGGCGAAGAACCACCAACAAGCCCCCCTTCCAAAGATCCAGCCAGGCCTCAGCCAAGGAGGTAAGTAGCTGAACGGACCCCTGCCAGGCCAGGGGCCTACCCAACCCCACGGCATGGTCCTCTTCCTCCTCGAGTTCTCCAGAGACGTAGCGGTTATATAAATTTTGTGATATATCACATAAATGAGGGGCTTTGGTCTTACGGGGCTTTAAAGCTTGACATGAAAATCACCTATGTCTTATCGTCAAAGTTATCGAGAATGCTTTAAATTTTGCAATTCGTCACATAAGAACGAGGCTCGCGAGTCATGGGCTTCGGCCCGAAGTGGTGCCACAGGTGCAGGAGGGGGAGGATAGGGAGAAAGCCCAAACCAGTAATCGTAAGCGCGCTACCGCCAGTACAGGGCTTCAACCCGCTTCCATCGCCTCAAACGCCTCGAGAGCCCATAGTCCTCGAGGCGGCAGAGGTCGAGGCCCTCCGCTTAATAGACCTAGAGAAGCGCTCTTTCGAGGAGGCCGGGCGAGAGATGAACGTCTCGAGGAGCACCGTCTGGAGGCTCGTCGAGAGCGGCAGGAGGAAATTGATAACGGCCATACTAGAGGGGAGGCCCATACTAATAAGCCCTGCGTGAGCCGCTTCGTACTCGATGGCTGGTGGTCGTGCGGAGGGTGTTAACGACCTCTAAGACTTGGCCCTTCTTCCGCGCGACGCGGCACGCAAGTTTTAAAAACAGCTAGGTAGTCCTTTACTCCGACCTTGCACTGTTGGAGGTATAGTTGATGGCCGAGAAGGGCCCTTTGAAGATCTCAGCTAAAGAGCTCACGAGTGGCCTCGTGCACGCGAAGGACGTCGAGGTCTTCATAGGAAGGCTGGCGATGGAGGAGGAGTGGGAGCCGCTGGGTCCGACGCCCTTCCCGTCGATAGCCACGCTAAGGTCTTGGGATCACCTGTTGCTTAGCAGGTACAAGCCCTTCTACGCCCCCTTCTGCGACTACTGCTGCCTCTGCACCTACGGCAAGTGCGACCTGTCGAAGGGTAGGCTAGGGGCTTGCGGCCTCGACATGAAGGCGCAGACGGCTAGGATAGTCTTAATAGCTTGTTGCATAGGTGCCGCAACGCACCTCTCCCACGCCAGGCACATGGTCGATCACCTTATCGAGAAGTACGGCGAGGACTACCCCATAAACCTCGGGTCGGACATAGCGGTCGAAATGCCTCACGCCAGGCTGATAACCGGCATAAAGCCTAAGACCTTGGGCGACCTGGCGTTCCTGTTGAACTATTGTGAGAAGCAGGTCACGCAGTGCCTCTCGGCCGCGCACACCGGGCAAGAGGGTAGCTACATAGACTTCGAGTCCAAGGCCCTCCACGTCAGCATGATAGACCACTTAGCCATGGAGATAGCCGACGTCGCGCAGATAGTCACATTTGGATTCCCGAAGGGAGACCCCGACGCGCCGTTGACGTGGGTAGGGCTCGGCGTCTTGGACTTGAGCAAGCCCGTGGTCCTGTGCATAGGCCACAACGTCTCGGCGGGTATAGAAGTGATAGATTACCTCGAGAAGAGCGGCCTCGGCGGGCCAGGAGAGACCGTGGAGGTAGCGGGGCTCTGTTGCACGGCCCACGACATAACTAGGTACAGGGACCAAGCGAAAATTGTCGGACCGATATCGGATCAGCTGAGGATCATAAGGTCGGGGGCAGCTGACGCGATAATGATCGACGAGCAATGCATCAGGACCAACGTCGTTTACGAGGCCCAGCGAGTGAAGACGCCGGTCATAGCGGTTTCTGACAAGGCCTCCCACGGGCTACCGGATGTCAGCGAGCTACCGATAGAGAAGATAGTTCAGATGCTACTGAGCGGCTCGACGCCCGGCGTCTTCCTGCCCGACTTGGAGAAGGCGGGCGCCGTCGTGGCATTAACCGCTATAAGGATGGCGCCCATAAGGCAGAAGTTCAAGATAATACCCGACCCCTCGCAGATTCAGACGCAAGCCTCTCAGTGCACCTTCTGTGGCACTTGTAGGAGAAATTGCCCGATAGACCTGCCGATAGACCAAGCCGTGTTCAACGCCAAGAACGGAAACTTCGAGTTGCTGTCAATGTTGCACGACGTGTGCTTAGGTTGCGCAAGGTGCGAGCAAGTCTGCCCGAGGAAGATACCAGCCCTCTCGCTGATAGAGGCGGCGGCCCAGCACAAGATCAAGACGGAGAAGTATAGGATGAGGGTAGGCAGAGGTCCGATACTCGACACCGAGATCAGAGAGGTTGGCTCGCCGATAGTCCTAGGCGAGATACCCGGCGTCGTCGCTTACGTCGGGTGTGCGAACTTCCCAAACGGCGGGAGGGAGGTCGCAACAATGGCAAGGGAGTTTGCTAGGAGGGGCTACATAGTGACCTTGTCAGGCTGCTCGGCTATGGTGGCTTCCTATGTCAAGAACGAGGAGGGCAAGACGATATACGAGGAATTCCCCGGGGCGTTCGACAGAGGAGGCGTCGTGAACGTGGGCTCCTGCGTGGCCAACGCCCACATAAGCGGGGCCGCCATAAAGATAGCTAACATATTCGCTAGGAGGCCCCTGAGGGCGAACTACGAGGAGATAGCGGACTACATACTGAATAGGGTCGGGGCGTGCGGAGTGGCTTGGGGAGCGTACTCGCAAAAGGCCGCCAGCATAGCCACGGGCTTCAACAGGCTCGGAGTCCCGGTAATAGTAGGGCCTCAGGGCTCGAAGTACAGGAGGATGTACCTGGGGAGGGCCGAGGACAAGGAGTCCTTCACTGTCTACGACGCTAGGACCGGGGAGAGGGTCTGGGTCGGGCCAGCCCCGGAGCACCTCATCATAGCGCTGGAGACCATGGAGGAGTGCATGGTCTGGACCGCCAAGCTCTGCATAAGGCCCAACGACACCACGAAGGGCAGGATGATCAAGCTGACCCACTACGTCGACCTGTATAAGAGGATCTACGGTAGGCTACCACCGGACCTGCACATGTTCGTCAGGACCGAGGCCGACATACCGGTGACGTTCAAGGACGAGATAATGCAGCACCTCAAGGAGGTAGGCTGGAAGCCTTGGGAGAGGCCCTCGATAGACCCAACTCTGCTCAAGAGGCTCGTCAGGGTGTAGGGGGTAGTGTGAATGGCGATGGCCGTTAAGCCCTGGCAGTGGGGCAACGTCCCAGGCCACGAGATGGCCACGCCCGTGAAGGGAGACGTCGTCGCCAAGCTGATAAAGAGCGCCAAGAGGCCCCTGCTCGTGGTGGGGGGAGAGGCGCTTCGTGAGAAGTGGGGCGACAAGCTCCTGATAGACTTCGTGGCCGAGCTGGCCAAGACAGGGGTCCCAGTCGTGGCTACTGCCCACACGTACAGGGCCTTGAGGGAGAGGGGCGTAGAGCCGGCGGCCATAATGACCGTAGCCGACGTGACCAACAGGCTCCAGGACCCCTCTTGGGGTGTCGACGGCAAGGGGGTCCACGACTTGGCGATATTCGTCGGTATCTCCTATCAGTTGCAGTCCCAGATGCTGTCGACACTGAAGCACTTCGCGACTCACTTAAGGACCATCTCGCTAGACAGGTACTTCCACCCCAACGCTACCTTCTCTATGCCCAACTTAAAGCAGGACGAATGGGAGCAAGTTTTAAATAACGTGATCCAAGTTGTGAGGGGATAAAGTGGTCTGGGTGATGTAGATGTCCTTCGAAGGCTTCCCCGTCGAGGTAAGCCCCATATACGAGGGGCAGAGGATACGAAAAGAGGACATGTACGTCGAGTTCGGCGGGCCAAGCGTTGACCGCAAGTTCGAGCTTGTGCTGGCGGCTTCGATGGAGGAGGTCGAAGACGGGGCCGTCAAGATCATAGGCCCCGACTTAACGGAGCTGAAGGAAGGAGGGAGCTATCCGCTCGGCATACTGATAAGGGTCGCGGGCGCCAAGGTGGAGAAGGACCTAGAGCCGGTCATCGAGAGAAGGATCCACATGTACACAAATTACGTAGAGGGGATAATGCACCTAAACCAGAGGTACGACATCTGGATCAGAATAAGCAAAAAGTCCTTCAAGAAGGGCCTCACGAGCCTCAAGTGGTGGGGGTTAGCGCTCATAAGGCTCTTCAAGGCGGAGATGCCCTTCATAGAGAAGATGGAGGTCAACTTCATAACTGATCCGGAGAAGGTCAAGGAGTGGTACCAAAAGGCGTTGCAGATCTACGAGGCGAGGGATGCTAGGGTGAGGGCCATAAGGGACGAGGACGTCGACATGTTCTACGGTTGCGTGTTGTGCCAGTCCTTCGCCCCTCAGCACGTCTGCGTTATATCGCCCAACAGGGTCTCGCTGTGCGGAGCGATGAACTGGTTCGACGCGAGAGCTGCCGCTAGCGTGGACCCCAAGGGGCCCAACTTCCCGATACCGAAGGGCAAGTGCCTAGACCCGATCAAGGGCGAGTACGAGGGCGTGAACGAGGTCGTGGCCAAGAGGTCCATGGGGGCTGTGAAGAGGGTCTTCCTGTACTCTATGTTCCAATACCCGCACACATCGTGCGGGTGCTTCGAGTGCATAGCGTTCTACATACCCGAGGTCGACGGGGTCGGCTTCGTCCACAGGGGCTTCAGGGGGCCGACGGTAAACGGCCTGCCGTTCTCGACCATGGCTGCCCAGACGGGCGGCGGGATACAAACAGAGGGCTTCTTGGGTGTCGGGATTGAGTACTTCAGATCCCCGAAGTTCTTCCAAGCCGACGGCGGCTGGGCCAGGGTCGTGTGGATGCCTTCCGAGCTCAAGGAGAGGGTCAAGGACGCCATCCCTCCGGAGCTCTACGATAAGATAGCTACCGAGAAGGACGCCAAGACCATCGACGAGCTGAAGAAGTTCCTGATGGAGAAAGGCCATCCGCTGGGAATTAAGCTGAAGGAGATGGAGGCCGCGGTCGCCCCGCCCCCGGAGAAGCCCGTGGAGGCCGTGCCAGCCGTGCCCACAGCAGTGCCAAGCGTTGCTGGGATCGAGATAACGGGCATACCTGTAGGCGCCATCCCCACGGCCGGCGGGGGCATGAAGATAATCCTCAAGGGAGCCAAGATAACGGTGAAGAAGCTGATAGTCAAGAAGGTCGAGGCTTCCAAGAAGGTCGAGAAGAAATGAGCGGAAAGGACGAGGTCCTCAACCTGTTCAAACTTCTCGACGAAGCTGGCGAGTTGGAGTTAGAGGACGTCACGATAGAAGCCGAGGAGCTAGCCATAGAGTTCCTCCCTGTGATGATGCAGGCGCTTGTCAAGGCCGCTCCCGAGGCCGCCGTGGCCCTCAAAAAGGTCGTGGAGCTGAAGGCCGAGAAGTTCGAACCCCCGGTGTTCAAGTACCCGGGCTCCATAGCTGAGGTCCAAATAGGCGCTACTAGAGCTGAAGGCGGTACGAGGGGGAAGGTAATAAAGATAGGCGGAGATACTTGCCCGCCCTTCTATAGGTTCGAGTCTCCGCCGAAGAACAGGCCCGTGGTGGCGTTGGACGTCTTCGATCAGCCTGTGGTCCCGCTGGCGGGCCCCGTCAAGAGCGCATACAAGGACGTGCTAAACGATCCAGCTGAGTGGGCCAAGAAGGCCATACAGGTCTACGGCGCCGACCTCATATCGTTACACATGGTCAGCACGGACCCCACGATAAAGGACACTCCAGTCCAAGAGGCCGCCAAGGCAGTTGAGAGGGTCCTCCAAGCCGTGGACATACCGATAATAGTTGGGGGTTCCGGGAACCCCCAGAAGGACCTCCAACTCTTCCAGTACGTAGGCGAGATGACGGCTGGAGAGAGGCTCGTCTTCGCCTCAGCCACGATCGATATGAACTTGGAGGAAGTTGCCAAGATAATGAAGAAGACTGGCCACAACGTGATAGCCCTCGCTTTCCTCGACATAAACCAAGCGAAGGAGCTCTCCAGGAAGCTCATGGATGGAGGAGTTCCAAGAGACCACCTAATACTCGACCCCACGACTGGTGCGCTGGGCTACGGCATCGAGTACTCGTTCAGCGTGATGGAGAGGATAAGGCTCGCGGGCCTCATGGGGGACGAGGCCTTTCAAGTCCCTATTTCGTGCGCCGCGACTAATGCGTGGGCCGCTAGAGAGGCGTGGATGAAGGTGGACGAGTGGGGGCCTAGGGAGTACAGAGGACCCCTGTGGGAGGCCACGACTGCCATAGTGGGCCTCATGGCAGGAGCGAACCTCTTCATGATGATGCACCCGTTGGCCGCCAAGATTGTCAAGGGCCTCGTCGAGCTCTTGTCCAAGCCCAAGCTTGATGTGAAGCTAGAGGAAGTGAACTACAGGGACTGGGTCAAGATGAGGGTGTAAGCCATGCCTAAGATACTCAGGCCATTGGACGTCTACAAGGTCCTGCCCCAAACGAACTGCGGCGTGTGTGGCGAGAGTACGTGCATGGCCTTCGCAGCCAAGGTAGCCGACGGAGTAGCCGACCTGAAACTCTGCAAGCCACTCTTCGAGGACCCCAAGTACAAGGACAAGCTAAAGGTAGCGCTCGAAGTCGCGAGGCCGCCAGTTAAGGACGTCGTCATAGGGGTCCCGCCGAGCCAAGTGGTCGTCGGCGGAAAGAGGGTCATGTTCCGGCACGAGCTGACGTTCCATAACCCGACAGCCATAGCCATCGACGTGACCGACGAGATGGACGAGCAGTCCTTGGTGAAGAGGGCTAAGGCGATAGAGTCCTTCGTCTTCGAGAGGATAGGCCAGCAGCTGAAGCTCAACCTAATAGCTCTGAGGTGCGTCTCCGACGTACCGGAGAAGTTCGCCAAGGCCGCCGACCTACTCGCAAAGAACGTGTCGCTCCCGCTGATCCTATGTAGCTACAGCCCCGACGCCATGGAGGAGGCGCTTACCGTCGTCGGCAACAAGAGGCCCCTGATATACGCTGCCACTAAGGAGAACTGGAGGGAGATGCTGGAGCTAGCTGACAAGTACAAGTGCCCAATAGCCATTTCGAGCCCTGGAGACGTCAACATGCTCAAGAGCTTGGCCTCGACGTTTATGGGCGCGGGGGTCGAGGACATAATTTTAGATCCAGGCACTTTCGTGAAAGGTGACTCGCTGGCCGAAACCATAAGCACCTTCGCGATGTTGAGGAGGGCGGCGATAGAGAAAGAGGACAAGGCAGTCGGTTTCCCGCTGATGGCAGTGCCAGCCGTGGTCTGGATGGAGGAGGGTGACGAGGTAGAGAAGAAGATGAAGGAGTCCTACATCGCGTCGATACTGATGACTAGGTTCGCGGACTTAATGGTGATGCACAGCCTCGACTTCTGGACCTTGATGCCCGTCTTGGTGTGGAGGCAGAACATTTACACAGATCCGAGGGTACCGCCTTCAGTCAAGCCGGGCGTCTACGAGATAGGCAAGCCGACGGACGTGTCGCCAGTGTTCATAACCGGCAACTTCGCGCTGACGTACTTCTTGGTCAAGGGCGACCTCGAGAACTCCAAGATAGACGCCTACCTAGTGGTCACGGATAGCGAGGGGATAAGCGTCGAGTCCTCAGTAGCGGGCAAAAGGCTCACGGCCGAGAAGTTCGCCGAGGCCATAAAGACCAGCGGCTTGGACCGGAAGCTGAAGAAGAAGGTTCTCGTGATACCTGGCAGGGCGGCCAAGTTCAGCGGCGAGCTCGAGGAGCTACTGCCCGGGTGGAAGGTATTAGTGGGACCGAGGGACTCCTCGGACATTCCGGCGTACGTCGAGAAGGTGCTCAAGAGGGAGATGGAGTCTGCCTAACCTCAGCACAATCTTTTTACTCTAAACCTTTTAAACCTCTTTGAGTCGTGATACCAAACCGGTGTGCCTTTTTGAGTAGAAGTGAGAAGCTAGTAATAGCAGTTGCTGGCAAGGGCGGGACGGGCAAGACCACGATAGCCGCCCTGATACTGAGAGCCCTCATAGATGCAGGTGTGAAATCGATACTGGTTGTTGACGCGGACCCGGACTCCAATTTGCCCGACGTGCTCGGAGTCAAGGTCGAGAAGACTGTCGGCGATGTGACCAACGAGCTCAAGAGGGCCATCGACAAAGGCGAGCTCCCGCCCACCCTCTCGAAGAAGGATCTGCTGGAGTACAAGGTTTTCAAGGTCTTGAAGGAGCTCCCGACCTTCGACCTGCTGGTCATGGGCAGGACCGAGGGCGAAGGCTGCTACTGCATGGTGAACGACGTATTGACGGAGGTCGTGGATACCCTATCGAAGAACTACGCCATCACGTTGATGGACATGGAGGCAGGGCTCGAGCACTTGAGCAGGAGGACCGATAGAGACGTCGACTACCTAATAATAGTCACGGACCCTAGCAAGATGGGGTTCCAAACCGCCTCGAGGATAAAGAAGTTGGCGGGCGAGGTCCACATACAGTTCAAGAGGATATTCTTGGTGGGCAACAAGTTCTTTCCTCGGCAAGAGGAGTTGCTGTACAAGTACGCAGAGGAGATAGGAGTGGAGCCCTTAGGCGTCGTCCCCTACGACGAGAACGTCTTCCGCTACAACCTCGAGGGGACGTCGTTGCTAAGCCTCCCCAGTGACAGCCCGGCGCTAATGGCAGTAAGGGAGATAGTAAAGAAGATGGGCCTCATATAGCTGGGGCCTAGCTCCTGTAAGGCGGCGGTGCTTCTCGGCCTATCCACGATCTCAATATGGGAGCTATCGTCGCTTGAGGGAAGACGTTTAATACGCCCAGCAAGTCCCCCTCTAAGACCTCGCCGTTCTTAAAGGCAAGGAAGTTGGCGTAATCGAAGGTCCTCGCCTTTTCAACTCTTTGAGGCCTGCCCCTTCGGCCCACGCTCAGCAACTGGCCCAAGCTGTTCCAGGCTACTGGACAGGGGATCACCAGCTCATTGGACGCCAGCCTTATCTCCCTTATGCTTATCTGGTACACGTTATTCGCCCTCAGGGACGCCCTCTCCATTGCTACGACTGGCTCCCACCTGGCCCTCGTGCTGATGATCCACTCATAGACCTCCTCCTTAACGCTCAACCTCTTAATTTCGCCACTTCTTTTGTCGACGTAAACGAGGTTTACTTGGCCTACTTGGCTCACAGCGACGCACCCCCGTGCACGTTTTTATTCTCTCTCTATCTTCCTTTTGCTGAAGCTTAACGCTTTTGCTAGACGAGGAACCTGATGAACTCCTTTACGAACCTGAAGTTCCTTGCTACGTTGTCCGCGCCCACGATCACTGGGCCGTGGCCAGGCAACAGCATCTCCACATCGAGCCGAGAGACCAGCTCTATGGACTTGACCAATAGGCTCGGGTCGCCGCCCAAGTCTGTCCTCCCCACCCCTCCCTCGAAGACCAAGTCGCCGGTCATGAGGTACCTCTGGTCGGGGGAGTATATCGATATACTCCCTGGGGTGTGCCCCGGCGTGTGAAGAATCTTCAAGTTGAGGTCTCCGGGGAATGAGCTCTCGTCGCCTCTGAACCAGTGATCGACCGTGAAGGGTGCGAAGCTCAGCCCCAGCAGTCGGGGGACGAACCTGGCTTGCGCCTGCATGTACTGCCTCTCATCTTCGTGCATCGCCACCTTCACGCCGTACTTCTTCTGGATCTCGTGGACGGAGCCGCAGTGGTCCACGTGTGCGTGAGTGACTATTATCCAGTCCACGTCCCTCAGCTCGTAGCCGTCCTCGCTCATGAGCTCGACGAGGTTCCGGAGGTGGTCATGGTGCCCGGGGTCTACCAAGACCCTCACCCCGTCCTCGATGATGTAGGAGTTCGACGTGAACCCCGTCTCAGGGTAGTAGTACAACTTACTCCTCAACCTCAACTTCATCACCGCGCGAGACGCCTTTCGCGGCTGTTTCGAGTTTCATAAGTTTGTATAATTTGATGTTACTCCTTCGCTATTATTATTACGTGCACTCTTTTGCCGTGCAACGGCTTTACCTCAGGCTGGTACTCCGCCAATGGATATAGGACTACCGTCCCACCCCTGTACTTTATCACGGAGCACTCGGCATACATGAACCTAGTCATGCCATCACCAATAACTAGTATTGATAGAAATAATTATAAGCATTTCTAGCATATAGGCATGCTGGTGAGCTGCCCTGTGAGGGGTGAAGAGCCCGTAGTCGTCGAGGCGTTGAGGATGAGGCTCTCCCCGAGGGTAGCTGTGATAAGCTCCTCGAGTTCCTGAGGCTATATCGTGATGCAGTTCAAATGATAGTTGACAGGGTTTGGAATCTAGACACCAAGCTCTCCAAGAAGAAGCTACACAGGCTGTTCTACAGCGACTTAGTGTCCATGGGTTTCAGAGCGCACCACGCCAAGGAGATATACGCCTACGCCAAAAGCGTCGTGGAGTCAGCTAGGAGCAATGGCGGTAGGAGACCGATTCTCAAGAGGCTGGCCGCCAGGATGGACAAGTACGACTACGAACTGGACTTGGAGGGCGCGTCGCTGACGCTGAAACTGCACAACAACCACGAGGTCAGGCTAAAGTTGATGGCGCCTAGGGGGAGGGTCGAGAAGTACAGGGGGTTGGAGCAACTACGAGCTGGTCGTGAAGTACGATGGCGAAAGCTTCTGGGCCTCAGCGTACTTCAGGAGAGTTGTCGAGCCGTCGAAGCCGAGGACCGCAATGGCCATCGACCTGAACTTCGACAACATAACGCTAGCAACGTTCACTTTTAATGGTAGGTTGCTCAAGTTGAAGAGGTTTAAGACGCCATTAAGGAAGGTACTGACCCACAGGATCTGGATCGAGAGGGTCCAGAGGAGGTACTCGAAGTCGTGGAGGTTCACCAAGGGTGTTAGAAGGGCCATTAAGAAGCATGGTAAGAGGATGAGGAACATTTCATGGGACTACGCCCATAAAGTAGGGGATCTAGTAGCTGGGCTAGCACTCGAACACCGCTCAGTAGTAGTCCTCGAAGACCTAGAGAAGCTCAGGGACAGCGAGAAAGGGAGTAGGAAATTCAATAAAGAGCTGGCCCTTTGGTCCTACCGCAGAATACAGTTCTGCATAGAGTACGAGGCGAGGGAGAGAGGCCTGGAGGTCGTTAAGGTAAGCCCTAGGGGGACGTCCTCGAAGTGCCCTAAGTGCGGTGGGAAGCTTGCTGAGAACGGGCG
>Ga0272445_1001922_pt1 | contig 15102 bp, 18 predicted proteins | sample YNPCB0031_FD_194404 | JGI IMG/M metagenome (GOLD analysis project Ga0272445, IMG submission 194404) | Hot spring sediment microbial communities from Yellowstone National Park, WY, United States - YNP-CB-003-1 | ecosystem: Environmental > Aquatic > Thermal springs > Hot (42-90C) > Sediment... | reverse complement strand
TCTGGCTGGGTAGATGGCAAAGTAGGTAAAGCTTTAAGTTTTGATGGAGTGGATGATTATGTAGATGCTGGTGGGATAACGGATTTAAGAATTAATCATCTTGGTAATCGTCTTACGTTTTCATCTTGGATTTATTGGGGAGGTCATTCGGGTGGGCTTGCAAGAATTGGTGGTTTTCAGGGTTATTTTGGGGATTACGCCTTATGGGTGAGAGATACTGGTTCAATTTTATTTGAAGTTGATGGTGTAAATGGTAATATTTTAGAAACCACTTTAAGAATTAATACAAATTCTTGGAATTTTATTTTAGCAACATTTGATATGAATAAAATGAGAATTTTTATAAATGGTCAATTAGTGGCTGAAAGAAGTCCGGTTTTTTATCCTCCTAATGAAGGAGTGGCTAGGTTAAAATTCGGTGATTTAGAACATAAATTTTTTAATGGTAAAATAGACGAAATAAGAATTTATAAACGTGTATTATCTGATTTAGAAATAAAATTGTTATACGAGTCTAATAAGTAAATATGCGACAATTTATTAATTTATCTTGTGCTCGTTAATTAGATCGAATATTTCTTTTATTAATATTTTTTTATTTTTAGAAAGTTTTTGCCAAAAAGAGAGGCATTTTTTGCAGTTTTTAGCGTCTTTTAAATAGAATTTTTCTATTCTCCAAATACTTTTATGTTCTTGAATCATTTGATTGAATAAATTGTAAAAGTGATTATTAAGTTTTTTGTCCATAAAATGATTATAGATTAAAATTTAAAAATTTGCAAGTTAGATTGTTAAAACTTTGTTATAATTAATCTATGAAAATAGGCATTGATCTTGGTACAGCAAATACTATTGTTTTTTTACCAAAAAAAGGAATTGTAGTTAATGAGCCATCTGTTGTTGCTGTCGAAGTTAGCACAAATAGAGTTATTGCTATTGGTCAAGAAGCAAAAGAAATGATTGGGAAAACTCCATCTGATATTAAAATTTATAGGCCATTAAAAGAAGGAGTTATTGCAGACTATAGAGTTACATTAGCTATTTTAAAATATTTTATTTCTAAGGTTAGAAGTTTTTTTAGTTTAACAAAACCTGAAATTATTATTTCTGTTCCTGCTGGAATTAGTTCAGCAGAAAAAAGAGCAATTATAGATGCTGGTCTTGAAGCAGGTGCAAAAAATGTTTGGCCAATAAAAGAACCTATTTTAGCAGCATTAGGAGCTGGTATGCCAATTAATTCCTCTATAGGTAATATGATAGTTAATATTGGTGGTGGTACTACAGAGATTGCAGTTATATCTTTGGGTGGTATTGTTACGTTTAGTTCTTTAAAAGTTGCAGGGGATAAATTTGATTCTTCTATTATGGAATATTTTAGAAGAAAACATAATTTAGCTATTGGTGAGCAACTAGCAGAGAAAATTAAAATAAAAATAAGTTCTGCTTTAATTAAAAAAAATAAATTTGAAACAGATGAAGTAACTGGTGTAGATTTAATTTCAGGGCTTCCAAAAACAATAAAAGTCACTTCAAACGAAATAGCAGAAGCTATTTCAAGAGATTTAAATGAAATAGTTAACGAAATTAAAAAAGTAATTTCTATAACCCCTCCAGAGCTTGTCGCTGATATTATGAATCAGGGAATAGTATTATCTGGTGGTGGGGCATTGGTAAAAGATCTTGATGAATTGATTCATTTAGCTACAAAAATTCCAGTTTTTGTTGCAGAAGAGCCTATATTTTGTGTAGCAAGGGGGACTGGAATAATAATTGAAAAATTAGAAAATTATAAAAGAGTATTTAATTTTTAAAATGTTTCTTTTAGGAAATAGAATTATAAGAGAAAAAATAGAAGAGATCATTTTAAAAAATAAAGTAGCAGGATCATTTTTGTTTTATGGGCCGAAAGGAATTGGAAAATTTACTTTTGCTAAATATTTAGCTGAAAACTTTGATCCACATGATAGGTTGATTATTGAGAAAAAAGAGGATGAACATGTTATTTTAAGCGAGATAAATTTTATAAAAAATTTTTTGATGACAAAGCCACTTAAAGATAGAAAAATAGTTGTAGTTGATCAATTTAATAAAGCAACATTAGAGGCACAAAATTCTTTTTTAAAAACACTTGAAGAGCCAGCTTCAGATACTGTTTTTATTTTAATAACTCAAAATTTATTTTCTGTTTTAAAGACAATTCAATCAAGAGTTCAAATATTTAAATTTTCAGGCGTTCCAACAGAAGAATGTAAAGTTTGGTTAAGAAAGCAAAAATATAAAGAAGAAGATATAGAAATTGCTCTTTATATTTATCCAAATCAACCAGGATTAGCTAAAAAAGTTATTGATTCTAAAGCAATAGAAATTATTAAAGATTTTATAAATTTTAAAAATAAAAATTCTTTGAAAAAACTTTTAGATATTAAAGATATTGAGAAAGAAACTTTCGAGACATTAATTTTATATTTAATACAAAAATTAAGAGAAAAAATTAAGGAAAAAGAAAATTTGAAAGAAATTTATAAATTGAAAAATTTTTTAGATCTATATTGGAATATTAATTTTTATAATTTAAATTTAAAAATTCAATTTTTAAAGGTTTTAGTTGACTACTATGACCAATAAAGAAACTTGGAATATTTTAATCATTACGATTCTAATTGGCATTATTTTATTTTTTATTTTTGAGATTTCTAATATTAAAGATTTTAGCAGCATTTATAAAATATTAGAAAAAATAAAACGTTAAAAACTGACTATTTTAGAGTTAAAAATTATTTAGTTAGCGAGTTAGTAATTTTTTAATCCGCGTTCATCCGCGCACCACGGATAAATTTGGATAACAACGGATAAATTCGGATTAGAAACGGATAAGTGCGGATATCTAAAAAAATTATCCGAGTGAATCCGTTCCAATATCCGCATAGATCCGTGGTACCGCGTTCATCCGCGGTTAGAAAATAAACTTATAAATACTTTCTGGAATAATTTTATCATTTTTATTAAATATTTTTATTTTTTCTTCACCTCTTAAAAAATCTTTAAGTTCTATAACTTGTACTTTAATTGTTTTTTTCTCAAAATCAGAATGAACTATTTTTGCTGCTTCTTTAAAATTTGAATTTTTTTCTATAAGATTAATTCTAGTTTCGTTTTCATTTGCTGTTATAAAAAATGTTAAATTTAATTTATCTAAAATTTTTTCAATTATCTTAATTTTCAATTCATGGTTAAAATCTTCTTTAAATGAAAAAGAAAAATCAACCCAATCAAGATTTCTTTTTCCATTTTCTATAATTATTTTTTCTTTTAAAGCAAAAAGTCCATAAGATTTTGCAATTTGAATTTGATCATCGTCTAGTTTTTCTTTTTTTAATATTTTTTCTTTTATTTTCTCTAATATTTTATCTTTTTTTTGATTTCTTTCACATATTTTTATATCAGACATTAAAAGTTCTTCTTCAATTATTTTATGATCTCTTTCTGGGTCAATATTCCCTTCTTGGTGTGGTACGTTTTCTTTTTCAAATGTTCTTACAATTTCAATTAAAATATCCGCTTCTTTTAAATGAGAAAGAAATTCATTACCAAGTCCTTTACCTTTATATGCATCTTTTACAAGTCCTGCTACATCTATAAATTCTAATTCAGGATATTTTATACTTTTAGATCCAAATTTTTTAAATACAGTTAAAAATTCTTCTTTATCATATAGAACAATTCCTCTATTTGGGTTTATTGTAGTAAATGGCCATTCTCCTTCTTGAGCAACATATTTTTGAGTCATTAAATTTAAAAAAGTAGATTTACCAACATTTGGCATTCCAACTATTCCAACCTTTATTTTCATTTTAAAATTTTAACATATAAAATTAACAATTTAAATTTCAACCATGTTATAATAAATTAAATTATTATGAAAAATGAATTTTTAGAAAAGTTTATAAATTTTTTAAAAAACGAAGGATTTATTTTTCAATCAAATGAAATATACGGAGGAGTAAGTGGTTTTTATGATTTTGGCCCCCTCGGAAGTTTAATAAAGCTTAATATTAAAAATTTATGGCTTAAAGATGTTGTTTTTAGTGAAAAAAATGTTTTTTTAATAGATACTTCATTAATTAATCCTAAAGTAGTTTTCGAAGCATCCGGTCATTTAGAGAATTTTTTTGATATTTTAATAGAATGTAAAAATTGCCACTTAAGATTTAAAAAAGAAGAAGGGGAAAAATGTCCTGATTGTGGATCTTCTAATTTAACTAAACCAAGAAAATTTAATTTAATGTTTCAAACAAAAATAGGTTCTACTGGTAAAATTGACGGTTTTTTAAGACCAGAAACAGCTCAGGGTGTTTTTGTCAATTTTTTAAATGTTTTAAATTCAACTAGAACAAAATTACCTTTTGGTATAGCAAATATAGGTAAATCTTTTAGAAACGAAATAAATCCAAGAAACTTTATTTTTAGATTAAGAGAATTTGAACAAATGGAATTAGAATTTTTTACAAAGCCACAAGAAGCTGATTTTTGGTTTAATTACTGGTTAGAGAAAAGGTATAATTGGTATTTGAGTCTTGGGATTAAAAAAGAAAATATTAAAAAAGTTGAAATTCCAAAAAGCGATCTTCCTCATTATTCTAAAAGAAACGTTGATCTTCATTATAATTTTCCATTTGGCTTTCAAGAAATTGAGGGTTTAGCAAATAGAGGTGATTATGATCTTAAAAGGCATAGCGAATTTTCTGGCAAAAGTTTAACTTATTATGATCAAAAAGAAAAAGAAAGTTATTTCCCTTATGTAATTGAACCCTCAGCAGGAATAGAAAGATTAGTATTTGCATTTTTAGTTGATGCTTTTGATGAAGATGAGGTTGATGGTAAAAAAAGATTTGTTTTAAGATTAAATCCTAAAATCGCGCCGATAAAGTTTGCAGTGCTTCCTTTATTGTCTAATAGAGAGGAAATTGTAAAGCTTGCTCAAGATATTTATGATAATTTAAGAAAAAAATTTATTTGCGTATATGATGAAAATGGAAGTATTGGGAGAAGATATAGAAGACAAGATGAAATTGGGACACCATGGTGTATAACTGTAGATTTTGAAAGTTTAGAGAAAAAAGATGTTACTGTAAGAGATAGAGATAGTACTAAACAAGAAAGAATAAAAATAGAGGAACTTGAAGAATTTTTTCTTAATAAACTAAAATGAGACTTTTTATTGCACTAACTTTTGAAGAAGATTTTTTGAAAGAAATAGAAATTTTAAAAATTGCAAATAAAGATGGAATTTTGGCATTGCACAGAAAACCAACCCTCTTTTATAAATTTAATATAAAAATAAACTAAAATGAGACTTTTTATTGCACTAACTTTTGAAGAAGATTTTTTGAAAGAAATAGAAAAAAATATAAAAGATATAAAAAAGAAATTTCAAGGTAAATGGATACCTAAAGAAAATTGGCATCTTACTTTGGCATTTTTAGGAGATAGATTTAGTGAAAAAGAAGTTATTGATTTTTTGAAAGATAACTTTCTTAATTTAAAAATTAATAGTTTTTTTACTAAAAAAATTGATTGGGCTCCAGAACAAAGGCCTCGTATGATTTGGGTTTATTTTGATAAAATGAATTTTGATGTCTTTGATAAAATTTTTAATAAATTTGAAGTAAATAATTTTATTCCACATATTAATCTTATAAGATTCAATCCAAGACCAAGGCGCTCTCTTTTTAAAATAGATAAAAAAATAAATTTAAATGTAAAACCAAAAAGCCTTATTCTTTTTAATTCTACTCTTAAAAAGCCATTTGCTGAGTATTCAAAAATTTATGAGATAGATTTTTAATGTATAATCTAATTAATGAAAAGCAAAAAGAGAAATTCTTAAAATTAAAGGTTTAAAGGCTTTTTAGAATTGAAATAAAAAGCAAAAGCCTTTTATAAGAAAAAATAATTTAAAAATTTTGTAAAAAATTAAAAACATTATAATCTAATTAATGAAAAGCCAAAAAGAACTTGTTGAAAAATTAAAAAAAGAAGATGTTTTAAAGACTAAAGAATTAATAGATGCATTTTTAAATGTTGATCGAGCTTATTTTGTTTTAAATTATCTTAAAGATCAAGCCTATTTAGACGAGCCACTGCCTCTTGTAGAAGGGCAAACAATTTCTCAACCATGGACAGTTGCTTTTATGTTAGAATTATTAGAATTAAAAAAAGGATTGAAATGTTTAGATATTGGTTTTGGTTCAGGTTGGACAACTATGCTAATATGGTGGGTTACAAGGGGCGAAATCTTCGCTTCAGAAATAAACAGCCACGTTTTTGATTTAGGAGTTAAAAATATTATGAGATTTTTATATGAGAAGTTAAATATTAAAGAATTACCAGAAGAAATTCATCTTTTTAATAATAATGGTGTTAGTGATCTTGTTTCTTTTTCTCCTTTTGATAGAATTTTAGTAAGCGCTGCAGCAGAAAAAATTCCACAAATATTAATTGATCAACTAAACGATGGAGGAATTATGGTTATTCCTGTCAAAAATAGTTTATTTAAAGTTTTAAAAAATAATGGTAAAATATACAAAGAAGAATTTCCAGGATTTGTTTTTGTTCCTCTTATAGAATGAAAAAGGGAATAGCAACATTTTCATTAGATTACGGTAAATGTCCAAGGTGGCTTTTTGAAAGAATGACAAAGCTATCAAGTATTTTAATTGAGGCGATTGTTAGCGAATTTGGTACCGAGGAGTTTTTAAAAAGGATTTCTGACCCTGTATGGTTTCAAAGTTTTGGTTGTCTTTTGGCTTTCGATTGGAATTCTTCTGGTCTTACAGTAACTACAACTGCAGCGATAAAAAAGGCGCTCTCTGAAAGGAATTGGGATTTGGGTATTTATGTTTGTGGAGGGAAAGGTAAAGCATCAAGGAAAACTCCAGAAGAAATTGATAATATAAATTTTAAATTTGGATACGAAAATAATTTTAAAGAAATTTCTAAAATAGTTGCAAAAATAGATAATTCTTTAATTCAAGATGGTTTTACTATTTATCATCACTCATTCTTTTTTGATAATTTAGGTAATTGGGTTGTAGTTCAACAAGGGATGAATACGCAGATTCAAATGGCAAGAAGATATCATTGGATTGGGAAAAAAGATGCTAATTTTGAGAATTTTCTAAATGATTATCATAAAGGAATAATTTCAAATATTTTTCTTCCAAAAGTTCTTAATTTAGCATCTAAAGAAAGTAAAGAAAACAGAGAAATGACTATTAAAATTTTAAAAGAACAGGATCCATTAAAAGAAATTAAAACATTAGAGTTAATTTTAAACAAAAATAAATTTTTATTTAAAGAATTATATCTTCCTAATATTGAATTTAAAACACACCCTGTTTTTTATGAAAATTTTAATTTTGAAAAAATTAAAAAAGTTATTGTAAAATCAAAAGAGGAAATTGAAAGTAGATCTAATTTGAGTTTTATAGATATTTTAAAAACAAATATAGGCCCAAAGACAATAAGAGCTATTTCTTTAGCAGCAGAAATAATTTATGGAGCACCTCCAAGTTATAGGGATCCTGCAAGATATACGTTTGCTCATGGCGGTAAAGATGGTACACCTTTTTTTGTAGATATTGAAACTTATGATAAAACAATAGATGTTCTTTCTAAAGCAATAAGAAATGCAAAAATTTTATCATTTAAAGAAAAGACAAATCTTCTATTTAAATTAAATAAATCTTAAATTAAAATTTTTACTTATGGATGAAATAAAGAAAAAAATTTTTTCTTTGCCAGAAGATATTCTAGATTTAGCTTTAACACATAAATCTTATTCAAAAACAAAAAATAATGAACAATTAGAATTTTTAGGTGATGCTGTTTTAAATTTAGCAGTAGGATATTTAATTTTTTCTAAATTTCCAAATAAAAAAGAAGGAGAACTTTCGCTTTTAAGGTCTAATTTAGTTAATGTTGATAGTCTTTTTAAAATAGCTAAAAAACTTAGAATCGGAGATTGGATTAAATTTAAAACCTATGATCAAAAATTAACAAAAAACATTTTAGCAGATACACTTGAGGCTCTTTTTGGTGCTTATTTTGTTTATTATGGATGGGAGAAAACTCAAGATTTAATTTTTGAGATTTTTAAAAATGAAGTTGAAAATTTAAATTTTGATAAATTGAAAAATCCTAAAAATGTTTTACAAGAGTATTATCAAAAAATTGGAAGTAATTTACCAAGTTATAAAGTTATTAAAGAAATGGGGCCAGAGCATAGAAAAAAATTTGTTGTTGGTATTTTTTTAAATGATAAAAAATTATCTCAAGCTACTGGGTCATCAATAAAAGAAGCAGAGATAAAAGCAGCAGAAAAATTAATTAAAAAATTAAAATTAATATGAGGGTAAAAAGTTTAGAAATATTCGGTTTTAAATCATTTGCGCAAAAAATTTTACTTGAATTTCCTCACAATATTACAATTATTGTTGGTCCTAATGGTTCTGGAAAATCTAATATTGTAGATGCTATAAAATGGGTTTTAGGAGATCAAAGTTTAAAATCAATGAGAATAAACGATTCAAGAGATGTTATATTTAAAAATCAACAGAAATCTTTAAATTTTTGCTGGGTAAGAATTAATTTTGATGATGAAATAGTTATCGAAAGGAAAATATTTAGAGATGGTACTAGTGAGTATTTAGTAAATGGTAACCCTGTTAAATTAAAAGATTTACAGCTAGTTTTGGCTAAATTAAAGCTTTCAACAAAAAGTTTAAATATTATAAATCAAGGTTCAGCAGATATTTTTTTAAAATCATCTCCTAATCAAAGATATGAAATGATTTTAGAAATAATAGGAATAAAAGAATATGAATTTAAAAAACAAGAAGCTTTAAAGAAAATAGAGCAAACAAAAGAAAATATAAAACAAGTAAAAATAAGACTTCAAGAAGTAAGACCGCAATTAAAATTTTTCCAAAAAGAAAAAGAAAAAGCAGAAAAAATTGAAAAAATAAAAATTGAACTAGAAGAGCTTTATAATGAGTACGAAATTGCTAAGTTTTTCGAATATAGTAAAAAAATAAAAGAAATTGAAAGTAAAATTAATGAATTAGAAAAACAAGAAGAAGAACTTAAAGTTATATTGCAACATTACGAAGAAGGAATAACAAAAAATCAAGTTTCAGACGAAAAGTTGAAAGAATTAAAAGATAAAGAGTTAAAAATTTTAGAAGAAAAAAACAAAATACTATCTCAAATAGTAAAAACGAAAAATGTTTTAAGTAAAGATTCTTCTACTTTATTAAGTCAAATTCTAAATAAATTAAAAGAGCTTTTAAATTTTGATGATATTTTGAAAATAAAAGAGGAGATAAAAAAAATAATAAAACAAATAGAAGGAGAAAAGGAAGAGGAAAAAAATGATGAGTTAGATAATTTAAATATAGAATTAGAGAAAATAAGAGAAGAAATTAGAAAAGAAGAAAACGAATTACGTGCTCAAAAAATTGATAGAGAAAAATATTTTTACGAGTTTAAAGAGTATCAATATAAACTTATAAAAGTTGAAGAAGAGCTGGAACATTTACGTTCAGCATATGAATTTTATAGCAATGAGATTAAAAATATTAAAAAACCAAATAGGATGTCATTTAGAAAGTTAGAAGATTTAGAAAGAGAAATAAAAGAAAAGGAATTAATTTTGAATTCTCTTGGTAGTGTTGACGAAGAAACGCTAGAAGAGTATGAGAGAATTAAAAATAAAGTTGAAAAATTAGAGAATGATCTTCTTGATCTTGAAAAGGCTCTTGGAAATTTAAATTATTTTGTTGAACAAATTGATGAGAAAATTAAAAATGAGTTTTCTAAAAAGATGAAAGAGATAAATGAAAATTTAAATTATTATTTCTCTTTAATATTTGAAGGAGGAAGAATAAAACTTTTGTGGAAAAATACAACTAAAGAAATAGATGTTTTAATTCAATTGCCAGGCAAGAAAACATCAAATGTTGATTCTCTCTCTGGCGGGGAAAAAGCATTAACATCAATAGCTATTGTTTGTTCTTTAATTAAAACATTAAAACCAATTTTTGTAATTTTAGATGAAATAGATGCATCATTAGATGAAAATAATGCTTTAAAATTTGCAAGACTAATTAAAGAACTTTCTGATTCAACTCAATTTATTATTGTTTCCCACAACAGGGCAGTTATGGAAATTGCTCAAAGCCTTTATGGTGTATCTCTTTCTCAAGACGGCTCTTCTAGGGTAATTTCTTTAAAATTATAAAAAGTGTTATAATTTATTAAATTAAATATTTTTTGGTAGGTCTATTTTTAGGCTTACCAAAAAATTAAAAAAATGAAAAAATTACCAATTATTTTAGGATTAATTATCTTAATTCTTATTATAGTTTTTATAGCTATAAAAAAACCATCTCAAATAAGTCAAAATTTGCAAAATGTAGGTACAGAAGTTAAAAAAGAAGGTGAAAAAGTTGAGCAAGAAAAAACAGAAGAGAGTTCAAAACAAATGAATATAAAAATAGAAACACCAGAACCAGGAGCTACTTCAGTACCAGAGAATGTTGCTGTACCATCTAATGTTGTTCCTTCTGTAAGTGGGGAGTCAGCATTTAGAAATTTTGATATTTCAATTGAAAATAAAAAACTTAAACCATCAATTATAGTTGTAAATAAAATGGATGTTGTAACTCTTAATATTACAGCAGTTGATAATGATTATAGTTTCGAAATACCTAGCTATGGAATTTCTGTTCCTATAAACAAAGGGCAAAAAAGACAAATTCAATTTCAAGCAACAGCAGAAGGACAATATGATATTTTGTGCAAAAACTGTAAAGATGGTATTGGTGGCACTTTTGTTGTAAATCTTAAAAAATAAATGGCAACAAGACATCTTTTAAGAATTATTGTTGTTCAATCTCTTTATCAGTGGCTCTTTAATAATAAAGAAGGAGATATTAGAAAGATATTTGAGGAAAATTTGAAAGAATTTGGTTTTGATATTATGGATCCAGAATATGGTTATCGTCTTTTAGATGGAATTTTAAATCATTTAGATGAGGTAGAAGAAAGAATATTAAAATATGCTGAACCAAGATGGTCAAAAAAAGATATGCCTCTTATAAATCTTTGCATTTTAATTTTAGGTATTTATGAACTTTTATTTCAAGATCCCAAAGAAGTCCCTCCAAAAGTTGCTATTAGCGAAGCATTAGAGATAGCTAATTTTTTTTCTAATCAAGAAGCAGTAGAATTTATTAATGGGGTTTTAGCGTCTGTATACAAAGAAAAATATCCTGAATAATTTAAAATGTTCAATTACTCTTTTGTTGGAATTTTATATAACATAAGATCTGCTTATAATGTTGGTAGTATTTTTAGGACTGCTTCAGCTTGTGGAATGAAAAAACTTTATCTTTTTGGGATTACGCCAACTCCTGAAAATGAGAAAGTTAAAAAAACTTCATTAGGAGCAGAAAATTATGTAGAATGGGAGAAAATTTATAGAATTAAAAAAATAATTAAAGATTTAAAAAAAGAAAACTATACAATAGTTTCATTAGAGCAAACAAAAAAATCAATTTATCTTCAAAATTTTAAACCAAAAAGGAAAACATGTTTTATTGTTGGAAATGAAATAAGGGGTATTAGTAAAGAAGTTTTAAATTTATCTGATTTTATTGTAGAAATTCCAATTTTTGGGCAAAAAGAATCTTTAAATGTTTCAATAGCTTTTTCAGTCGCAGTTTATTTTTCTTTATTTAAATTACTGAAATAGGGCAACTAAATAGAAAATCAAAAGTTAATATAAATTAAAAAATTATTTAGTTAACGATTTTAGCGAGTTAACGAGTTTGAAAATTTTATCTCTTATTTTTATATTTTTTTATAATTCGTTAATTCGTAATTAGTTAATTTTTTAATTTGACACGAACCTATGCGAACCTAAAACAAACCAATACGAACCTTAATTAATAATTAATTTTAATTAATTTATCCGCGTAAAATGTTATCCGCGTTCATCCGCGTTGAATCCGCATAAATCCGCGGTTTTAAATTAAAATACTATATATAAGATAGACAAAAAATTTTACTATAGGCCATAAAAAGAAAATTAAGATAAAAATTAAAAATATTCCATAAATTTCTAAATAAAAAAGCCAATGTTCTTTTCCTTTTGGAAATAATAAAACTAATATTTTAGATCCATCTAAAGGAGGAATTGGTAAAATATTAAAAACACCTAAAAGAACATTAATATAAATTATATTTTGTAAAAATTCTTGACCACCCTGAGGAAAAATATTTAATCTAAAAATAAAAGAAAAAATTATTGCTAAAAATAAATTTGAAAGTGGCCCTGCGAGCGCAACTTTAATTACATCTTTTTTGAAATTTTTAAAATTTAAAGGATTATAGGGAACTGGTCTAGCCCAACCAAATATAATTTTCGGTCCACCTAAAAAACTAAAAAAATACAATGTTAAAGGTAAAATAATTGAACCAAAAGGATCTATATGAGATTTTGGATTTAGAGTTAATCTTCCAGAAATTTTTGCAGTAGGATCACCAAGTTTATACGCTATATATCCATGGGATATTTCATGTAAAATTACAGAAAATAGAAAAACACAAAATATAGCTAAGGTTTGTAAAATATCAATTAAATTCATTTTTTCTCTTTTTTAGGCGAAATTTTTATTTTTCTTTTTTGCCCTTTTATTATTCCTTTTTTTATTAAAAGGTTCCAAGCAGTATCTGAGACTTGAGCGCCACAAGATAACCAATATTCTATTCTTTCTTTATTAAATTCGCCAACCTTTTTTAACGGATCCCACCAACCTAAAACTTCTTTTGCTCTTCCAGATTTTGGTCCGAATCTTGAATCTATTGCTACTAATCTAAATTTTGGTTGATTCCTTTTTCCAACTCTTTGAAATCTTATTTTAAGCATAGAAATATTATAACATAATTTTGTTATAATTTTACTATGAAAAGGGTATATTTAGATTATGCTGCAACAACTCCTGTTGATGAAAGAGTAATTAAAGAAATGGAAAGATTTTTTAATATTGATTTTGGGAATCCATCAAGTTTACACTTATGGGGACAAAAAGCTTTAATTGCAATTGATGAGGCAAGATTAATTTTTAAAAAATACTTAAATACAGATTCATTAGAAGAAATTATTTTTACAAGTTCTGCAACAGAATCAAATAATTTTGTAATTAAAGGAATAACTTTTTATTATTTATTTAAAAAGAAAATAAAGCCACATATAATTTCGACAAAAATTGAGCATGAATCAATAGAAAGAACATTAGAAGAATTAAAAAATTTAGATTTAATTGAATTAGATTTAGTAGAACCAGATAAATCTGGTTATATTGATCCAGAGAAAATTTTAAATTTAATAAAAGAAAATACTGTTTTAGTTTCTGTTATTTATGTTCAAAATGTAATTGGTACTGTTCAACCAATTAAAAAAATAGCAGAAATTTTAAAAGAAATAAATAAAAAAAGAGAAAATCTACCTAAAATTCTATTTCATACTGATGCTGCTCAAGCAGGGCTTACAGAAGATTTAGATGTTAAAAATTTAGGAGTTGATTTTTTAACATTATCTTCTCATAAAATTTATGGACCAAAAGGCGCAGCACTAATTTATAAAAGAAAAGATATTGAAATTTTACCCTTAATTTCAGGGCCTGGGCAAGAATTTGGTTTAAGATCAAGTACAGAAAATGTACCAGCAATTTATGGTTTTAGCAAGGCATTTGAGATTTTTTATCCTAAAAGAGAGGAAAATAAAAAATATTTTTTTGAATTAAGAGATTATTTTTTAAATGGTATTAAAAGTTTTTATCAAAAATTTGAGATAAATGGTTCTTTAGAAAATTCTTGTGGGAAGATTTTAAACTTATATTTTAAGGATTATTTTGCTCAAGAAATTTTAATAAAGTTAGATTTAGAAGGTGTTGGGGTTTCTATTAGTTCCGCTTGTTCTGTTAGAGCAGCGCAACCAGATAAAATTATTTTAGCTTTAGGTTATAGCAAGGAAAGGGCAGAGAAAAGTATTCGTTTTTCTTTTGGCCTTAAAACAAAAAAAGAAGATTTAGATTATGTATTAGATGTATTAAAGAGAATATTTTACCGCGGATAAACGCGATAAATAACGCGGATTAACGCAGATAAAAAAACGCGGATCGACGCGGATAATAATAACGCGGATAGACGCGGATTTAATAAAAGGCAGATGAACGCGGATAAAAAGTTCGCATTAGTTCGCGTATTTCATAAAGTCTATAACTTTTGCCTTTTGACTTTTGAATTTTGACTTTTTATTCTAAATTAAGGTGCAATTTCTTTTATATCTAAATAGCACTTTTGAGCGCAGTCTTTAAATGTAGGGAAAGTATACTTTTTAGCTGGAGTTTTTTCTTCTCTCTCATTACCAGCAATACAAAAACCATAAAAACATCTATACCATTCAACTCCTTTATTAATTGATAGTGTGGCTAATTTATCTTCAATTGGACTTTCACACGTTAAAACTGAATTTTCAATTCTGCAAGATGCATAAGTTGTTTGGCAGGTTATTTGATATTCGCCATGCTGATGATAAAAATTAGGAGTTGTTGTAACTAAAACCACAGAGCTTGTTGGTGAAGAAGCAAAAATTAAAGTATTTGGATTAGTTGTAGTGTTTTCATCAGTAAAGTTTAGCGAGCAAGAATTTTCTATCATTCCACCTGTTTTCCAAAATATAGCATATTCTTTTATTTTTCTTACATCAGCAGATGTTGTAACAATATCTGTAGTTGGCGGGTTATCTGTTATATATAAAGTTGCATAAGCAGTTTGTGTTGCTGTTGTTGCATATTTATAAAATGGAAATTCTGTAGTTGAAGAAACGATTCCAGATATTGTTATACTCGCATCTGTTGTTGTATTATAATATACAGCTGAAGTTATTGAAGCCTCAATTGAAGAAGTAATAATAAAAGAAAAAGAATCAATAAATTTTTCCTGATTAAATTGATTAACAACATAAAAAGAAAGTGT
>Ga0272445_1001918_pt1 | contig 15117 bp, 33 predicted proteins | sample YNPCB0031_FD_194404 | JGI IMG/M metagenome (GOLD analysis project Ga0272445, IMG submission 194404) | Hot spring sediment microbial communities from Yellowstone National Park, WY, United States - YNP-CB-003-1 | ecosystem: Environmental > Aquatic > Thermal springs > Hot (42-90C) > Sediment... | reverse complement strand
CATAGCATCGAGAACAGACACTGGCGAGCCTCTTTATCCCGACTGTACACCGGACACGGCTAGAGCATTTGAAGAGGTTGTCAGGGTGGCACACTTCCCGGTCGGCAAGCCGAAGGTTGAGATATGGAGTCCCGCTCGTGAAGGGTTGTCGAAATCTGAGAACATCAAGAGGGGATACAGCATAGCTGGCGACCTGATATTCAAGACATGGAGCTGCTACCTCACCGGCGATAGACACTGTGGACAGTGTGAGTCGTGTGTCAATAGACACAAAGCTTTCATCGAGGCTGGCATCCCAGACAAGACAAGCTACCTGAAACATACAGTAGTGTCGAGTAAGTGTGTGGCTGGCAAGTGTGGAGTAGCTACTTCATAACACTAAACTTATTTTTTTTTAAGTCTGTAGACAATAGTTTTAAGTATCTGTGTTTTATATACTATACATGGCAGCTACAGTTATGGAACAGCTCAAGACTAGACGTCTAGACTCGGCTGTCAGGAACAAGCGTCTTATGTGTTTGACCTGTGGCTCGTCGACGTTGAGTGTCTCAGCCTACAGGGCTGTGTTAGGATACTGCCAGAACTGTAAGCTGACCTTCATGTACACGTATGTACCGACAGCCTACCTATGCACGAAGTGTGGTGGTAGACTCACCTTTAAGCCTTGTAGTGTAGTGAGGTCTAAGTGTGGCAGGTGTAAGATACAGGTTGACTTCGTCAGTGAGGTAGACGACTGGAATGTCTTCTGGAATTTGACGTATGATATAATCATGAGGAGAGCAGAGGCTGGGAGTGGCTTCCTACTGTCTACCGAGCAGCCGATAGTCGTGAGGCAGACAGCTACGAAGGCTAAGGGTATGTTTAAGCTGTCCGAAGCTGTCAAGGCTAAGCTGAGGGAAATCATGAAGAGGAAGTGGCAGGAGACGGAGTACAGACGTAAGGTTATCGAGGGTATGCGCAGGTCACTAAGCGGTAGGAAAGAGGTGGGAGCCGGTGTCTGAAGTTACGCTCGGTGGTAGAAGCCGACCCAAGATACGTCAGCCCAACGAGGTTATCAAGCTATACCTTAAGGGATACAGCACTGTAGAGCTGGCTAAGATGTTCGGCGTCACTCCACAAGCCATCTGGGGTAGGCTGAAGGCGGCTGGGTACAACCGTGATAGGAAGCTTGCCCAGCATGTCAGGCGTCTAAAAGAGAAAGGGGTGAGGCAGCTTGAGAGTAATTAAATGTGACGTCTGCGGCAAAGAGATAAGTAGCTTAGATGTCTACGCGAGGCTGAACTACAAGACGTTTATCAAAGCTGTTACTAAGACGGGCAGAGAGACAATACGCAAGATATCTAGGAGTGCCGACTTCTGTAGCCTAGAGTGTTTCAAGAAGTTCAACGTCGAGGCAGAGCCCATAGTGACACAGCCCGAACAAGCTACACGTCAGGCAGCGGCTTTCAGCTGTGACGTATGTGGGAAGCCTTTCAAGGGTGAAGCCGCGTTGAAGATACATAAGAAGCTAGCTCACAAGCAGTGATTACAATGGTTTGTCATGTGTTTTTAGGTTTCGACGATGTATTCTTCGTCGAAGTGGTATGCGATTGTGGAGAGCATATCATGCCTCCCAACCCAGTCAAGGATGGTGACATCGTCGAGTGTTCTAAGTGTCCAGCGAAGTATAGGGTTAAGATCGAGGTTGCAGATGAGAAGAAGAGACTGTTCAATCCTCGAGTAGAGGTGACTAGATGGTAAAAAGAAAGACAGTGACAATACACCCGTTAGTTGATACATATGTAAGGAAGCTGTGGTCGAAGCTCGTCGAGGAGGGATTTAGAAACCCGAGGTACAGCACGGCACTCAACATCATAGCCCTGTATGGTGTCCTCTCGATGAGCAGGGGAGTAGACGATGAGCTGTGGAAGCAGGCTCTCGATCTGCTTAGGAAGAAGGAAGCTGCAGGGTTAGATGTAAAGTTCGGCGAGATGGCTAGCAGCTTCATCGGCAATAAGTATAAATAATCTCTACAGACATCTAAATAGTCGGTGAGACCAGTGAGCATCGTGGCTAAGATCGTAGTCGGCAATGTGATAGTGTTCATATGTGGAATAGTCGTCGGGCTGGCTATAGCATACCTAGCTATGAAGGCGATGGGATACCATAGATGAGCCGAGCCTCGAGTCGGCATCTAAAAATTTAAATTACTGAACTGTTATAACTTTTTATGCAAACGACGATTGCCATCTCGAAGGAGCTACACGATGTATTACGCGAGGTTAAGACGGCATGGCGTCTGAGAAGCTATGACGAAACACTCAGACAACTCTTGTTTAGATACCATTTGCTCGACAAACTGCTCGATGAAGAATTTGAGATCAGTGGATTAAAAACAGAACTAGTTAAAAAGCTTCTTGAAAGACTCGAAAAATACGAACATGAAAAACCGACGAGAAATATACAAGTAGCACACCTTAAATGTCAACGCTGTGGTAGAGAATGGACGTACAGATCACGGAAAAACATACAATCCAGATATGTTACTTGCCCAAGCTGTTTCACTTCGGTGCGTGTTGGAAATGAGTGAATCTAACTACATCATCTACGTCGATACACGCGAGCCGAAGAACATCTTCACTAAGCTACAGCAGCTCGAAGACATCTCTCCAGTCTGGCAGAAGCTCGACGCCGGAGACTACTATATCCCAGCCGAGAAGTACAGCTTACTGATCGAGCGTAAGACAGTCAACGACTATATCAACAGCGTCTTCAATACTCAGCTGTGGGAGGAGCTGGAGAAGATCAAGAGGGCAGAGACAGGAAACGACAGCAAGCTCATACCGATGCTGCTGATTGAAGGAGACTGGCACTTCATCTTGAAGTATGGGAAGAAACAAGACAAGGCAGCTATCGGGAGTGTCTACGCCTCACTGCTGAGTACCATTGCGAGCTGGGGTTTCCACGTAGTCTCATCACCCTCCCTAAGCTGGACACCCTACGTACTGTCGAGCTTCACCAAGTGGCTGGGTAGACCTAGGCGAGCCGAGCCACCGGTGTACAAGCCCAAAGCGGTGAGCCTCGACGAGCTCTCGATCAGGGTTTTATGCTCTCTCCCACATATCTCTGTCGAGCGTGCCAAGCGTATCTTGAAACACTACGGGACAGTCAAGGAAGCTCTCGACAACGTCGGTTGGTGGAAGAAGAGCATCCCTGGCATAGGCGACAAGATCGTAGCTGATATCAAAGCTGTACTTTACCATAAAATAGTTATACGCGAGGTGAAGAAATAATACAAGGTGAGGTTTGTTGTCTGAAGCGAGGAGGAAAGAAGTGTGGATTGAACTCACACGTGAGGCATCTATAGAAGACATCTATAGGGCTGTGGAGGAGTTACTGGAGAAGCTAGAGGACTATACCTGTACCACACTTACAGGTAAAGCTAGGAAGGATTTCCTGATTAAAGTGGTTGGATTAGACCCCGGAGAGGTCGAAGCTTGGCCTTTCGAGTACAAGATCTGCACCAAGCCCGGTAAGCGAGTGATCATAGTACGCGAGTAGGTGACATCATTGTCTAGAGAGTTGTTCGAGAGGAAGTGTCGTGAACACGGAGGTCGTATAGAGCCAGAGCATCCGAGCTTATGCAAAATGAAGATAGAGGGTATAGAATGGCCTCTCTATGAAGGAATAGTTGCAACCACCGACTATACAAGTATCTTTGCCGACGTGTATCTTCCACTGACACCATCATACAGGCTTTCAGAGAGAGGCTGGAAGATCTTCGACAGGAAAGCCGATGCAGCAGGGCTGAAGCATTCTTATCCGATCAAGAGCTTCGGCACATATCACGCGAGTCTCTATGCTGACATAGGAGATTTTGACAAGCTCGTCAGTGTGCTTAGAGAGATCGGCAGGGAGTGGAAAGCACTGTTCGGCGAATAAACATAAGGTTAAAATATAAGAAACTAGATAGATGTATCGGTGGTTAGTATGTCATGTGTGTTAACAGACGAAGAGTTGCGCTATCTAGAGAAGCTTCTCGGTGATCTGTACAAGATTTCTCATTCCGAGCACATTTTCATGACTATGACGGAAGGACACCTGTCTCCAGAAGCAGCTATGGATGTCGTCAGGAGATTCCAAGCGAGTATAGACAGGCTGTTAGAGAGGCTGAAGCGCAGTGAGTGTCCGACAGTAGCTGAGAAGAGACATATCAGGAGAGCTGCTTGGGAATGGTGTGAGAAGGAGAACAAGGAGCTGATGAAACGTATCTACTCGAAGCTTAAGATGAAGTGGACAGCTGCAGATGAAGAAAACGCTTGTATGTTATGAATCATAAAGTTACTGTGAGTTTCTTTACTGCTGTGTTGAATCAATAAAATTGAAATAGTCGAAACTGTAAAATAACTTGGTGGTATCAGATGGCTGAAGTTGAGTGTGACGAGGTAGTCAGAAGGTTGCGGAGGGTAATTGTAGATTTAGCAGGTCTAGACAGGGCTCTCGGTTCACTGCGTGATATGGAGCCCTATGTTGCTGCATTTAAAAAGCCTATGGATGCATGGATTTCTTTGAAAGATGCTGTTGCTGAACAGCGTAATAATATCCTTAATGAACTCGAAGAACTCCTTAAGAAGCTGCCTAGAGTATGCAGGTGATAGTATGGGTAGAGTGTGTAGGGAATGTATAAGGTTAATTGCAGATGCGTTTGCGGAGTTAAGCTCGGCTGAGACATATAGTGAGTTAGGCAAGCCAGACAAGGAAGCCCTATATCTTGGACATACCGGCGCACTAGTAAGTCAACTACAAAAGTTGGGATGCATTTCATCGGAGGCTTACGAGAGTATAAAGAGATTTCTCGACATGCGAGATTATGATTGTATTTGGGGTAGCTTAGCGTCGTCAGTATACTTCGTAGCTAGTAAATGCCAGAAGGAAAGGTGATGTTCAATGTCTGACAAATGTGATGCTTATAGGATAGTACTGAAAGATTTAGAAGAGTTGGTGCAGGAGGTTAAAGAACATGTGGACATAGAATCTGCAAAAGATATAGCTGAGTTACTGGTGGGTGTTGCCTATAGAGCTAACTATCTTGACTGTATCGATTGGGATGAGCTAAGAAGAATCGAAGGTGTTCTAGAGAATCTAGAGGAATTAGAGAGAGCTAGAAGAATGAAGAAGATAAGACTAGGTGGTCGGTGACATCGATGGCTGAGTGCCAGTTGTGTCGAGTAGTTGATTATGCATGTGACAGGCTCCCGACAGAGGAAGCCAGGCAGAGATGTAAGGAACTGTCTCAGCGTGTCATGAAGGGTGAGCTAGACGGCGAGACGGCTAGGCGAGAGCTTCTGAAGCACGTCGACAAGGAGACATTCGAGAAGGCTGTACGTGAAGCCCTCTCGAAGCTCTAATCCTGTTCTGTTTCTTTCATAGCTTCTTCAGCCAGCTGTGGCAGTGGCTTCACTTTTTGTTTATACTCTTTGATCCAGTTCGAATGTAGACCTAACCACCTTTTCACTTCTTCTCTAATTCGTTTAGAATATTCGATTGCAGGATGATATGTGTTGATTCTCGGGTTGAGGAGTTTAACACTTTGAACTTCACCTTTTTCATCTAGCACGATGAAAACTAGCAATACATTGTCAACACTCGAGAGAAATTTAACTTCATTCCTAGAGAAAGTGAAGACACGCTCTCCACTTTTTACTTCAACGTAGAATTTTTTACCATCTTTTTCTGCAAGCATATCATATCCTTGTTTCACATGCCGTTCCAATACTTTATAGCCTTCTAACTCGAGTACATATGCAGCCAGCTCCTCAGCTTCACTACCTATCTCAAGCTTATTCCTCAATTTTACCCCTCTCCGCTAAAACCATTTTGTATATTTCCTCAGCTGGTTTCAAGAATCTCCAGAATCCACTTACAGCTAACGCATGAAAGACTGTAATGATGCGCGAGACCATTTCACTCACGTCGTAGACCGCTGATGCTCCGTAAATTTCTTGCAGCAGCTTTAAATCATACTTGTCAAGAACAACTTCGACACGCTCTTCTTTCTCCGCTCGAATCTGTTCGTCGATGAGCTCGCGCAACAGCGAGCCTATGCTTTTCCCTGTCTCCTTCGACAACTCATCAAGATACTTGCGCTGTTCCTTCGTCACGAGGAACGTAATGAGTTCAGTGTAGCGACCCATGATAACATATCTTAGCAGTATAATATAAACCTTTATATTCGCGTCATGTATCTATTATACTCGGAGGTGAGAAGAGCGTGTCCAAAGTAGAGCTCGCAAATGGCGTGTCGGTATGGCACGCCAGCGAATAGAGGAAATGGGCACGCAAAGTCAAGGGCGAGAAGTGGAAGAAAGGTGTCACCGGCAAGGAAGACGAGTACTGCAAGGGTGTAGCTGAGTTCCTAGGTGTATCAACCTGCAACCCTGACAGGCTAACAGCCTTCAGGGAAGGTGTCGGAGCCGTCACGGCTGCTGACTTCGACGCTGCAGTGAAAGGTAAGGAAGAGAAGTGGGCTAGACGCTACAAAGAAAAGATGGCTGGATAAGCTGCTGTGTCTCGACGAAGCCTTCTCTAAACACAACTTATTTTTTATGTTTGGGGTGATTAGACTTGTCGGAAAGAGCTGAGGTATGTAAGGCTTATAGAATTGTGTTAACAGATTTAGAGAAGTCTGTCGAGGAAGTCAAGAGAGGGTTTGGAGTCGAGATTGCTAAGGTCGTTGTCGATGCTCTAGATGTAGTGGTATCTAGAGCATATAATCTCGGCTGCGTACCATCTGACTGGGTTGAAAGGATACGTGCGATGAAGTTTAGGGAATACGGCTGATGAAAAATACGCTAAACCCTTTTTTTAGAAATCTTCTATGAAGTCTCTCACTCACTTACTAACCTTGCAAACTCGCTGACCCTATCCCTAATCCTACAGTCTGACAGGTGAATATGAGACGTGCCGAACTCTGGATGTCTATGTATGTATTCTGGCTTGCAGCTGAAAGCTTCCAGTCTCTTGACCATCTCACCCTCCAGCTCTATCGGCACTACGACGTCACCAGCACCGACTGTGCCCTTTGACTCATCGATCCACACCGAGCCCTCATAGTAAACTCTCCATCTAGTCTTGCCCATGCTCTTCATAAGCATATCAGTGTCTATCCTCCTGTAGTCCACAGTATCAGCATGGCAATTTACCAGCTCCTCACCTAGAAACCTAACCAGCTCCCTACAGAGTTTACTAGTGAGCTCAGCCATGATTTACCTTCTACAGAGTAGTCCACGCATCTTGTCCAGCTCTACAAGTTCCAGAGACACGCTGTGAATCTTCGAAGCGTTCTTCTCCCATGTAGCTACGGTGATGTCTTTCAACAGCGTGTCGAAAATCCTATCCAACTGTGCGCAGAGATCACTTATGGTGTCTGCCCTAAGTGTCGGCTTCACTCTCGACAGTACACGTAGATACGCGGCGACTTCAGGATCGGGATCGGGAGGCAAATCTATTCACCTGGATTTATTTCTTCCCTACTCGTTTATGAATGTTTTTGTCTAGAAAGACATGGAGCAGTGCCGATAAGGCTCCACTCGGACCGTCGAGCAAGTATCCTATCATCATCGCTGTAGATTCATCGTGAAACAGCTGACGATGTTTCTCAGCCATCCACAGCGACGGTAAGTCAAGCATCTTATGTACAGCCGTATGTTTCTTCCCGAGTATCAGCTTGTCTAGCATCTCATGCATTTGTCGTTCAGGCATTAAGCTTCGCCTCGATCTGCTCGAGCTTCTCTTTCGCCTTCCCGATGAACTCCTTCAGCCGAGCTTTCCTGACCTCGATCTCCTTGTACACCTCGTCATTCAGCTTGTCGACACGTCTTAGAGCCTCGGCGATTTTATCTTTGTCAGACTCGACAATCACACCTGTATCGTAAAACCACTTTCTCGTGTCGCGTATCATAGAGTTGATTTGCTTAGTTCTCTCGTCACTCAGCGATTGTGTATCATCCTCGGCACCCATAAGCTCTTCATAAGCACCCCTGACTTTCTCGAGTACAGCTTCTCTAGGCTCGCCCTTCACAGCTCTCTGTAGAGCTTCCCTGAGTAGTATCTTAGCTGTACCTAGATGTTTCGACGCGCAGTCATAGCAGTAATGCTCTTCACTCACCCCTGGAGGAGTCGCTATATGGCTTCGAGCCGTCTCGCCCGTACTATACAGCTGAGCCAGCACTGGCTTGGGACCTAGAAGCTCAGTCAGTCTCTTCTCGTCTATTCTCGTAGGCGTGTTCTCGATAAGCAACGCTACCAGATCAACCACGGCATTGACAAAACGTCTAGCTCTACTCATCTGATCACCGTACAATTGATTTATATATGAGTGGATGTTAATATTGTTTGTGGTGTCTGTGAGTACACAGATGGTTACTTGTAAGGTCTGTGGGAGAGAGTTCAAAAGCAATAAAGCACTGGCAGCCCATATGATTAAGCACAAGAGTAGCTCGCCGAGTGCTAATCCAAAGGGTGACCCCGGTGGCAACAGCTTGGAGCTAGAAACTACACTAAATATCATGCGTATGCTCGAGGAAGGTCACACGCCGATCGAGATCATGCAGATACACAAACTCAATCCACAAGTGATGATGGGTATCTTACAGCAGTACAAGGAGCTCGAGGCTCTAGCTAAGCCCGAGAAGCCATCTTCAGAAGCTATGTTAGAGATAGCTAGGCTTTTCGGAGAGCGCATAAGAGACGCGTGTGATAGTTTCAACGACGAGCAAGGAATTTGCAATGAGTTTTCTCTCTATGACATAGACAACGAGTTCAGACGCATGTATCCGGGCTTGTTTAAAGGCTCGGGTGGCAAGACGAGGTTTCATGTGGGCGTCAACCCATGGATATGTTGTTTCTGCAGGAAAGGCATCAGGAGGGGTGGTGAGTAGTGAGGATGAAAGCTAAGAGTGAGGATGTCGAGGACGAGTTCGAGGAGGAAGAGTTAAGAGAGAAGCGTAAAGAGATGCGTAAGCTGAAGATGGAGAAAGAGATGTTGAAGTTACAAGCCGAGGCTGAGAAGGCGAGGCAAGAGGTTGAGAAGCTCAGGGCTTCATCAGTAGCTCCTAATACAAATCCAGACAGTCAAGCCGCTGCTCTAGGTGCGGTGACAGCGGCTCTGATCAAAGCCGGTGTCAAGCCTGAACAGGCTAGTGAATTCTTCTCGAAGATGAATCCCGAGGCACTGACAGTGTTGGCTTCTCTAACGAGCAACAATCCATACCTGCCGGTGTTCATGTTCCTAGCCTCACAGTCGAAAGGACAGAACCCACAGAGCATGACTCCTAAAGACGTCATCGAGCTTAACAAGAGCGTGTACGAGCTAGCCAGGGACATCGGTGGCAAGGGTAAGGGTGAGGGTGAGACAGTAACCATTATCAAGACACTAGCCGATCTAGCCAGAGACGCATATAACAAGCAGCTTCTCGACAAACTCGACGAGGTCAAGAATGCTGTCGGTGGATACAGAAGCATATGGGAGGAGATACTCGAGGACGGTTCGAAGTTCCAGAGGTTCAAAGAGCTGTTCGGTGGGAGCAGTATGAAGCCAGAGCTACAGATTGAACTCGAGAAGCTTAGGCAGCAGCATGAGATCAATATGAAGAAGCTCGACTTAGAGATGCTCAAGCTTAGGAGTGAGCTTCTCGAAGGTAGACGTAAAGCCAAGATGTTCAGTCAGGCTCTGAAGAAAATAGGCGAGGCGATAGGCGAGGGTATAGGTGAAGCAGCCGAGGAAGAGACTCCTAAAGCCACAGCTCCACTACAGTACAAGCCGGAGACTGTCAAGTGTCCCAAGTGCGGAGCGGATATTGTAGATGTGTCTCCTGGAGCCGAGGTAGAGTGTCCATCATGTAAGACACGCTATCTAGTCCGTGTCAAGTGAGTTAGATGACACTGGTAGCCAAAGCCAAGAAGTTCATGGCTGGTGTCGCTAAGTCAGCAGCTGTCGATATGCTGAGGGGATACATTGCCAAGCGTATAAACTCAATACAGGCTGACGACCTGATCAAAGCGATCGAGACGGACGATACAGAGCTCTTCGGGAAGCTGACGGACAAGGAGAAGAGAATCTTCATGACTGTATCTCGCAGATTCAGCAAATATCTCGATCTGCTGACGGTTAAGAACGTCATGTACTGGATGATTGAAGACGTACCGTTCCACGCGGGCATCATCTACGGGCACCCGAAGGGTTTAAAGTGGCTCGAGAGAGTTCTCGAAAATATACGTAGCCGAGCATTAGAATACACAGCTGCAGAGTTAGAGCTCGTGCCCGTATCAACATAAGCTTTATATACAGCGGACAGCATTTTTATCTGTCAGGTGAGTTTGACATGCCACTCGAGTTGGTTGAAGTAGGTACATCCGCGGTTGCAGGTATAGTCGATAACATATTGGTAGAACTTGAAGAGCAAGGTAAAATCACAGGAAACTACACCTACGCCAAAGATGCCATTAGAATAGCCGGTGCTTTCGGTGGGTTGATAGTTAACTATGCCATCGCCAGACCGATGACAACACTAGATAAGGTCTCAGGTGCACTAGCCTTATCTGAACTTCCACTGGCGATGCACAGCATACGTAAGCTTGTAAAGTCAACCTTCGTCAAGTACAGTCCAAGCTACGGTAGAGTTTACGTACTCGAACAGAAAGGTACCCCGATAATACAGACAGCACCGACATATGGCTCTGTCATTACAAGCTACTGACGCGGATGTATATAGCCTAGCACTCTCTATAGCTCAGGAAATCGCCAGCAAGTTCAATACTCCACTGCCGAGGATAGTTGTAGGTCCATACGAGACTGGCATGTATGCAGACGGCACAATATACTTGCCCTCCAATCTTTCTCCACGGCAGGTTTATAGAGTAGCAGCTCACGAGATGGCTCACCATATACACAGCTTCTACGGTGTGCCCTGTGGCACTAAGGAAGCCGAGACGTTCGCGTCGATGTTTGAGGAAGCGTGGGTAAAGATGAAGAATTTAGGATACAACTATCCCGTGATGCCTTGTCAGGTCTGTGGCTTCAGGCTCTTGATGTATGGCGAGAGGGTAAGCTGTCCAAAGTGTGGCTCGACGTACAAGCGTGTATATAGCCATAGTAGTCCAGGATTGGGTAAGGCTATCGGGCTAGGCATGCTGTCGGGTCTCGGTGCATATTTCCTAGCCACGTATTTCGCGAAGTCTCCCGAAGCCGAGAAGAAACCAGCCGAGATAGCTGCACTAGCTTCGGGACTGACTGGTTTCTTCGCTGGTCTCATACTGTAAACTCAGTACGACCTGATGATTTTTTTCTCTTCCTCGTTACGTAGCCACAGCTCGAATACTCCGAGTAGCAGATCTAGGAACTCTCTGTTCGTCAGCTTGATCGCTCTGCCCTTGAGCTCGTTGGCTTTCTTTTTTAAAAAATAGAACCTCTGGTACTGCTCGGGACTGCAGATGATAAGTATGTTGGTCTGTGTAGGGCTGTACTTTGGCATACTGAGTATCACACCTCTTTAAGTATTTATACATGCCAGATATAAAGGTATTGGGTGATTTAGTGTCTGTCTGGGATCCAGTTATAGAGCTACAGTTCAAGCATACTGGAAGCCAGGCTGCAGGTGAAGAGTGGATTTCACCAGTGTACGAGCTACCACCAGACGAAGTGCTAGAGATTTTCAGGATGGAGATCATCCCGCCAGTCGATGCTTCGACAGGCTTGATTAAGAAGCTGAGGTACGCCACGCTGATGATCGAAGAGAAGGAGTACGAGACACTCAGGATAAACAGCGTCATGGCTCCACTCGAACACCAGAACAATGTCGGTGTAGCTATCGACTTCGGAGTACCATACCTACATAGACCACTCACAGGGAGGATACCTGCGCCTCACGAAGCTCTCTGTCCGAAGGTCGCCAGGGGCCAGAGGCTAGCTGTCAAGACAGTAGCTGACGAGGCAATAACTCAAGACTACACGATAGTTTTGAAGGCTGCAAGAGTCAGGGGAGCAGCTAAGCTAGTCGAGGTCGTAGGTATTCCATCTATTAGCGTAGGCTTCACCCTCGAAACCGACAGCTACGCTAAGCCGATGCCTATACCAGTCTCTCTCGAGACATTCGACGAGCTTCCTGGAGGTCTGAGGCAGAGCAAGCCACAGATATTCCCATGGTTCACCTACGCGAGGAATAAAGTAGCCACGACACCATACACCTGGTACGAGTTCGACTATGATGCCTACGCTGCTTATCCATGGATGGAGCTCACTTGGAACCTTGTAAATAAGGAAGTTGCCTACGTCGTCGACTATCTCGGTGTCATCCCACATAGTAACAGCAGAGCACTCAGGCTATACATCGAGGGCAGGATAACCAACCCTGAGTTCACCACTAGACCACTGCCAGAGAAGAACTTCTTCCCTCCAGCGATGTACTACGACACCTCTGTCAATGCGGCTATCAAGAAGGCTGGGCCTACGAAGCTCATCAAGCCATTCCTGTTCCACGGTGTCAAGGGAGCTATACAGGTTGTCGACAACGGGACTTCAATCCCTGCCAACGGTGTCGAGGTCATGGTTTGGGGTAAAAAGTTTGTGTTGAAGTAGGTGAGAGTATGGTTAAGAAGGTTGTCATCTCAAATGTTTCGGCAGCTGCCGGGGCAAACATAGATCTTAGAGGGAAGATACCTGCACCGATCTATACAATTCTCTCAGCTACTCTCCTGGCTGGGCGCTCAGTCAACGAAGGTGGGACAGCGACATACGACATATTGGCTGCTTCAAGCGCTACGGCAACTAAGGTCGACTCGTACACCATAACTTTGAGCGTTGCCATCACGACTAAAGACCTCCTCGAGCTTACATACGTAGCTACAACAGAGTATCCAGTACCTACATAAACTCAACTTATTTTTTTAGTAGCCTACGAGGCTTCTCACGCGGTGCTCCCTCAGGATTCTCCTGACTACCTCGCCTAGAGGCTCGCCTCTGTGCAGCTTGAGCTTCTTAAGCTCCTCGACGACACCTTTATCTATAACTATCGTCGTCGGCTGTTTAATGTATCTGTGCCTCATGTATCTATAACTTATAGCTTATTAATAAGTTTTAAATACTCGACCGCTTAATCTATCTAGAGGGTGTGTAAATGGGCACCGAACTCGATATTAGGAAAATAATTAAGTACCCTCCTGAAAGCTTCATAAGTGCTGCTCCAGTAGATCTTCTAAGCGGGGATAATAAGGTTGCTGAATATAGTGGGTTTGACCCCTACATAATCAGTATTCAGGGGTTAAGCTTCGACGCTGTCGACGGGTTAGTGTTCCACATGGATGTTGACGGCCACACAGACGTTGTAAAGCTGGATAACTTAGCTTCCGTGAGGGGGTTGGATTATGAGGAGTCCATAAAGATCCCTTCTGCACGCATAGCAACTATGAGGATAACTGCTCCCTCATCTGTATCGGCTTACAGGTGGAGGCATCGTGTAACAGTGTTTAAGTCTACGGTAGCCTTGAAGCTTCAGCTTGGGTTATCCCTTACGGATAGGGAGAAGGAGCTTGCTGCGAAGTATGGCTTGAAGCGTCTACTAACTCTTTCCACTCCTGAGCCGTTCAACATATATAGTGGGATAGTTGACTGGAAGACAATAGCCTCTAAGATAACTGCTACGAAAACAGGTGTTCAGTCAGTTGCTAGGATACCTGTCCCGAAGGGCAAGAAGGTTATTCTAGCAGGGGTATCAGCAGCTAGACCTACAGAATCCGCTGCAGCCTACCTAGTTGTCAATAGAGATAATATTGAGTCTACGCTGAACCTAGACCTATATTGTCTGCCGGGGCTGAGCTATGAAGCTCCTGTAAGGATTGTAGCTCTGGAGAAGCTTGAGATACTTCTAAACGCTACCAAGACTGGGACATACTATGTCAGGCTTGTCTACGGCGTCGGAGACTTAACCCTTAGTGAGAAGGTTATGTGGATCCCCGGAGCATTAACCTCAGAGGAGAGAGCTATGGCTATGGCCGAGGGGTTGTTTGAGAAGGCTGAGGCAGGTGTTGAGTAATGGAGTACCAGATGATTCGGAGACTGATGAGTTTAGCAGAGGAGATCGTTGAGCTTTTGAAGGGTGTTAGGGGCGATCTTGCCAAGATACTTGAAGAGTTGAAGAAGCCCACAGCAGTTATCCAGCCAGCTTTAAACAATAGATACAGGGTTTACAGCTTCGACTTAAGCACCGCTAGGGATAATGCTCCAGTAGGGCTTAGGGATATAGGAGTCGTTGCTAATACAGCTACCGTAACCAAGCTTGAGTCTCCCGCATACTGGAGGAGGAATGATCCGACAACGGGGGAGCTTGAGGAGTTATACACTGGGTATAGGGTTGAGAACTTCCAGATCGAGGAGCTATACATAACAAACCCTGAAGGCACGGGTAAACTAATAATTGTTGTGGAGTGGAGAGAATGAGCACTGTGGTAATAACCAAGACTAAAGTACCTGTTGAAGCTATTCCCCTAAGCAGCTTAACAGTTGCATTCGACCCAGAAATTCCCGCTGGGACTGTTGCTAGGGCTGAAGTATCTGTTGAGAAGGGATGGATACATCCGAAAATATTCATGCTGAGTGCTGAAAGCGAGGTTGAAGGTGTAGTGTATGTTTACGTCGACGGCGTTGAAAGAGATGTTTTAAGTGTTGGTGAAGGCGAGTCCAGAGAGATCGATGTTGATGAATGCTACGGTGAATTGATGACTAGGAGTATCGTTCTTGAGGGTAGGACGAAGACCAGGACGACAAGCCTTAGAAGTATAAATTTATATTACTGCGGCGGAATATTTGAGTACAGGTGATTGTATGCCTAGGCTTAAGGGTTTGGTTCAGCTTCCAACATTCATAATGGGGAAGTGGAGTATCGAATCCCCTCCGGGAACACAGGTATTCAGCGAATCCTATCCTGAAGGAGTGTTAAAGCATGAGAAGATACTCGACATAGGAACATACTCGGCACTGATCCTAGTAAACGGTGGAGTAGCATATCAGCCAGGTGCTAAACGTAGAATATCCCAAAACGTTTATATCGCTGTAACGCCAGGTATAAGTAGGGAATCCGTAAACAA
>Ga0272445_1001917_pt1 | contig 15121 bp, 5 predicted proteins | sample YNPCB0031_FD_194404 | JGI IMG/M metagenome (GOLD analysis project Ga0272445, IMG submission 194404) | Hot spring sediment microbial communities from Yellowstone National Park, WY, United States - YNP-CB-003-1 | ecosystem: Environmental > Aquatic > Thermal springs > Hot (42-90C) > Sediment... | reverse complement strand
GGGAGGGCAATATATATGTATCAGACCCTGACCTTGGGAGGGTGATTAAATACAGGGGTGATGGAAGGTTTATTTCCTATCTTGAAGGTGAATGGATAAGACCCTCGGGTCTCGCAATAGACAGAAAAAGGGATGTCCTTTATGTTGCTGATACCCTTGGCCATAAGGTCTATGCTTATAGCACCTCAGGTAAAAGGCTTTATGAGATTGGAAGGCGTGGTGAAGGAGAGGGAGAGTTCAATTATCCTGGCTATCTCTTTGTTGACCGGGATGGTCTTCTTTATGTGAGTGATTCCCTTAACTTCAGGGTTCAGATATTCGGGCCTGATGGAAGGTTCATGGCAAAATTCGGAGAGCCAGGGGATGCCTATCATACCTTTGACAAACCAAAGGGTGTTGCCACTGATTCAGAGGGCAATATATATGTGGTTGATGCGGGTAAAGACATGGTAAAGATCTTTGACAGACAGGGAAACCTTCTCCTCTTCTTTGGCGAAAAGGGCCATGAATATGGAAAATTTTACCTTCCAACAGGTATATTTATATATGACGATGTGATTTATGTAGCTGACACAATTAATATGAGAATACAGGCCTTTGAGTATTTAAAGAAGAACACTGCTGTCCAAAATAAATTGGAAGGGTCTTTTCAAATAGGCATAAGGCCTCAAATAGGCTTAAGGCTTTAGGCTGAAGATTAGGATTAAGGATGAAGAAAAATAAATTAAATACCTTTAAAAAACTTCAGCCTTCAGCCTATGGCCTTCAGCCTACTTATGCCCATTCAAAACTTTATTTTGGACAGATGTGAAAGGAGGAAAGATGATAATACGCTACCCGCTATACGCTATACGCTATACGCTATACGCTCTCCGCTACCCGCTACCCGCTATACGCTCCACGCTACCCGCTACCCGCTATACGCTCCTCATTGTTTTACTCATCTTCCTTCCCGCTATAGTCTTCAGTCAGGGTCCAGGGAATCTCACAGCACCTGGCAATAAACACAACCTTTCATCAACCCAGACAGGCACAACAATCAGGGCAGTATCTGAGACAAGGATCTGTATATTCTGTCATACACCGCATAGTGCAATCGAGGTGCCACTCTGGAATCACACATTATCATCTGCCCAGTATACTGTATCTGTCCCTCCAGGTGTTACAGGAACACAGCTAACATATCCACTTAATCCTCCTGATGGAGACTCTAAATTGTGCCTTAGCTGTCATGATGGCACAGTGCCCCTTGGGGCAGTTCACAACCTTGGTGGAGTCTATGATACGATTATCCAGATGGGAGCAGGGATTGGACTTGGCCCATTAACAGGCCCTTCTGTTATAGGGACAGATTTAAGCGGTCATCACCTTGTATCAATTGAATACAATAGCTCCCTTGCCACAGATAAGGCGGGTCAGTGTCCTTCTGTTACATGGAAATTAAAAAATCCTCCCCCTGGGCCTCCTTATTTACAGCGAACCCGCAGTCAGTATGTTCCAGGTTGTTCAACCCCTGGTGGCTGCAGAGACCAGAATAACTGGCATTATGGTGTGCAGTGCACATCATGCCATGACCCTCACTATGACCCGACCCCTGGGCAGACAAAATTTCTAAGGAATGTTGCACCATCACAGGGCAACTGGCCATGGAATAATTACAGTGGATTATGTTGCACCTGCCATGTGAGGTGTGATACAGGAGCATGCCCATGAGATACCTGTATCTTTCAATCTTTTTTATTTTTTTAATTACTGCTTATGCAGCCTCGCAAGGGATACCTTCCCATCTTGATAATATTAAAAATCCAGCAGGTTGTGCTGTATGTCATAAAGGGCATGGCATAAAAGGTTCTCCCATGCTCCGTTTTTCCAGAAATGAGCTATGTTTTTCCTGTCACGGTGGATTTATGGGTAATGTCCCTGAAATATTAAAGGCAAAGACAGACATGCTCTCTGTCTTCCAGAAAAGATACAGACATCCTGTCCTTGAGACCTCTCAATACCATAAAGCCCTTGAGGAATTACCTGAAAGAAACCCATCTCAACCAAGACATGTTGCCTGTGAGGACTGCCACAGGGTTCATGAATCCACTCCTGATAAGCCCTGGAGAAAGGTAAAGGGTTATTCAGCAACAAGGATAAAAAAGAAGGAGGCAGACGAGGAATACGAGGTCTGTTATCTCTGCCATGCTGATAGCCTTAACAGGCCACCAGATAAAAAGGATATCTCAGACCTCATGGACAGCCTGAATCCCTCTTACCACCCTGTTGAGGCAAGGGGAAAGAATGGAAAGGTTCCAAGCCTTATACCTCCCCTTAATTCCAATAGCAAGATCCTCTGCACAGACTGCCACGGAAACAATGACCCCTTTGGCCCAAAAGGTCCCCATGGTTCGGACTATGAATTTATCCTTAAGGCAAGATATGAAAGGCGAGAAGGCCCAGAATCCTATGAGGCCTATGAGCTCTGCTATAACTGTCATGAGAGGCAGTCCATTCTTGGAAACCAGAGTTTTCAGAAGCATAAAGAGCATATAGTTTATCAGCACATCCCCTGTTCAGCCTGTCACAATAGCCATGGCTCAAAGATAAATCTCCATCTGATAGACTTTGACCAGAACTTTGTATCTCCTGTACCAATCCCATCTTATGTAGCCTCTCCAAATGGAAGGCCTTTGTGCTATCTTAAATGCCATGTGGCTGGAAGGGATGTGGAGCATAATACGCAGTTTTATAATGACAGGAGATGGCCATGAGGAAGCGTAGAGCGTATAGCGGGGAGCGTGGAGGGTAACAGGCATGGAAATTGCAACTTAAGAAATAAGGATTATTTTATATTGATAAGGAGGATTTATTCAGGAGGTTAAAATGCTTGGTAAATCAAGGACTTTTATCTTATGCCTTTTAATGGCAGGTGTGTTATTTTACGCATATACTGTGCGAAATTCCACAGCAGGGATTGCTGGAGGGCTTCATGACCTGTCCATGACTGGAGGGTCTGCCTTCCAGTATTTGGAGGAAAATCCCTGTGTCTTCTGTCATACACCCCACCAGGCAAATACAAAACAGACCTATACAAATAACCCCAATCCTCCATATGGTTCAGCAGGCAATCTTAATGGTAGATTCCTCTGGAACAGGGCACTGCCAGGCAATACATTCCAGCCTTATACAAGTGATACCTATACATTTAAAGGCAACGAGCCTCAGCCAGGTGTGTTTTCGTTATTGTGTTTGAGCTGTCATGATGGTATAGGTGCTTTGAATGTCCTTTTAAATAGACCAGCACCTGTGCCTGATATGGGTGTGTTAATCAATCAGTTTGGTGATGCCTATAATGACCCAACCATACGTGCCCTTAACATTGGTGATGCCCAGTGTTCAGGTGATACCTGCACAGGTGGTACAGACCTTAGGAACGACCATCCTGTAGGGTTTATATATGCAGATTCTGCAAGTGCAGATCCTGCTATAAAGTCGTATGCCCAATTACCGTCAATATTACAGGCGAGGCTAAACCTTACCTCAGGGCGTCTGGAGTGCAATACCTGTCACGACCCTCACAAAACAAATGGCCCTGGTGACAGAAATAAATTCCTTGTGATACTTCCAACAGAAGGAGATTTGTGTCTTGCATGTCATAACAAGTGAGGATTTTCCCACACTTAAGTGACAAAAAATGTCGGGAAGGGCTGGTTTAATAGAAAGATATTTAAAGAAATCAAGGCATTATAAATGGCAAGATATTTGCTAATAAAAAGGGTGATAAGGCATATATATGGAGGAGCCATGAGAAAGGTCAGGTTTTTAATAGGTGTTTTTATAGGTCTCCTTGGAGTTGCCCTTCTATTCAGTGCTGGTGAGACAGCAACTGCCCCAGAGGTTGCTAAATTACTCACCATTGGTTCTTCCCCATTCCCTGGAGGAATAGCCACTGATAATAGTGGAAATATTTATCTTGGTGATACCATTAATAAGCAGGTGAGGATTTATAACCACAGGGGAGTCCTTATAGATGCCATAAACCTTGACTTCAAACCTGTTACCCTTGCTGTTTCACCTTCTGGATACCTCTATGTAGGAGGAAAAAAGAGGATAGACCTCTATTCAGGCAAGGCTCTCATAAACTCCTATAAAGACATAGTTGACACACCTGCCTCTATTGCCTTCCTCAATGGAAAGACCTATGTGGCAGATGGCTATTTCGTAAAAATCTTTGACCCTAATATGAACAAGTTAATGGAGTTTGGTGGCTATGCTGGAAATGATAATGTTCAAAGAAATGGCAAATTCACTGGACTGAGGTCAATTGCTGTTGACCTCCAGAATTCTCAGATATACTGCCTTGACAGTGGTGCAATAGCAATAGAAAATGGTTACACAACCTATGTGTGGAGAGTTCAGGTCTTTGATGAGAATGGTAATTTTATAAGGAGTTTTTCCAATTATGGCTTTGGAGTTGAGGGGAAGGTTGGAGCTGCCTCCTCAATCGCTGTTGATAATGAATCAAGGGTCTATGTAGCAGACAGTAACCAGAACATCATAGCTGTCTATGACTCCTACGGAGCCTATCTCAAGACTATCTATGACAACAATGCACCTTATTTTAACCCTGTCCAGATTACCTTTAATAATAACAGGCTTTATATGGCCTCAAGTCTTGCAAAGTCAATTTATGTCCTTGCCATAGACAATTATGCCCTTTTGAGGGTAGAGCCCTTAAGCCTTGAATTCAGTTCCTACGCAGGTGCAAACCTCTCAGGACAATTAACCATATTTAATGATGGCAAAGGTGACCTTAGTTTTAATGCAGAGAGTTCAGTCCAGTGGATGGGTTTATCAACTACCAGTGGTGTTGTTGCACCTGGTGGTTCAATCCCTGTAAATCTCCTTCTCAATACCTCTGGTCTTTCACAGGGCACCTACACAGGCTCAATAGATATATCCTCAAATGGTGGAAGCGAGAAGGTTCAGGTAACACTCCATATCCTTCCACCTCCAACACTCGATGTATCACCTCAAGTCTTTGACCTTGTAAAGAAAAAGGGTTCACCAGTAGACCCCCTCATTGTTAATATAAGCCTCTTAAATGACCCAACAAATTCCATGACCTGGTCTGCCTCCTCAGACTCGCCATGGCTCACCATAACACCTACTACAGGTTCATCCAACAGCACTGTCTCTGCAAATATCATTGTTAATACAAACCTTGACCCAGGCACATATACAGGCCATATTACAGTTACAGCAGAGGGAGCTAATGGAAGTCCTGCAACTATTACAGTAAACCTTGAGATTAAGACCTCAAGGAGGATAGCTGTATCTACAAATCTTGAGTCTGCCTCATTTACCATAACAGGCCCTGCTACTTACGAGGGTTCTGGAACAACCTATGTTATTGAAGATGCCCCTGCTGGCACCTATACAGTAACATTCAAATATGTAAAGGGTTACAGAACACCAAAGCCCCAGACTGGAACCCTTTCTGAGGCAGGTGAGGTAACCTTCAATGGAGAGTATATTCCAGTTCCTCAAGGCTTCCATATTCTTGCAAGCCATGGACCTGGCAACAAGGACAATATGGAGATAAGGGTTTATGACATAGATGGTAACCTTTTAAGCACCATACCACCTGTAAAACCTTACAGACATGGTGCAACTGTCCAGACAGGTGACATCAATGGTGATGGCATAAACGAGATTATTATTGGAACTGGTCCTGATACAAAGGCACCTTCAAAGGTCTTTGTCTTAGATACTGAGGGCAATCTCCTCGGTCAATTCAGCCCCTTTGACCGTTATGGCTATGGCATAGAGATTAGCCTTTCAGACCTTGACAATGATGGTGCCCTTGAGATAATAACTGCAAAGACAAAGAAGTTTGCAGGTACTCCCCTTGTTGACCTCAAGGCCTTTAAATATAAAGATGGTCAGTTCATAGCCACAGGCTTGAGGCTCAGGCACAGGGGTGCAAATGGCATAAGGATAAGTTCAGCAGACCTTAATAATGACGGAATCCCTGAGGTCCTTGTAGTACCAGCAATGGGTGATGCACCTGTTTATGTCTATCATATAGATACAACTTCAACGCCCTGGACAGGTGAGCTAATTGCTACCTATGAAGGATGTAATGGCACTGGTGGAGCAAATATAGCAACTGGAGATACTGATGGTGATGGTACACCGGAGATACTCCTTGCCTGCCAGTATGACACAGGCACAGTTGTAAGGATTCTCAATAATGAGGGCAGTGTTGTTTCAGAATTCCCGACAGGCTCAACCCTTAAGGACTATATAAGTGCTGGTGACCTTGACGAAGATGGAATAGCTGAGATTATTATAGGAGATGGTCCTTCTGCTCATAAGAGGTCAATAAAGATATTCAATCCCCAGGGAGAACTCCTCAAAGGGTTTGATGCCTTTGAGGACTCCTTTGGAGTAAGAGTAACAACAGGAAGGTTACAATAAAGGGGGTTATGGGTATGACAAAAAGGCTGATAAGAATAACGCTTTTAATAGCATTTATCCTCCTGCCTGTTGCAGGTCTCTGTCTTGACCAGCCCCACCATCCAATGGGCTCTCAGTCTGTTAATTGCGGTAATTGCCACTGGTTAAGCAGTAGTAGCAATCCGCCCTGGTCAGGCCAGACAAAGCCTACGGGCTGGAGTGATGCAGACTGGACAATAAATAACCAGCGTTGCTGGGTTTGCCATTCTGGAAGCAATCCAGGCATTCCTGCAGCAAATATCCACTCTGCCACAACCACATCAACGCAGTACTGGAGTGGCTCATGGACAACAGAGTGCGTTTCCTGCCATAACCCCCATCAGCAGAGGCAGTGGTATGCCTGGAGGGCTGACTCTAACCTCTATCTTGCCACTGGTCCTTTCACTTCAGCAGGAGTTGGTTCTTATGACTCTGGTAACAACAGGACCCTCATAACCCTCTCATCTCCCTTAACCTCAGAGTACCAGGGTTATTACTTTATCCCTGATAAGAATTATCCCTTCTTCTATCAGATTATCTCAACAACATTGAACCAGACCCAGTTCTATGTGCGTGGACAGGTAAATACTAATTATATTAAAGGAAATGGCTTCGGCATTATATATGGAATGAACATAAAGGACTCCATTACCTTCACTAATCCTGGTGGCCAGACCATTACTGCATCTATAAAGCTCTACAGAAAAGGCTATGGCGTTACTGGTGGATTTATTGATACAAATAATTATTCCTCAAGCCTCTGTCAGGCCTGCCATACCCAGACAGCAAACTTTACAAGAAACAATCCCAGTCACGGAACAACCATTAATACTGGTGACTCCTGTCTCAATCCAGCCAGTGGTTGCCATCAGGAGCATCCACAGGGCTTCCAGATAGCAGGTGCAAAGTGCGGTGTATGCCATGGTGTTCCACCAAGCTATTACAATTCACCTACAGACCACAACCTTGTAAAGAAGATAAAGATAAACGGTGTTGAGTACGACACGAATACAGGTGTAACAACACCAGGTGCTCATGTAAAGCACAGCCAGGTCTCGCAGATGCAATATTCCCAGAGACAGGTTGGCTGTTATGAGTGCCACAATTCTGGCATGCAGCCCCAAGAAAGTGACCCAACCATTGGTGACTATAAGATCCAGATTGGCATAAATGCAACCCCTGTTGGCTATAAAAATGCTTCCTATGATGGAAGGACCTCCCTTGCAAATGGCTTCACATATCAGGCAGGTCCAAATACATCAGTAACAACAGGTGGTAGCCTCAGATGCTCAAGTGTCTATTGTCATGGCTCAACCATTGGTGGAACAACAAACCCAACATGGACAGGCACAATTACATGCGGAGACTGTCATAAGGCAACCGCATCAAATCCACCAACCCTTGGTAGCCATGTAAAACACGCTGGTGATTCTTCAACCGTGCAATCAGCTATAGCCTGCTCTACCTGCCATGGCCATAGTGGCTTAAGCTCCTCAGCCCATGTAGATGGCTCAGCAACCTGGGCACTTAATACAGGAGACCCGAGGATTGGGTCAAATGCCACCTATCGTGGCACAAATGCAGGCTCTGTTAACCCTGTTCCATCATCTACCTATGGACAGTGCTCAAACCTCTACTGTCACAGCAATGCCAATCCCCTTGGTGGAACAAATATCTTCACCACTGTAACATGGGGTGGTTCTGCCATGGCATGTAACTCCTGCCACTCCTCACCATCAGACACCTCACCAACCTGGTCTGCATCCCATACAAAGCATGTAAAGACCTATACGCAATTCACCTGTAACCACTGCCACAGCACAGTTGCATCAAATAATACAACTATTTCAGATAAAACAAAGCATCTGAATGCCCAGAAGGATGTTGCCTTTAATTCCTTTAATCCATCAGCCAGCCCTTATGACTCTAATAACCATCAATGCTCAAACCTCTACTGCCATAGCAATGCCAATCCCCTTGGTGGAACGAATGTCTATGTAACAGCCACATGGAATACAAGCCTTGACTGCGGTGGATGTCACAGAAAGGCAGACACCTCTTCAAACATGACAGGTGCTGGTCCCACAGGTCTAATGAGCAGTGCCCATGTAAAGCATGTTGCCCTTGATGAATATGGTAATACTTCAAGAGGAACAAAGCAGGTCACATGCCAGTCCTGCCACAACACTGTTGCCTCTGGCAATTCAACTATATCAAACTATGCAAACCATGTAAATGGACAGAAGAATGTAGGCTTTGATACATCCTGGATAGGTGGTTCTCCTTCCTATTCAGGCTCACCAAATTATCAGTGTACAAATGTCTATTGCCATAGCGATGGTCAGCCCCTTGGTTCTGCCTCTCCAACATATAAGACAGTAGCCTGGAATGCCGGTTCCCTTACATGTAATGACTGTCATGCCTCAAGCCCTAATACAAATGCCCATCCAAAACATACATCTTCTTCTACATACAATATGGGTTGTACTGAGTGCCATCAATCTGTTGTATCTGACAATACAACTATATCAAGCAAGGTCCTCCATGTAAATAAGATTAAGGATGTTGCCTGGAAGACAGGAGGATACAATGCTGATGGCGGAGCCTACTCATCACCAAACTGTACAAATATCTACTGCCATAGCCAGGGAACGGAGAATTCCCAACCTTATTCATCACCAAATACAACTGCCCAATGGAATGCCACAGGCTTTACATGTAAGAGCTGTCATGACTTTAATGCAGGTACTTATCCAGACACAATGTCAACAGGTGCCCATGCTAAGCATGTAAACAATGCCACTGTAATGGGTAAGAACTTTAACTGCAGTGAATGCCATAATACAACAGTCTCTACAGGTGACAGCCCTATTACAGACTATACAAAACATGTGAATAAAAAGGTCAACATAGCCTTTAATACAACCCTTAATCCTGGTGCATCCTATGGAGGACAGGCAACACCCCTTGAAAAGACCCCTGGCACTGCCTATGGACAGTGCTCAAACCTCTATTGCCACAGCTCTGGTAATGTTGCAAGGGGTGCAACACCAACCTATAAGACCCCTTCATGGGGTGATAGCTTTACAAATCACTGTGACCAGTGCCATGGAAACAGTGCTGGAAAGAGCCATCCTGTTTATGCCTCTGGTCCTGCTGGTTCAGCAACTGCAAACAGCCATGTAAAACATGTAGAGACAGCAGGCCTTGGCTGTGAAAAATGCCATTACACAACCACACAGGACGGAAATACAATTGTCTCAGGTGGTGGTGCCCATCTGAATAAGGTTGAGGATGTAAGCTTTATAGCCTCTGTTGGTGGAACCTATAATTCAGACACCACCTGCTCCTCCACCTACTGCCATGGCACAACCTCACCCCAGTGGGGTGCAACAGGTGTCCTTAATTGTAGCTCCTGCCATGAGAGCATGGGTGCAGGAGGAACTGCCTCCTATAATGGAAAGCACGCAGTCCATTCAGATGTGGCAAATTACTATAACTTCTCCTGTGAACAATGCCATAAAGAATTTGGCACAGTCCATACTGGTGGACCTGCAGGCACCCCAAATACTGCAGAGGTCGTCTTTACTGATGGCACAGGCACAGGTGCCTACAGGGGTAGTGCCCAGACAAATTATAAATACTACACCATGTACACAAACCCTTATACTTCCACTGGAGTAACACCCTCTTATACCCCTGGTGCCCTTCTTGGAACTGATGCAAACAACTCTAATATAACCTTCTCAAATGCAACATGTTCCAATATATGGTGCCACAGCAATGCCGCACCCTATGGAGGAACAAATACCTATGCCTCTGTTACCTGGTCTCAAACCCTTAACTGTGGCTCCTGCCATGCAAACACAGGAAGCTCTTCACCTCATACAAAGCACATAACAACCTATAGTGCGAATCCTAACTTTACCTGTAATGCCTGTCACAGCCTTACTGCCTCAAATAACACTACCATTTCAGACAGGTCAAAACATGTTAATGCTACTAAGGACATAAGCTTCAATGCCTTTGCTAATACAGGTGCATCATGGAATGCAGGGGCACACCAGTGCTCAAATACCTACTGCCATAGCCCTGGAACGAGCTTTACCTCTCCAAGCCATTCAGGTCTCACCTGGAGCGGAACTATAAGCTCCTGCAGTGCCTGTCATGGATATCCACCAAGCTATACAAATGGTTCGCCAAAGGCAAATAGCCATGTTGAGCATGTAACTAACAATGGTGCAACCTGCTACAACTGCCATGGTTCAACAGTCAACTCCTCTAACTCTATAAGTGATTATTCAAAACATGTTAATAAGACCTATGACCTCCAGCCAGCAGGAAACTTTGCAGGGAATCCTGTTAGCTTTACTGTATCAGTTCAGGGTAACCCAACCACACCAACCCAGTGCTCAAATATCTCCTGCCATGGTGGGACTGGTGCTACCTGGGGTGCTATAAGCACGCCCTGTCAGGACTGCCATCTCCTTAATCAGGCAGATGTTGATGACTTTACATTCCTTAATGGAACAAAGGCTGTTATTTCCCAGACAGAATGGTTAAGCACAGGTCATGGAAAGACCTCTGGAACATATACTGCATCAGGTAATCCCGCAGCTAATTTTGAGGCTGCCTCACCCGGGCAGTGCTATTACTGCCATGACAATGCTGTCCTTCATGGCACCTCCAACTTCTTCAGGCTCAGGAATATAGGTGGCACCTGGGGAATGAATGGTGTATGCCAGGCATGCCATGCAACAGGCTCAACTGGTGTAACAGTGAATGGTGTTTTAAGAAATGCTACAAGGAAGGTAGATTCAAGACACTACGGGACAAAACATACCTCTACCTATAATGGTGGACAGCTCTGCTGGGACTGCCACGACCCCCATGGAGACTCCAATATCTATATGATCCATCTCTATCCCTGGTCTAAGTCTGACAGCACAACTGGAAAACCAATTCAGATTGTTACCCAGTCTGTATCCTTTACAAATAACTCAACAGGTACTGATTATGCAAAGAGCTCCTCTCCATACAATGGAATATGTAATGTCTGCCATACCTCTACAAACCATTATACTGCAACAAGTGGTGATGGCCATAACAGTGGTTCAAGGTGTACTTCCTGCCATCCTCATACTGTTGCTAATAATGCAGATGGTGCCTTCAGCCCGAGTGGTGGAGAGTCCTCTGGAGGTTCAAACTGCTCTGGCTGTCATAGCGACCTCTACAACAGGATGCATGACTCAACACTTTATAACTCAAAGCTAATGGTCTATAAGCACTACATGAATAATGACTCTGCATCACCCTATCCAACCTCTGCAACACCTGGTGGCTCAACAGATACAAACAGGAAGTGCCTTATGTGCCATGTTGACCACGACATCTTCAGGCCTGATATTAATCCAAATGCCACAAGGTCAAAGAACCTGAGGTCAGACATATCAACAACACCTTCTCAAACCTCAGGGTTCTCTGAGAGCGACTTTGATGCCATAACAGGTGGAATATGCCTTAGCTGTCATGTGAACCAGCAGACAAAGGCTTATACCACTCCAAACAATGTCTCAACAGTTCCACCTATACCCTATACAGGCTTAACCTTAAGCCAGGCAGCACAGGTGGTAAAGAACTCTACGCACAACTATGCAGTTTCAAGCGGACAGTTCAAAGATAATAGCACCTTCAAGGCAGTATGCCTTAAGTGCCATAATGATACCATGAGCCCAAAGAGCTCTATGAATGCCCAGCAGGCAGAACCAAGATTTGGCCTCCACCAGTCAGGAAGGAACTCCTTCTTTGCAGTCATGGGCTCTGGTAATTTCAAGGACTTTGTGAGTGGCACTGTCACAGCAGTATCAGGCACAACAATAACAGTTAGTGCGAACCTCACAAAGGACTATACAGGCTTTGCCCTTGTTATAACAAAGGCAGATGGCTCTCAAGCCCAGAGGGCAATAATAACCTCAACAGACACAAACACTGAGCAGGTAACTGTTGCCAGCTGGCCAGCCTTTACACCATCAGTAAACGACTACTTTGAGATTACAAAAGACATAACACCTATTGAAGAGGTCTGCTTTAACTGCCATAGCCAGGGTTCAAATTCAGGTGGCACTGGCCTTGACAAACCCAATAACTACAAGACAACAGATGGCTATGACTACTATGGAGTAGAGCCCATGCAGAACCGCCTTGAACAGCTCTTCAATGTCTTCAGTGCTGATAGTGGAAGGCTCAGGGATGCAGCTGCAAAGAATGCCACAACAGTCGTTGGCTGTACAAACAACACAATAACAATTAATGAGCTCACCAATTACTACTTCAGGGCTGGCTCAGTAAAGGTAAAGATATCATCCAATACAGCTACTGCTGCTGATTCAACCTGTAACACAAACTATGGTCTTCCATACTCTTACAGCATGACTGTTTCAGCCCTTCCATCTGCCTTAAGTGCAGGTACGAGTTATAAGGTTGCCAAGCCCGCATACCATCCCCTTGACAACCTCGGTCTCCACAAGCCCAATGAGCACCTGACAGCAACCTCTGGCTGGAACATTGGTGACAGCGGTTCCTGCACCTCTGTGCCCGCCGCAAATCAATGTCAAGATAGCTCAAAGCGCTGGGTAGGAAGCTTTGCAAACCTGACCATTACATTCACCTCAGGTAACTGTGCGGGTCAGACCTTTACTATTAGCTCAAATACTGCTACCACCATTACCCTTTCAACAACACCATCCTGCACCCTCAGTGCGGGTGATACCTATTACATAGGCTCAAGGCATGTCGCCTGCGCAGACTGCCACAATACCCATGCAGCACAGGTGAACCCCTCTGGAACAGTATCAAGTGTAGGAAATACGCCTCCATCTTCTATATACATAAAGGATACAAACAAGACCTATGATGATACTGGATGGCCAAATGATAAGTGGAAGGGTTATCTCATAATGGTTACAAACTCTAATGGCTTCAGGCAGATAAGACAGATAACAAGCTCTGTAACAGACTCAACAGGCACAACCTATTATGTTGGCCTGGCATGGAACTCCACAACACCACCATCAGCAGGAGACCGCTATGAGGTCTTCAAGCAGGATGGCTCTGCAGGCTCAGGCCAGAAGGGTGTATGGGGTGTTAGTGTTAGCCATCTTGCACCAAATACAACAAATGCAGGTGATAACTATCGCCCTGGTGCTGACTATACCTATACAAAGACCTGGGATGTCCAGTACCAGAGAGACCTCTGCATGAAGTGCCACAGCTATTACGGATTCCTCTCTGCACCTCCAACAACACCATCAGGAATGGGCACAATTAATACCCTTTCTCCTGCCTCTGACATAGCAGAGGAGGCAAACCCTAATAACCTTGCCCACCATGCCATATATGCAAGGGGCAAGAACCAGCCCATTACAGCAACAGGCTCAACAACAGCTACTGGAAGACCTTATGGTGCAAATCCCAACTGGCCAAAATACACAACTGGCACTATAAGTATAGATACTGCAGGTAATGCAACCCTTGGTGGTGGTGGAAGCCTTCCACAGAATGTACTGCCAGGCTGGATGGTCTATGTTGGCTCAACGAATTATCCAACCCAAGGCTCTGCAGACACACCAAGGTACTGGTTTGAGATAATAGAGATCTATGGCTCAACGAGCTTTAAGGTTACACCTGCTCCATCTACTGCCCTCACAAACCAGAGCTATGCCATAACAGCAGGCCTTGGAAATACCTTTGTGCCACCCTTTGGACCATGGGCAATCCTCAGGTGCACTGACTGCCACGGCTCAACCCTGAGTGACCCCCTCGGACCTCATGCCTCTGTTAACAAGTTCCTCGTGAGGTCCATTGAGCCTGTAATAGGCTATGAGTTCTTTAATGGCACAAGTGTTGTGATAACAACAGAGGACCATTCTGGAACAGCTTCTAATTACAACTACTTCTGCTTCAACTGCCATAAGCGCTCAACCTATGGCGACCAGGGACTTACATCACCAGGTAATGACATATATTCAAGGGTCCAGCATAGGGCACTTTATAGTGGAGACTCCCGTGTTGCAACACCCACTTATGTTAGCACAAACATCCACTGCAATATGTGCCATGCAGGTTATCGTGGAACAGGTGCTGCAGGCAGTGAGCGCGTTGGTGGAATCCATGGAACAAACTTCTATGCAAAGAATACCCAGGGAACCTCAAGGGCCACATGGACAACAAAGCAGGGCAAGAGGTTCCTTAATGGTGCAAGCTGGGCAATAGGCCCAAGTGATGGCAACAAATATGGTGGTGTAGCAAGGCCATCAACAACAGCCTCTGGTGGTTGTTATGTCAGAAGCACTACAGATAGCCTAAATGCCTGCGGTCAGGGCCACAGTGGTGATAAGGCTTATGGCGGAGCCACCTATGACTATGATAATCCGTAATTTGAGTGTATAGCGTGGAGCGAGTAGCGTGGAGCGTATACGCGGGGAGCGGGTAGCGTACAGCGGGGAGGGATTAGGGTGTAGGGGTTAGGGGGTAGGGATTAGAGAAGAGACTACACTCTACCCCCTAATCCCTAATTTACTACCCCTTATTCCCTAATTACTACCCCCTTCTCCTTGACACTTAATAACTGATATTG
>Ga0272445_1001916_pt1 | contig 15123 bp, 13 predicted proteins | sample YNPCB0031_FD_194404 | JGI IMG/M metagenome (GOLD analysis project Ga0272445, IMG submission 194404) | Hot spring sediment microbial communities from Yellowstone National Park, WY, United States - YNP-CB-003-1 | ecosystem: Environmental > Aquatic > Thermal springs > Hot (42-90C) > Sediment... | reverse complement strand
CACGACTGTAGGCATAAAGGTTGACGGGGGCGTTGTACTAGCTGCCGAGAAGAGAGTGGCTTATCAACTTTACCTAATGAGTAAAAGCGGGAAAAAAGTCTACCTCATACTGGACAAAATGGGACTAGCTAGTGCAGGATTGATGGCTGACATGCAGACACTTGCCAGGATAATCGAGGCAGAGATGAGGCTGTACGAGCTCGACTCTGGAATCTCGCCAAAGGTCCAAACAGTTGCAAAGACACTTTCCTATATCCTTTATGAGAGAAGATTGTTCCCGTATTATGCCGAGATCCTTGTGGGCGGAATAGACGAAGAAGGGTCTCATCTTTACACACTTGACCCTATAGGTGCAATAATTGAGGACAACTATTCTGCCCTAGGCTCTGGAACACAGCTTGCAATAAGCATCATTGAGGCAGAGTACAAGCCCGACATGAAGGTGGAAGATGCAAAAACTCTTGCCATAAAAGCCCTCTACGCGGCCATGAAGAGGGACGCGTCTAGCGGCGACGGCGTGGACGTGCTTGTCATCAGCAAAGACAAGACATATGAGCAGACATACTCCGTGGGAGACATAGAAAAAATGTTTTCCAAGTAGCCTTTCCGATTTTTCCAAGGTTTCTTCTAGAACTCTAAACTTTAAATCATTGTGCTTCATGTTAAATACTGTAGCATACTATGGCGACAAGCTTTAATCAAACACTTTCTAATGGAGTTTCAAGCGTAGAGTTTTGGCTACTAGACATAAACTACGACGTAATAGACGAACAGCCCATAATCTATATGTGGGGAGTAACTAGAGATGACAAAAGGATAGTTGTAGTAGAGAAAAACTTTAGACCTTACTTTTATGTCTTGACAGACCCTGGAAACATAGAAATATTAAAGAAAAAATTGCAGCCATACAGGGTTCTCAGCATTGACCTAGTCGAGAAAAAGTACTATGGAAGACCCGTCACAGCAATAAAGGTCACGCTCAGCAATCCACGAACTGTCCCAGAAGCCAGAGAAGCAGTGGCGAGTTTAGCCGGTATAAGGGAAGTCCTGGAGGCGGATATTCGCTTCTATATGAGATACATGGTTGACAAGGGGATTCTCCCTAGCTCATGGCTAGAGGCAAAGGTTCGCGAAGTAGAGGTTCCAAGGGGCTGGCAAGTAGACGAGGCATACGAAGTCGTCGGTGACGTTACTGTCCTTGACGAAAAAAGGGCGCCAAAGCTGAGAACCTATGCGTTTGACATCGAGTGCTACAATAAATATGGTGAGCCTGACCCAGAAAGAGACCCCATAATTATTATTAGCAGGATGCACGACGCTGGGGAAGAAGTTTTCTCGGCAGAAAACGGGGGAGAAAGAAAAGTAATTGAAGAATTTGTCGAAGATCTGAGAACATACGACCCAGACATTATTTTCGGATACAACACGAACCTCTTTGACTGGCCATACCTACTCAAGCGGGCGCATGTAAATAATGTGAAACCCAAACTGGGAAGAAACATGGGAGAACCAGCGCAAAGCGTCTATGGGCATTTCTCGGTGGTCGGCAGGGCAAACATAGACCTATACGACTATGCTGGCGACCTGCAAGAAGTAAAAATAAAGACCCTAGAGAATGTGGCCGAATTCTTGGGCGTGGTTCCGAAGTCGAGGAGGATACTGATAGACACCAATAGGATATATGAATATTGGGACGACGCGTCAAAGAGGCCTATATTAAGGCAGTATGCGCTGGACGACGCGAAGAGCACGTACCTGCTTGGACAGATAGCTTTACCTTTTGGAATACAGCTCTCGAGCCTCGTTGGGCTACCCCTTGACCAGGTTTTTGCTGCTTCGGTTGGGAATAGGGTTGAATGGTTCCTGATCAGGCAGGCGTATCGATTTAATGAGCTTGTTCCAAATGTGAAGGAGAGACGTGAAGAAACATACCAAGGCGCAATCGTTCTAAAACCGAAGCCTGGAATACACAAGAACATCGCGGTGCTGGACTTTTCCTCGATGTATCCAAACGTGATGATAAAGTACAACGTCTCTCCTGACACATATGTTCCGCCGGACGAGGATGTCCCCAGGGATATGGTGTGGGTCGCCCCAGAAGTTGGCCACCGCTTCAGAAAGGAGCCTCCCGGTTTCTATCGGGTTGTCTTGGAGAGCTTGATAAGGGCTAGGAAAGAAATAAGGGAAGCAATGAAGAGGCTCGACGTCAAAAGCGACGAATACAAGATTCTCGATGAGAGACAAAAAGCCATAAAGGTAATTACTAACGCGACGTATGGCTATAGTGGCTGGAGCCTGGCACGGTGGTACAAGAGAGAGGTTGCCGAGGCTACGACTGCCTGGGGACGCGAATTAATCAAGAAGACTATTTCTTACGCCGAGGGGCTCGGGCTGGAAATAATCTATGGCGACACAGACAGCGTGTTTGTAAAAAACGATGAAGAAAAAGTTGTAAAACTAATAGAGTTTGTCGAGGGAGAGCTAGGATTCGAGATAAAGGTAGACAAGGTGTATTCAAAGGTGTTCTTCACAGAGGCAAAGAAAAAGTATTGCGGCCTGCTTGCAGACGGCAGGATAGACGTTGTTGGGTTCGAGGCTGTTCGTGGAGACTGGGCAGAGATATCAAAGGACATACAGGAAGAAGTCGTCCGTATAGTTCTAACAGAAGAGGATCCATGGAAAGCAGTGGAATACGTAAAGAAAACTATAGATGAACTAGGCAGGGGAAAAGTTCCTCTCCAGAAACTAATAATCTGGAAAACTCTCTCAAAGGACCTAGAAGAATACGAGGTTGACGCCCCCCATGTTCAGGCAGCAAGAGAACTCAAGAGGCTTGGCTACAGGGTTGGCAAGGGGTCCAAGATAGGATACATAGTTGTCAAAGGCTCCGGCAAGGTTTCTGAAAAAGCGAAGCCCTATGTTGCCGTAAAGTCTCCAGACGAGATAGACATAGACTACTATGTTAAGCGTCAAATCATACCGGCAGCGTTGAGAATCCTTGAGTATTTCGGTGTGAGAGAGGAACACTTCTTGGGAGGCAAGAAACAGGCTTCCCTGACAGACTTTTTCTAGCTCAGTGTTTCTAGGTGATTTCTAAGAGTATAATGTAGAGGTTGTTCACGATGTCGTAGAGGGTGTCAGAGCTGTCTTCCAGCATCTCTGCTATGCTTGTTAGCAGGAGCATTGTTCCGCTTGAGATGTTGGATCCGAGGACCTCGAAGATTGTTTCTCTGTATAGCGCGTCATTGGCGTGCTCGAGTTCGGCGATTTTTCTCAGGTCTCCTATCGACTGAGAGGGGTCGTTGAGCAACTTGTTCATAGCCTGGCTGAGTAGCTCGGTCATTGCTGAGACGTTGTCGCATATCTTGACGAGGTTTGTTGCGACGTTTTCGGGGATAATCCAGTTTTTGTCCGTCAGGAATCCCAGCCTGTAGGATATCCCGCTCAACTTGTCAATTACAGCGAGGATCTGTGAACCAATTCTTACCCATTCTTCGCGATGCATCAGTGCACGCGAGGCCTTCGTTAAGTAGCTCAGGTAGTCTGTTTGGAGATTTATTGTTTCTTCTTTTGCCTTCTGTATCCTGTTTATCCGTGCCTTCTGGTCCTCCCGATACTTCTCGTCATTAATAGTCTTTATTATCCTCCGTATCTCCTCTAGCATTTCCTGTGAGAGCTGGAGCTCTTTCCTCAATGTCGCGATTAATTTTGCGTCCGCGATGGATAGGTTGGACATTTATTCCACCCTTTTCGCCCTTATAGTAGCTATCGAGTTGTCTGCAACGCCATTGCTTTTAAGTTCATCGGTGTTGCACCAGACTTCTCCTCGTGGTACAGACTCATTTGGCATGGCTGTGAAGTAGAGTTTTTTCTTGCCGGCTATAACTACTTCTATGTCCGAGGATATCGAGAGCTCGTTCATTGTGTCGGGGTGCATGAATGCTTTGCCGGCCGGGACCTCTTCGCGCCATCGGAGCCTTAGCCTTCTTTCCTTGCGTTGCATAGCCATATGGACTCATGAATGTAAACGCTTGTAATAATTATTTTTTTCGCAGTTAGGATAAAAATACATGTTCAGGCATGCTGAATCTATTCTACCTGGGCATAGATCTTTTTGCTCTACGCACCTTTAACCTTCGTATCCTACAATTCTCAGTTATGCATAATACAACGCCTCTTTTCAATTTTGTGTATTTCAGGAGCTCGGGGGCTTGAAGCTGGCATCCAAGCTTCTGGAGTTCTAGCTGGGTAAAACTGGTAAGCAAAATATAGCGCGAATTGTAGACTGCCCTCTCTGAGAGGTCGTCTAGCCGCTGGGACACAGCTATCACGAGTTCTCCGTACTTTCTCAGTTCGAGAAAAAGCCTTTCACCTATAGTTGGCTGTTCCCATCTAGCCCTATATGTTAGTATGTTCCATGCCTCCTCTATTACGGTTGCATGCATGATTCTCCCTGGCTTGGTCTTGGACGTGACATAGTCGTACAGATGTTTCAGTATAATGAGTGAAAGAAGGCCGCGGTATCTTACCGGTAGACGGCTCAGATCGACTGCGACAGTCTTCTCAAATAAAAAACTCGGTGGATTGTCTCCGTTAAGGGTCTTTCCAAGTGTGCCCTCATTGAGTATCGTTAGCCTCCTCAATAATGCAGACTTTATCTCGTATTCCCGCCAATCCCGTACAGCCTCCTCTTCAAGCAGAGAAATAACATCCACTAGCCTGTAGGGCGGCTTCCCCCTCTTCAAGGCCTTCAGCAAGATGTACCACTGTGGCTCTGATACCTGAAATACACTGCTGAGAATATCCACTATGAATTCTATTTCCTGTGTAGCCAGCATGTTAAAAGAAAGATCTTAGCCCGGAGTAACCCGGGGCAGTTCATCGTATTCCCCGTGAAAATCGAGAACAAGCGATGGTACCTCGTTTTTCTCGAGCTCCTCCAAAACAACCTTAACAGTATTTGTCTTGCCGCTACCAGTTGGTCCAATGACAAGCATGTGTCCCTGGTCGATTACAAGCCTTGGAAAAGGCAGGGGGCCCAGCGAGAGCTTTATCTTTGAGCGGATCACCATCAATATTTTCTGTCATCTGGCTTTTAAATTGGTCGAGGAAACATTTTTTACCGTGGGATATATTGCCATTGAAACAGGATGCAGGAAAACAGCGATACGAGGGAAATCTATCTGGACTGTTTTCTGAAAATCTACCCATGGGAAATAAAAACAAACAATGTAAAGCGAGGCACAAACGTTTTCGTTAAGATACAGCTCGGCAACGTAATTCTTTACTCGAGGAAGGTTTCCCTCGCAGGAAGGGTAAAAGAGATCTATAAAGGTGAAAAATTCACAGACATACTCCTAGAGGCAAAAGAAGATGTAGTACCCCTAAGGCTCTGGCCAGAGAAACAACGTCTCCTCGAAGTAAAGAACATAGAGGAAAACTCTTTCCTCAAAGCCTTCGGCACACTTAGGGAGGACCGGGACGGGAATATATATGTATCCGTTCTGGCTCTCAGCCGCATCCCAGAAAACCACATAGAAAGCTTCTACACAAGTGTAGAGGAGGATAGAAAGTTCTTCGAAAGATTCCTGAAAAACAATAATATAGGCGTGTCGTAGATATACGCGTCAACCTTAAATCCTTGTTGAATGGATTTCTAAATGAAAAGAGATAATGAGCGAGAAGATAACAAAAAAGACGAAGAAAGAGAAAAAGACTGAGGAAAAGCCGCAATCAATAGACCTAACAGCATTTCTAACTGGGCCGAGCCCCGAGACAAAAGAAAAGTCCCCCGAGGAAAAAACCGAGGAAAAAACATACTTTACAGACGAAGTGGAAAAAATAGTTCTATCAGAGCTTGCCCAGGCAGGCAACAAGCTTCCAAAATCAAAGCTCTACGAGAAAGTTGTCCGTAGGGGAGTCAAGCCCGTAATATTCTACCAGGCCCTAACAAGGCTAATGGAAAAGGGCAAAGTCAAGCGGATATTTGACCCAGAAATAGAGGAATACGTCTATGTGGCCAGCTAGCATTATACCTTTGAGAACTTCTTTTTCAGCTCTTTGTATTCTTCCTGCTTCATCTGTGTAGCTATAGCCTTCCCCGCATCAGTCAAAACAACCTCATATCCCCTGATCTCTATGAGCCCCTTGTCTCTAAGCCCCTGAAGAGCCGCCGCAAATCCTTCAACCACACGGTTAAAGTTGGGATTCTTGCGTGGCAGGAACTCCTCGGCTATTAGCTCGGCTATAAACTTCTCCGCCTCACTGCCCCCGCTCTGGAAATAGATCTTGCCCCAGTATTCATAGTAAATATACGAAAGCAGAAACTTCTCCACGCCAGTAGTTGCCTGAGACATCCTAACACCGTCAATACTCGAACAAATCCATTTTTAAGCTTTTCTCCAACGCCAGAAACAGTGGTGCGGCCGCCGGGATTTGAACCCGGGTTCTGCGGCGTGGAAGGCCGCCATCCTACCAGACTAGACTACGGCCGCTACAACAATTTATCTAAAAAGAGCCGGCCTTAAAAAGCTTTCCACAAGAACGCTACGGTAGTGCCGGGGCCGGGATTCGAACCCGGGTTGACCGGATTATGAGTCCGGCGCCCTTGACCAGGCTAGGCGACCCCGGCTGGTACGCCATAAAGGAAAATGCCTGGTGGAGATTTAAATCTTTTGTAGAGGACGTGCTGGATACCTCTTGGAAAAAGGATACCATGGATACAAAGCTACCCGTATTGTGGCCTCCTAGAAGGAGACTCTGCTACCAATGATTCTCTTTTCTGCCTCGTCTAGGAATATTTCGACGCCTTTCACTCTGGGAAGACGCGTCAAGACATCTCTCTCCGTCAGTACGCCGGTGATCTTGCCGCCCCTAGTGACGACGAGGGCGCCGATGCCGTGCTTCTTCATGTGGTTGACTGCTTCCCCCACGTCTGCCTCCTCCTCAACTGTTATCACTGGCTTGGAGGCCAGGTATACCAGGGGAGTCGAATAGACAGCATCCCTGTCGCTCTTGAGCTTCGAGAGGCTCTCCTCCTTCGAAAGGTAAGCCAGCACGTCCTTGACTGTGACTATGCCTTTCAGCTCTCCCGAAGACGCCAAGGGCAATCTACGTATACGCCTCTCAGACATAACCCTCATGCAGTGCTGCAAAGTATCCATTGGCGAAGCCGTGACAACCTCTGGAGTCATAATCTCCTTAACCTTGACATGCGTATCAACGTCGGCCAGCAGTGAAATCACATGCCTCTCAGACACAATACCAACAACACGGTGAGCCTTGTCGACGACGGCAAGCGCGCCAAGCCCACGCTCAACCATTAACTCGATGACCTCGCACACATCGGAATCATTGAACACAAATGGCGGGTCATAACTGATTATATCAACAGATGCGTCTCCCAGCGCCCTGTAAACGTCTCCATCAAACCTAGACACAACAATTTCATCGTATCTCTTGCCCCCAAGAAAGTCAACAACGCCACGCGCAGAAACCATTCCGGAAAGCTTCCCATCCTCGTCGACCAATGGGACATGACGCACCTTGTTCCTCCCCATAGCCAGCAATACGTCCATAACGCTTGACCTCCTAGGCAAAACCGCCAACGGAGGAAAACGGCCGATAGGTAGTTCTGCCACACGCATAACAAAAAAACTACAAAAATGACTAAAAAACTTTGCCGTTAGGCAAAAACAACTACAACAAAAAACGAAAAGCGCCGCACAGAGAGATTTGTGCCCAAGCTTACACCGGTAGACAGCCTCGGGCTATTGGGAGTGGCCGGCTCGCACCTCGGAAACCCTCGGTGCATACACCGCCACCCCATCAACCCCGTCTTCTACGGGTGCCCTCGTCCCGACCCAGCCCCCGTCACCGGTAGGCCACGGTCGGGAGCGGCCGCCTCGTCTCGGGGTGGGTTTCCCGCTTAGATGCCTTCAGCGGTTACCCCTTGCGGCGTGGCTGCCCGGCAGTGCCCTGCCGGACAACCGGTACACTAGAGGCCACGGCCCGCAGTTCCTCTCGTACTGTGCGGACCATCCCCTCAGGCGGCCAACGGTCCCGGCAGGTAGAGTCCGACCTGTCTCGCGACGGTCTAAACCCATCTCACGTTCCCTTTTAATGGGCGAGCAGCCCCACTCTTGGCCCCTGCTGCAGGGCCAAGCTAGGAAGAGACGACGTCTGGGTACCAAACCGCGGGGTCGATGTGAACTCTCGCCCGCGACGAGCCGGTTACTCCCGGGGTAACTTTTCTGTCATGCCCGGCCCCCACCGAAGGGGGCACGAGCGTTCGCTAGGCCCCGGTTTCCCGCCTGCGCCCCGTGCGTTTAAGGGCGCAGTCAGCCCGGCTTTTGGCCTTGCCCTCTACGGCGGAGTTCTGACCCGCCTGAGCCGAGCTTTGGGCACCCCTGATGCCTTCTCAGGGGTGTGCCGCCCCAGCCGAACAGCCCACCTGGCGCTGTCCCCCGGGTAACGCCCCAGGGTTAGGGACACAGTCGCGAGTGGGCGGTGTTTCATGGTCGCATCCCCTAGCCCCGGAGGGCTAGGTTCATAGCTCCCGCCTACGCTACGCACCCGCAACCGTATCCCAACGCCAGGCTGCTGTGAAGCTCCACGGGGTCTTCTCGCCCCACCGGGACTCCCAGGACTCTGCACCTGGTTGCGGGTTCAGCGGGTCCCAGGCTGGGACAGTGGGGACCTCGTTGATCCATTCATGCGCGCCGGAACTTACCCGGCAAGGCATTTGGCTACCTTAAGAGAGTCAGAGTTACTCCCGGCCTTCGGCGGCGCTTCGCCCGGTTGGACCCGGGTTTCACGTACCGCCAGTGGCCAGGATTCAGCCCCCGTACTCACCCTTTCGGGCTCGCGGGGACCTATGTTTTTATTAAACAGTCGGGTCCCCCTTGTCACTGCGACCTGCGGTTCCGGGGGTATGCCCCAAAACCGCAGGCACCCCTTATCCCGAAGTTACGGGGCTAATTTGCCGAGTTCCCTAGCCTGGGTTACCCCGCCACGCCTTGGGCTTTTCACCCAGGGGCACCTGTGTCGGTTCTCGGTACGGGCGTGGGGGCTCCTTCCCTGCTCCCTTTTCACGGGCCCCGGGAGTCGGGAGAACCCGCCTAAAGGCGGGCCCATCGCGCCTTCACCCGCTTCTCGCCATGACGGCACTCAGCGGGCTTCAGCGCTTGGATGGGACGGCGGTCCCACTCCCCCTATCCCGAGGCGTCAGGAGCAGGGCGTGCGTTACCGCGAAACGTACCCCCACGGCAGGGGAATATTAACCCCTTTCCCTTTCGGCGGCACCGGTTAAGGGCCGCCTTAGGACCGGCTAACCCTCAGCCGACGACCGTTGCTGAGGAACCCTTGCCCTTTCGGCGGAGGGGATTCTCACCCCTCTTGCGCTCTTACTACCGCCGGGATTTTCATTCCGAGCGGATCCATCGGACCTCACGGCCCGACTTCTAGTCCACCCGGACGCCCCCCTACCGGATCACTCCGCAGTGCGGAGTGCCCCGGGGTCTCGGCGGCCGGCTTAGTCCCGGTAATCTTCGGGGCCTCCCGCCTCGGCGGGTAAGCTGTTACGCACTTCTTAGCCGATGGCTGCTTCTAAGCCTACGGCCCCGCTGTCTAAGGCGGGAGACACCCTTCTAGCTTGACGCTTTAGCCGGCACTTTGGGGCCTTAACCCCGGTCTGGGTTGTTCCCCTCTCGGCCTGGCGGCTTATCCGCCAGAACCCGTCTCTCCCCTTCTACGGTGCCAGTCGGTTCGGGGTTCGAAAGGGGGCTGGGACCTTTCGGTCCCCGGACCCCCAATCGGTGCCCTACCCAACTGGCCACCTCTGGGGAGGCCGGGTTGGGGCCCGCTTCGGGGGGAACCAGCTATCACCGAGCTTGATTGGTCTTTTGCCCCTAGGCCGAGGTCATGGGAACGAATTGCACGTCAGAACCCCTTCGGGCCTCCACCCGGCTTTCGCCGGGCTTCACCCTGCCCCGGCCTAGATCGCTCGGTTTCTGGTCTCACGGCTGTGACTACGGGCCCTTTCAGACCCCGCCCCACGCCAGCCTCAGGGCTGGCTACGGGCATGTCGGTTTCCCTATGCCTACGGGGCTTAAGCCCCTTAAGCTCGCCACAGCCGTGAACTCCCCGGCCCGTGTTTCTAGACGTAAGGCGCGACCCCGGTCCCCTCCCCTCGTACTCCTCGGTTGCCCGAGTTTCCTTCGGAGAGGTTCTACCCTTTCGAGCCGCGCCACCTGTCGCTACCCGGTTTCAGGCTCTTTTCACCCCCCTTCCGGGGTGCTTTTCAGCTTTCCCTCACGGTACTAAGTTCGCTATCGGTCTCGGGACGTATTTAGCCTTGGAGGTCGGTGCCCCCCAGCTTCCCACGGCAAAACCAAGCCGTGGTACTCAGGGACATCCGCTATCCCCCACCCGGATTTCGCCTACGGGACTGTCACCCTCTACGGTGCGGCATTCCAGCCGACTTCGGCTATCCGGGTTTGGGGGAGCGCGGAGCCCTACAACCCCACATCCGTCCGTGCTCTTCGCACGGAAGTTCGGTTTGGGCTCTCCCCCTTTCGGTCGCCCCTACTCAGGGGATCCCAATTGGTTTCTTCTCCTCCCCCTACTAAGATGTTTCCGTTGGGGGGGTTCCCGCTCGGTACTCCCCTTGCGGGTTTCCCGAGCGCCGTGGGTTATCCCCACGGCAGGAGGTCCCATTCGGCGATCCTCGGATCGAAGCCTGCCTGCGGCTCCCCGAGGCGTATCGCCGCTTGCCACGGCCTTCCTCGGCGCCCGAGCCGAGCCATCCACCGGGTAGCTTAACGCTGTCTACCGGTGTAAGCTTGGTCTGCACACTCTCTGTGCGGCGCTCATATTCTCCCACTGGTACCCCAGTGGGAGTTCACGCCCTTCACCCGGAAACGCTCTGGTTTCCGGGTTGCATCTCGGTAAGCATGAAAAGTGAGGCACGGTGTGCGTTTCTCGACCGGATCGAAAGGAGGTGATCCGGCCGCAGGTTCCCCTACGGCCACCTTGTTACGACTTCTCCCCCCTTGGGAGGCCCAGATTCGACCTCCCACCTCGTCGGCAGGAGGCCTCACCTGGGCCTCCCTCGGGTGGAGCGACGGGCGGTGTGTGCAAGGAGCAGGGACGTATTCACCGCGCGTTGATGACACGCGGTTACTAGGGATTCCAGGTTCACGAGGGCGAGTTGCAGCCCTCGATTCCTACTGAGGCGGGGTTTAAGGGATTGCCTCCCCCTTTCGGGGTCGGAACCCGTTGTCCCCGCCATTGCAGCTCGCGTGTAGCCCGGGGGTTTCGGGGCATACTGACCTGCCGTAGCCCCCACCTTCCTCCGGCTTATCGCCGGCAGTCCCCCTAGAGTGCCCCGGTCCCGAAGGACCGGGTAGCAACTAGGGGCGGGGGTCTCGCTCGTTCCCTGACTTAACAGGACACCTCACGGCACGAGCCGGCGACGGCCATGCACCTCCTCTCAGCTCGTCTGGCAAGGTCGTTAGCCTGGCCTTCATCCTGCTGTCGCCCCCGGTAAGGTTTCCGGCGTTGACTCCAATTAAACCGCAAGCTTCACCCCTTGTGGTGCTCCCCCGCCAATTCCTTTAAGTTTCAGCCTTGCGGCCGTACTCCCCAGGCGGCAGGCTTAACGGCTTCCCTACGGCACTAGGCGGGCACGAAGCCCGCCTAACACCTAGCCTGCATCGTTTACAGCTGGGACTACGGGGGTATCTAATCCCCTTTGCTCCCCCAGCTTTCGTCCCTCACCGTCGGGCGCGTGCTAGCCGGGCGCCTTCGCCACTGGTGGTCCTCCTGGGATTATAGGATTTCGCCCCTACCCCAGGAGTACCCCCGGCCTCTCCCGCCCCCTAGCCCGGCAGTATCCCTCCGCTCCCACGGTTGAGCCGTGGGCTTTAAGGAGGGACTTACCGGGCCGGCTACGGACGCTTTAGGCCCAATAAACGTCCCGACCACTCGCGGGGTTGGTATTACCGCGGCGGCTGACACCAAGCTTGCCCCCCGCTTATTCGCCCGGCTTTTTAGACCGGGCAAAAGCCACCCTCATCGGGTGGCACTCGGGGTGACTCCGTCACGGTTTCCCGCATTGCGGAAGTTTCGCCCCTGGTGCACCCCGTAGGGCCTGGGCCCTTGTCTCAGTGCCCATCTCGGGGCTCCCGCTCTCACGGCCCCTACCCGTTATAGGCTTGGCGGGCCGTTACCCCGCCAACTACCTGATAGGCCGCAGCCCCATCCTCGGGCGGCTACGGCAGGGATGGTGCCGTAGCCCTTTCGGCGTAGACCCATTCCAGAAGTCTACACCTATGGGGGATTATCCCCAGTTTCCCGGGGTTATCCCCCTCCCGAGGGTAGGTTAGCCACGTGTTACTGAGCCGTCCGCCGGAGCCGGCCGTGCCCCCGGCTCCTAGACTTCCATGGGTTAGCCCCACCCCGATAGCGGTCGGGTCCGGCAGGATCAACCGGAGTCTGGCCGCGTGCGGAGGAGTCGATAAGCTTACGCACACCGTGCCTCACTTTCTTATCCCCGAGAGTTCCGAGCTAGCGCTCGTTTTTCTCGGGGACGCACTGTGTAGCCATGGGCGGAGGCCGCCTTTTCATTGGGAGAGGTTGCCTCTCCCGTTATCTAGGCGAGCCGCCGGTGCCCATGGCGGCAAAATTATTGGTTAACGGGGTTGTTTATAAATTTTACTATTAGGCTATACTCCGGGAAGCATACGTGTCTATGTAGAATTTTGCTAGTGCCTGGGGGTTTACTGTGCCTGCGAGCCATTCTAGTAGCTTGCTCATATATAACGTTGCCGGGGGCAGCGTGTCCTGCTTGTAGACTGCTTGTAGCTCGTTGATTGTTGTTGTGGCTAGGGGGTATGCTGTCCTGTGTTTTGCCTCGAGTTTTAGCCCCTCTATGTTCCCCCTTATGAGCTCGTCTAGGAAGTATGTTGCGATCTCTTCTGCGGTGAGTGGGAGGACGACGAGTTGGTGTGGCGAGGCTTTTTCCAGTATTTTGAGCTTGAGCTGGGTGTATGTTGCAGGCTCCGCGTCTATGGCTATGGTCTCTATGGCTGGCAGTTTTTGGGCTAGCTGGTTGATTTCTTGGGGGATGTTTCGGCCGATGTGTATGTGGCTTATCTTTACTTGGAACTCTTTCTCTATGTCTACGAGGAGGTCTAGTGATGCTTTTGACTGGAGGTTTGGCAGTGTCGCTACTAGGATGCTGTCCTGCCTCTTTATGCCTGCTTTCCGGAGGTTCCTCTTGTACCTGTTTCTAAGCGCTGTCTTTGTGACCATGTTTTTCACTCTATGAACGGCAAAGTGGACAGTTTTTATTTTGTGGGCTTCAAATAAAGTTATGTGGGCTGCGTAAAGGAGGCGTATTTCCTGCTTAACGGAGTGTCGAGCGATCAGCTTGCAGAGGTCTTGCTGAATATGGGTGGATGGGGGGTGAACTACTTCATCGAGGAGAGGAGGGGCGGCAGGTGGATGTATGCTTTTTTCAGGGAGGTGAAGAGGCAGGACGACTACTTCTTGGTAAAGGTTGGCCTCAGGGAGAAAGATGGGTGGAAGTGGGGCGAGGTCTTCATGGTGAGGTTGGTGGAGGAGGGTGGAGGGGTAAGGATGGTTGTTAGGCGTGTGAGGGGTGTGGGTAGGATAGGTTCCGACCTGGTTGGGTACTGGATTGTAGAAAATGCTAGGAAGCATTACCCAGACGTCTTACTTGAGGACAGTATGACTTTCTAGAGTCCCGCATAGTATTATGGGGGCGCGCCTACTTTGGACGCGGGATCTTGGCTTTACGGAAGAGCTCAGGGTTTTTGTGTAGTGGACGTGTAGCGTCTATGCCGATCTTCGAGGTTTGAAGTGTTTCCTGGTCTGCCGACGGGTCGAGGCTGCTCCCCCTTGCCCCCCTTATGATGATTACGTCCTCGTCTGGCTGCATCCTTGTAGCCAGCGCCCATTCAACGTCCTGTGGATTGTCGGGGTCTATGTCTGTGTCCACAACTACTACCGATTTCAGGGAGGGGTGTGCAGCGAACGCCGCCATTATCACGTTTTTGGGGTCGCCCTCTATTGTTTTTTCCATCGAGATGACTGCGTGGAGCCACCCTCCACCCCCAGGCGTGAGCCTAACCTTTTTTATGCCTGGAGCTGTCTTTGACGCCACTGCGTAGATTGCTACTTCCCTTGGAAAACCCATCAATAGCAGGTGCTCGTAGCCCGAAGGCAGAATAGTATAGTACAGGTAGTCCTGCCTGACACTTATCGATTCAACGTGGAAAACAGGCTCTTTCCTAACTATGTCGTATGTCCCGAGAATATCTACGAATGGCCCCTCGTCTACCCGTTTCCCAGCTACGAATTCCCCGGTTATGACTATCTCCGTGGGAATGGGCAGCGCCACTCCTTCAAGGAGGCTGTCTGTCCCCCTCAAGGCGCCGTTTACAAGTGTGTTTGCGACCTCGGCCTCGTAGACGCCGAACGGCGGGCTCATTGCTGCCGCTAGATACATTATCGGCGGTGCACCTATAAGTATGGCCGCTGGGAGGTTCTGCCCCCTCGCCTCTGCCTTCCTGTGAATCTGGTAAAGGTGCCTTGGGACAAGCCTTACTGCTAGGTTTTCCTCGTCTAGTACAAGTGCCCTGTGAATGCTCGCGTTTACTGCGCCTGTCTCGGGGTCTTTCGCTATGAATATGCCTGAAGTAATGTATCTTCCAGCATCCTTCTCGAAGAATTTAAGGATTGGTAGCTTGTAGAGATCGACGCTTGTTTCCTTGAGGCTGGGCTTTTCTAGAATCCTTATTGGTGTAGGGTTTTCCATGGCTCTCGCTACACGTGTATATATCTCTGCGTCGGAGCCTCCGCCTAGAACCAGCGACAGGTTCTCCCGTTTGGCAAGCAGATTTGCAACAACTTTTCCGTTTGGCGTATCGAGAGCCACGGGATATGGCTGGGCCTGCTGGATGTGCCAAGCAACCTCATAGTCTAGCGCGAGTTGCCCCGGGATTTTTCTAAGCAGGCCAGATTTGTCTAAATGTGTCAAAAGTGCTCTAATATCAAGGGAAATATTTTGCTCCATGAGTACTTTAGACACATGGTTGT